>Ga0208379_1000149_pt1 | contig 33195 bp, 59 predicted proteins | sample CryBogCBE02Aug07_FD_184559 | JGI IMG/M metagenome (GOLD analysis project Ga0208379, IMG submission 184559) | Freshwater microbial communities from Crystal Bog, Wisconsin, USA - CBE02Aug07 (SPAdes) | ecosystem: Environmental > Aquatic > Freshwater > Lake | place: Crystal Bog, Wisconsin, USA... | reverse complement strand
TAGAGCAAGAAGTATTACAGTGTTGGGGCGTGACGGAAGACTTAAAGCTATTTGCTGAAGAGTATAAGCACTGTGATATAGACGTTTATAACAAGGCTTTAGGTCTAGCTTATGTATACGAAATGCGGTTCAATAAAGCATGGATTACATATGAAAAATTAGTAGAAGAACATTACAAAATGCGTAAGGAGAATAACAATGGCAACGAAGAATGATATTACTGGTGATGAGCTTATCAGCAAGATGAACTCACAAGCATTTAGAGATAACTTTGATCGCATCTTTGGTGTAAAGAAGAAAGAACGTTATGTACCACCACCTTTGCCAACGACTGAAGAAGTTAAAGCTGAGGTAAAACCTACCACTTTAATTTATAAACCTTCTGATTTAAAGGAAGCAGGAATAACTTTAGAAGACTTAGTAAAGATGGTGAAAAAATGAGCTGGAACTATAGGGTCATGGAGTTTGATGACATTGATGAAGGAAAGTATTTTGAGATTAAAGAAGTCTACTACAATCGTGATGGTTCTCTTATGGGATACTGTGATGCTACTGTCAGTGGTGGCTCTCTTAGTGAGCTTGTGGACGTCCTCAACATGATGAAAACGGATGCACACAAGTCAGTATTGCGTCCAGAAGATTTTAAAAAAGATGTAAGTGACTGATTAAATATTACAAAAATAAGTATTGAAAAAGTCAACAATTTTATTTTATTTTTCTATAACAAGAACGCTTCAAAACACTATTAAAAGCGTCTAGAATTACAACATCAACGAGGGGTTTTAAAAAATGCAGACAGCACGGCAAGGGACTTCTATTCCCCAAAGTTATGACGAAAAAGACCATAAAATCATGGAGTTATCAGACACCATTGTCTCACTAGATGAAGAGATAACGGTGTTAAAAGATATTGTAGCTTCAAAAAAATGGGATGCCACAGAATTTGAACAAGACTATATATTGGAGGTAGTAAACGAGCTAAGGCAGCAGATAAAAATACTAGAGATTGATAATCAAGCACTTAGAGAAAGCCGTGATATGTATCAGCATCGGAATGCTGAATTGATTAGAACGGTAAACGGATTAAAGAAAAAACTACAAGCGTAGCCCAAACTAGAGGGTATCTAGAAGCAGAGGAAAAATAATGGGTCTTGAATTACGAGAACACCAGCAAAAAGTGATTGAACAATTAAGAGATGGGTTCAAAGAGGGACATAGATCACAGCTACTATACGCACCAACAGGCTTCGGTAAGACAGAGATTGCTATCTATCTTATGCAAGCATCCGCAGAGAAGTCCAACCGTTCCGCCATGATACTAGATCGTATCGTATTGGTAGACCAAACAAGTGGACGATTAGATAAGTACGACATCAATCATGGTGTCTATCAGTCAGACCATTGGAAGTTTAACTCCACAGAAAAGATACAAGTATGCTCAGCCCAAACACTAGAGCGTAGAAAAGAATTCCCCGATACTGATTTACTAATTGTAGATGAGTGTCATATCACCCGTAAGAAGATCTCAGAGCTGATTAAGAACAACCCAAAGCTCAAGGTCGTAGGTCTTACTGCCACACCATTCACCAAAGGTCTCGGTGAGTTATATACCAATGTCGTATGTGGTACAACAACAGAAACGCTCGTCAACAACAAGTGGTTAGCACCACTTAAAGTCTTTATTGCTAAAGAGATTAACATGACAGGGGCTAAGAAGCTCGCTGGTGAGTGGTCTCCAGATGTAGTAACAGAACGTGGTATGCAGATTACAGGCGACATCGTGCAAGAGTGGATTAAGAAAACCCATGAAGTCTTTGGTAGACCACGCAAGACTATCGTATTCTCAGCAGGAGTTCAGCATGGTGAGGACTTAGTACGTCAGTTCGCAGCTCAAGGTTATAACTTTGTATCCGTATCTTATAAAGATGAGAGCGATTACAAGCGTCAAGTCATTGAAGACTTCAGTAAGCCTGACACCACCATACATGGATTGATTGCAACAGACATCTTAACTCGTGGCTTTGATGTGCCAGATGTCATGATTGGTGTATCTGCTAGACCATTTAGCAAGTCACTTAGCTCACACATTCAGCAACTAGGTCGTGTGATGCGCCCCCATCCTGATAAAGAGTTTGCATTATGGCTAGACCATAGCGGTAACTTCTTACGTTTCCGTGATGATTGGGACAACGTATACGCAGATGGTGTGAAAGAGTTAAACGAACAGACAAGAGAAACCACCAAGCGTGAACCCACAGAGCGTGAGAAGAAAGAAGCTAAGTGTCCAGTATGCCAAGCCTTATGGATTAAAGGATCAGATACTTGCACAGAGTGTGGCCACGTTAAGAAGCGTATGCAGTTTGAAGCCGTAGCAGGAGAGATGCTAGAGCTAACCACGCACGGACGGGTAGAGAAAGATGATAAGCAGTCATTCTATTCAGAGTTACTATATCTAGCAAGGGAGAAGAATTACAACCCTCATTGGGCTGACCATAAGTATAAGGAGAAGTTCGGTGTATGGCCGAGAGGATTAAATTATGTCACCAAGTCTCCGACAATCAACACGATGAATTGGATTAAGCATAAGCAGATTGCGTACAGTAAGGCTATTAAGAAGATGGATAGGAGAGTGGCATGAGATTTGAAGACTTTGCTAAAGCACATGGCATTATCATTGACAGGCTAGTCATGCACAAGAACATGAGAGTGCCAACCACCGACCATCCACGCAAGCGTAACGGAACGTATAAGTTCTTAGGTCATGTAGGATTTGTACGCAACTTTGCCACGATGGATAAGCCTGCCGTATGGTTTGATGACACTAACACCATCACCCCAGAGATGCGTATTAAGTCTATAAAGGACTATGATAAGCAACGTAAGCTAGATGCTGACAAGGCATCCAAAAAAGCAGGATGGATAATGCACCAAACTAGCCTAGACTTCCACCCTTATCTAGCAAGCAAGGGATTTGAGTATGAAGTAGGTAACGTATGGGACACAGGCACAGAGAAGTTATTAGTTATACCTATGCGGATCGGTACTCGTCTCGTAGGTTGCCAACTCATCAGCGACAAGGGGAATAAGAAGTTCCTCTACGGACAGACTTCTAAGGGCGCAACTCTTACCATGAACGCAAAGGGATTTCCCATTTTTTGCGAGGGGTATGCAACTGCTCTCTCCGTCAAAGAAGTGTTGAAGGCGAGCAACATCCCTTATTGCATCCACGTTTGCTTTAGTGCAAACAATATGGAGTTCATAGCAGGGCAGTTCAGCAACGGCATCGTGATCGCTGACAACGATGACAGCCATACTGGAGAGTTCGTGGCTAAAAAGACAGGCAAGCCATACTGGATCAGCCCCACAGTCGGGGAGGACTTTAATGATTTTCATAAGAGAGTAGGCACATTCCAAGCGTCTAAGTCATTAAGAGAGATATTAACACAGTATAAGTTAGCAGCATAAAAAAAGGCTACCCGAAAGTAGCCTCATGCTCATCACTTAAATTAGTTATGTCTCATCTCCTTGTATACCTGCCAAGCCATCACTTGTAGGTGAGCACCCGTACTCTCGCTAAAGTCTACACCCATGCAAGCCATCTCATTCTGCACCGATAGAGCCGTACGCATAGGGATATTTAGCCACTCGCTTATCCATTTAGTGTAGATATTCATTAGTCAAAGTCCTCCACGCTATATAAATGTACCTCATGCTCATCGGTAAATGGTTTTTCACAAATGACATATCCAAGTCTATTAACAAAGTGATAGCCACTTGTTAGCCATCCGTTTTCTCCATCATCGCAATATGTCCATATATTTTCATTAGGTTGCGCCTTAACAAAATCAAGCTCATCCCCATACGTTTCATACATACAACCATCTAGGCTTGCATTGTCATCTAAATGGTTTTTAATTGGTTTGTATGTTACTTCCCATAAGCCTTCATCCATTTTCCACCTCCTCGTTTAATGCTTCAATTGCATCCAATATGCAACTATCAGCGACTGACATTAAATGCTCTACGTTTCCATCGTTAATGTCTTGAGCATAGCCATATATACGCTCAAGTATCCTTTGCGCTTGATCTAAATCACTCAACATATCACTTCTCAATACGTTATTAGTCATGATTAACCCCTTATCTATTAAAATGTGCATCAATGCGTTGGACTACCTCTAAATAGTATTCACATCTGCCTCCATTATTCCCACTGTTATAATCCTCCACATCTCCCATCTCTTCACCAACACGGCAAAACTCCGTAGCTAAACCAAACTCATCAGCCAATTGGTAAAATTCATCCCATCTTTGCACTTCCTCGTACTCGTTATACCATTTCATATAACTTAAATTGAGATAAAGAATTTCATACTTATCATTCTTTTCATCAGTTAAGTCGTTTCCAAAATCCTCACGCACTTGGTTATACAAGTCAAAGCAAGCCATCTTAAACTCTTTCATTTCCTCAGCCGTGCCGTATATCAAACTCTTTACTTCGCTTCTGTAACCCATTTCATTCTCCTTAAAAATAGCCTCAAGCTCATCACTTATATTTTCTTGCGCTTGTATCCGTGAATACAACCAAGTCACCATTTTGGATTAAGCGTATAACCCATTCAGCAACTCCGCTATATTCATCGGGGTGTCTGCACCAAGATAAATACTCCTCGTACTCGTCAATCAATTGAGGATAAGTCAATTGGTCTTCTACATCGTAATACATGGTAAACCTCCTCGTTTTGGCTAATATCAGCCCCATAGCGCACCGCAATACGCTATGAAAAGATACTAAACAATAGAGCCGTCCGTATAAAACTCGTAATTATTAGAGATTAAAAACTCATCAATATGCTCATTGCCGTATTGATACTCTAAATCATTGCGCCACCCTTGAAAGCCTGCCTCAACTGCCTCATTGAAAGCGTGAAAAGCATTGCCCGTACGCTTAAATTCATCATGAAACGTATACCAAAGGTCATAATCAAGACAATATCCCGTTAATTCCTTACGCTCTCTAGGTACATCCTTAAGTTTTAAGCCTCTAAAATTGCTAGGTTCTGCATCTGTTCTAAAATAATATGTCCATGCGTCCACTTGATAATCTTTAAGTGTTACATCAAACTCATTACAAAAAGCCTTGATACTGCCTAAACTTTCCTCGCACCAAAACCAATCCATATGGTTACGATACCAATCTCTAGCCTTATCTTTTGCGCTATCCTCAAGCTCATCAAAAGTATAAACCTCATAAGTAGCTAATCTCATCATCAAATCCTTTCAATCTTAATTACAAACTCATCGTTTAACTTGATATACGCAAACTCATAATTTACTTCTGCATCGGGAAACTCTCGGATAAAGTCTATGTCGCAATTGTTACTAAATAACATATCGTAAACTCCATCCGCTATGTCACTCTCGTAATACCTTTCCGCATATATCCTTTTTTGCGCTTGTAGATAATCAGTTACCGCCTTCAAAAACTCACACGCTTCAACTGGTGACATCTTTGCAACTGCCTCCATCACTTTCTCGTGTTTAATTTCCATCTCAAGCCTCCACTAATTCATAATCTAAAACCTTAAAATCAAAGTTACTGTCTTTTAATTCGTCAAGCTCACTTACTCCTTTGTCGCAAAAGTAAAATATTTTATGGTCTGGAATACCGAAACAATCCTCCTCTATGTCATCAGCATCATCTAGGTTACCGCCAAAGCTAAAATAACAATCATTCACTATGTGATTGTCATCTAGCCACTGAATTGTTGCGTATGCGCCTCTGTAATTCATTTTGTAATCTCCCTATATGTTTGAAAATGTCTGATAGTATCCATGTCTTGAATTCCAACAGTGTCTAGCCTTACTTGCATAGGAAACTCATTGAAAACATCCACAATACGGGATAAATGCGCCTCCTCTGTATCTGTACCAATAAAATAAACAATGTCGTTCGGTCTAAATTGCCTCATGCTCATCACTCCTCCTCAATAACACCTTCATCCAAGCATACATTAACAAAGGCTTCTGCTTTGCCCTCGTCAGCCATTACCGCATAGACTAATTGCTCTTGTATGTGCAAAAAGTCCTCAAACTCTAATACACCTTGCCATTCATAGTTATCAACAAGGCGACTAACCGCCCATTCAACCTTATCAAATAGCTTCATGCTCTGCCTCCTTTATCTGTTCAACCTCTGATATATCACTTTCAATGTGTTGCGGGTCTGACCAATCAATGTCATTCCAATCAAAAGCCGTCAGCGCATCATCCTTGCTATCAGCTTCCACTGTTATTGTGTAATAACTACTGCTTTTTATAGTCACATAAAATTTAGCCATTTTTAGCCTCGTGCTTATCTATATAAACTCTTGTATATGCTCGCTCTGCGTTTAGGTGCATTGCATGGCGCATTATTTGAAAAATAGCGTATTCCATGATTAACCCCCTAAAAGCCATAGGCGCATAGATAAGTCAGCGCAAAGATTGATAAATATATGAGAATAAGCAAGTTTCCCGCCTCTCTGTTGAACTGTCTCTCCGTCCTCATTGTGTAACCTCCTCTAGTGTTTGTGTGAGTGTCTTAACATCCTTGAAAGGTACTAATTCACTCTTACTAAAATAAAAAACTCTGGATGGATTTTCCAATAATCTAGCCGTACGAGTAGAAGTCTTTATAAACTCCGTCCCGTTTTGCTTAAAGCCTGCGCCCAACTGTATGCGCTCAAAAGATACAAACATAATTAAACTCCATAATTAAAAACAGTCACATCAACCTTGAAGCCTAAATCCTCAAGCCATGATTGAACTTCATACCTTAAGGCTCTTGCAGACATCAAATCGGGATTGTTTTCGTCCTCGTATGCCATAGACAAATCAATTGTAACTCTATAGCGTAACTCCTTAATTGGCTCATGCTTACTCATGTTGTAACCTCCTCAAGTTATCGGCTAATGTCAGCCCTCTAACCCTCTCAACCGAAAGGGCTAGAAAATGACATTAACAAGTGCGGAAGTAGTAGCCGTTAGCTTCTACATAATCAAACATGATATTTCGTGCCGTCATCTCCCAATCAATCACAATGTAATTAGGCATATTTTCGGGAATATCTCCGCAACTCTCCAAAAGTTCGGAAACAAAATCTATATCGTTGTTATATTGCCCTTGATAAGCATCGTTAGCATCGTCAATCGTGGCTAAAACATCACCACTCGCCTCAATGTATGCCTCAAGCAATAGTTTTTCATCCTCATCTAAAGCCAAAAAATCAAAGAGTTCATCGTCAATACCGCTTTCACTATAAAAGCGTTTAGGGAAGCCCTCAAAGTCTTGGAACATAAACTCGGCATCGTCCTCATCTGCGTGTAGCTTTTGGCAATGCTCAATAAATGCCTCTTTATCCTTAAACTTATCTAAATCAACCCAAGCCCCCGCAATTGAGCCATTGTTATATTTTGCATAAGTGCCAACATATAATCTCGCCATGATTAAACCCCTTTAATTAGTAAGTAAATAAGAAAAACCCAACATACAACCGAAGCCCAAAAAACCAACCTATCGCCCAAGTCTCCCATTACATCGCCCCCAAGTAAGGCAAGTATTCGCCTTTTAAAAAGTTTTCCTCGCAGTCTCTTATATGTGCGCCCCAAGCCTTGACCTGCGCTTTAGTGATAGGCTCGTCCTGCTCTGCATAGATAGTCACGTTTCCTAGCGTGATAATCTTTAAGCTCTTAACTACTTGTGGCATTTTTGAGTATTTCATAATTAAACCCTTTCAACTGCATAACATGAACCAAAACTAACGACACGATATATAGTCTTATCGTAGTATTTAACAAATATATTTTTAAGACCTTTGTACGCTTCATCTATTGCAAAGTGTTTAGCATCCCATTCATGACTAAAGCACCAAGTAACACCGCCAACCTCAACTGTATAATTCATTTTTTAATCTCCTCTAGTAAATAACTCTTAATTTGCGATACTCCAAAGCCCATACGTTGTTTATGAATAAAGGCTCAATTTGATAATGTGCTTTATTCTTATCTATCCAATTACTGTAAGCCTTAAAGGTTCTAAACTTTTTCATCGTCCACATGGTTAAGCCTCTTTAGTTTTGTTGCTCATAAAATTTGCTATCTCATTTATAGCGTTCTGCGTTCTTTCGGCATCCTTGCTATCTAATAACTCGTTAATCAAAATCTCAAGTAAGAATAGGTTAGCGTTAGCCAATCGTGATTTTTGATTTAGTTTCACTTCCATAATAAACCCCTTTGTTTATATAGTAGCCGACCCAATACCGAGCTACCTACCGATATTAGACACTAAACAAATCCACAATGCAATACACTAAAACAAAATAATTTAAGGGATATATGAAAGGTTAAAACCGCCCAAAAGAGCGAAGCGATACAGTCATAGCCATGTAGTCATAGAGAGATACTCTAAAACGTCCTTAAAATTAAATAAAAGGCTAAGGCTAAGGTATCAACCTCATCAAAATAATGCGTTATAGAGCGATTATGAAAGCCGTTTTTCCTGTACGTTCGTACACTAAAGCCCTATTTCAAGCCTTCTCTGTACGTTCGTACAATGAGTGCAGCTCTCACCTATTCAAAACCTAAAACCGCCCATTAAGAGCGTAGCGATACAGTCCAAGTCAGACATCCGTATATAGAAGTAACATAGAGAGATATACAACTATCACCATATACATATATACATATCCCGTCCTTAACCTTGCCTCTTGCATAACTCACATTATGAGAATAATCTCCCTGTCAATTAAATACTCAATATGTACCTATTATGAAACTAACACGCAAACAGATAGCAGAGGGATTAAAACAACAGCCGATAGAGAAGCTACTCTTGGGCGCAGATAGTAAGACAACCACGCTCACCAAGAAGCAGAGAGACTTTGCAGAGAAAGTAGCTAACGGAGAACCAAAGGCTAAAGCATACAGAGAAGCATACAACTCCAACGGCAAACCAACCACGCAAGCCCGCAACGCTCACGAACTCGCAAACAACACCAACGTGCAAACAATGATAGAGCGATTGAAGCTGGCTAATGAAGCGACTGCATATCTTTTACCCGTTCATTTAAGAAGTCTTATCGTACAGAAACTGACTGAAAAAGCCCTAGACGACAACATCAAGACATCAGACCAACTGCGAGCCATTGAACTGCTAGGCAAACTCACAGAGGTTAGCGCATTTACAGAGCGCAAAGAGATAGTGAAGCAAGCCGACACAACAGAAGCGAAAGCAAAGCTCATCAACGCAATAGCAAACGCAATCAAACAGACCAATACATTAAGCGATGACAAGCGAGCATCAGCAGAAAGCCTCCTCAATGAGATAGCCAACGCAAGAGAGATGCAGACCGTAGAAGCCGAAACGCAAAACGATGACCAAGAACACGAAAACGCCCAGAGCGACACGCCACCCAGTGCCACCCCTCACTTTGAGCCTGACACCCACAGGCTTGCTATGCATACTATTCCAGACAAACAATTACCAACAAATGGCGTTCCAGACAAACAATCAGAAACAAATCCAGTTTCAGAAACGGATGGGCACCCTGGTGTGAATTCTGGGGAGGAAGAAGAGGATCGTTGGTGGGAAGATGCCCCCGTCACTGATTTAGATGACAATGTGGAAAAAAATATATAAAAAATTTTAGCGATTTAAGGACGAGAGATATGTGGGTTAGGTTATATGATCCTAGTGATAAGTGGTATATACGTAAGTTGAAGTCTATTAGGTGGAGACTTGCTGGACTGTTACGCAAGCTTAAGCGTGGTCCTAAGGGATTGGTGGCTTGGTGGAAGATGAATCGTAGGTGTAAGGAATTGAATAGGTTCTTATTAGCTGAGGCTGAAAGGGCAAGAATGGCACCTAAGTATCCTGACCCTATGCCTAAGGATGTGGAGGAGTTTGTCATGTGGGCTGAGAGTCATGGTGTACGGTTTGATAACCGTGTGACGAAGGTACATTATCCAATGAATTCTGTATATGGAGATATCAATGAGTGATCAATGGAAAGCAACAGAACAGGTTAAGTATATTAACAAGAATGGCCGTGAGGTTTTGCAGCAGCTGTGGGTTGAGGTGACGCAAGATGAGAATGGCGTATGGGTTCCTACGGGTAATACGAACTGGATGGAATGTCCAGATGGAACGTTAGAAAAATGACATCAGCGCAAAAAGAGATCTTCTTGGTCATTGATGAATGGTGGAAGATGTATGGCTTTGGCCCTACCGTGGATGATGTCATGCGTATTACGGGTGAAAAGGGTCGTGGTAATGTTGCCCGTAAGATGAAAACATTAATTGATTTAGGCGTATGTAAGGGTGTAAAGGGGAGAGCAAGATCTATACGTCCTGCGTATTTACGTGTTAGGAACATTGAATGAACTTAGAAGAACTGATTGCATTATTGCCACCAACGGAGCAAGCGGAGATTTATGCTCAGATGGAGAGCTTTAATGATTCTGTGGTACGGGAAAAGGGAAGAGATGACTTCTTAGCGTTTGTGCACACCATGTGGCCTACGTTTATTGATGGCCGTCACCATAAGCTGATGGCACAGAAGTTTGAGGAGATTGCCCAGGGCAAGACTAAGCGTTTGATTATTAACATGCCACCTCGTCATACTAAGTCTGAGTTTGCTTCTTATATGCTGCCTGCATGGTTCTTAGGTAAGTTCCCGAACAAGAAGATTATTCAGTGTTCAAACACAGCGGAGCTGGCTGTGGGTTTTGGTCGTAAGGTGCGTAACTTATTGGATAGTGAGATATATGCGAAAATATTCCCCGATGTCGGTCTTAGGGCTGATAGTAAAGCCGCTGGTCGCTGGTCTACTAATGCTAATGGTGAGTATTTTGCTATCGGTGTTGGTGGTACTGTTACTGGTAAAGGTGCGGATCTCCTCATTATTGATGACCCGCATTCGGAACAGGAAGCGAGACTAGCAGCACAAGATCCATCCGTATTTGATAATGTATACGAGTGGTATACCTCTGGTCCTCGTCAACGTTTACAACCAGGCGGTTCTATTGTGGTCGTAATGACACGCTGGTCTAAGCGTGATCTGACTGGCAAGATCTTACAATCTATGGTGGATCGGGACGGTGAAGAGTGGGAGATCATTGAGTTACCTGCTATCTTGCCAAGTGATAAACCTTTATGGCCAGAGTTCTGGTCGTATGAGGAATTGGATGCCCTAAGGACGGAGTTACCATTACCTAAATGGCAAGCCCAGTACCAACAGAACCCAACTTCTGAGGAAGGTGCGCTGGTTAAGCGTGAGTGGTGGCAGGTTTGGGAAGGTGAACGTCCACCACCTTGTGAGTTTATTATCCAATCTTGGGATACGGCATTTACTAAGAATGAGCGTTCTGACTTTTCAGCCTGTACAACGTGGGGAGTTTTCTATAAGGATGAGGATCACAACGATCCCAATATCATTCTATTGGATGCCCTTAAAGAGCGTATGGAATTTCCTGAATTAAAACAACGAGCTATGGATATGTACAAGGAATGGCAGCCAGATGCGTTTATTGTGGAAGCAAAAGCGTCAGGTGCACCGCTAGTATTTGAGCTTAGACGTATGGGAATTCCTGTACAAGAGTTCACCCCAGTACGTGGTAACGATAAGATTTCTCGTTTGAATGCGGTGACAGACCTGTTTGCCTCAGGTAAAGTGTGGGCACCACGTAAGAGATGGGCAGAAGAAGTGGTTGAAGAGATTGCTGCCTTTCCTAACTCAGATCACGATGACTTGGTGGATAGTTCCACGCAAGCATTATTGCGTTTCCGTAAGGGCGGATTTATTCCGTTACCCTCTGATTATGAAGATGATCCTGTAGAATTTAAACGTAAACGTGCCTACTATTAAAATTACCGCATATAATGTATTATTCGCAATTAGTCAACACCACTTTTTAGGAATTAATAATGTCTATAGATAAAGCAGTATATTCAGCACCTTTAGGACTTGGTGCAATTCAAACACCAGATATTGAAATTGAAATCACAGATCCAAATGAGGTTGAGTTAGATGAGCCTGCTATTGCGGATGGCGAAGAATTTGATGCCAACCTTGCAGAATATATTCCTGAGTCTATCCTGACCCAGTTAGCTGGTGACCTTGTTGGTGATTATGAGTCTGACGTAGACTCACGCAGAGATTGGATTCAGACGTATGTAGATGGCCTTGAGTTGCTTGGCTTGAAGATTGAAGAACGCAGTGAGCCTTGGGAAGGTGCGTGTGGTGTGTACCATCCTATTTTGGCTGAAGCTGTTGTTAAGTTCCAATCTGAAACTATCATGGATACGTTCCCAGCAGCTGGTCCATGTAAGGGCGAGATCATTGGTAAAGAAACGCCAGAGACTAAGGATGCAATGTCTCGTGTTGTAGATGACATGAACTATGAACTAACAGATCGTATGATTGAGTTCCGTTCAGAACATGAGCGTATGCTTTGGGGTACTGGTCTTTCAGGTAACGGCTTTAAAAAGGTTTACGTTGACCCAGCATTAGACCGTCAAACATCTATTTATATCCCAGCAGAAGACGTTGTTGTTCCTTATGGTGCATCACGTATTGAAACCGCTGAACGTGTGACTCATGTCATGCGTAAGACAGAGAATGAAGTATTACGCTTGCAATTAGCTGGCTTCTACCGTGATGTAGATCTAGGTGCGCCAGATACGACATTAGATGAAGTAGAAAAGAAGATTGCTGAGAAGCTTGGCTTCCGTGCTACATCTGATGACCGCTATAAATTGCTAGAGATGCACGTTGACCTTGACCTACAAGGCTATGAGCACACAAATGAAGATGGCGAGGAAACAGGTCTTGCGCTTCCATACGTGGTAACAATTGAGAAAAACACTGGCATGGTTCTTGCAATCCGTAGGAACTGGAGACCTGGTGATAAAACACACCAAAAACGTAACCACTTTGTTAAATACGGATACATCCCAGGCTTTGGATTTTACGATTTTGGTCTAATTCATATCCTAGGTGCCTATGCTAAATCTGGAACTTCTATCTTACGACAACTGGTTGACGCTGGTTCACTCTCCAATTTACCTGGTGGGTTTAAAACTAGAGGACTTAGAGTCAAAGGTGACGATACTCCTATCGCTCCAGGTGAGTTTAGGGATGTAGACGTACCTTCAGGGGCAATGAAAGACAACATTATGCCCCTTCCATACAAGGAACCTAGTCAAGTATTGGCTGGTTTGATGGATAAAATAATTGATGAAGCACGTAGATTCGCTTCAGCTGGTGATTTGCAGGTGTCAGACATGTCATCTAACAGCCCAGTTGGTACAACACTGGCTATTTTAGAGCGCCAACTCAAGACAATGAGTGCAATTCAAGCCCGAATTCACTTCTCTATGAAGCAAGAATTCAAGCTTTTGAAGGAAATTATTGCCGATTACGCACCTGCTGAGTACTCATACGACCCTTCTACAGGCACTCGTAAAGCACGTAAATCTGACTACGAAATGGTCAATATTATCCCTGTTTCTGACCCAAATGCGGCTACAATGAGCCAAAAAGTGGTGCAATATCAGGCAGTTTTACAACTTTCTCAAACAGCGCCACAACTTTATAACCTTCCGTATCTACATCGTCAGATGTTAGAAGTGTTAGGCATTAAGAATGCTGACAAATTAGTAGCGCTTCCAGAAGATCAGTCACCAACAGACCCAGTTTCTGAGAATGCAAACGCATTAGCTAACAAACCATTGAAAGCTTTCCCATTCCAAGACCATCAAGCGCATATCCAAATACATATGGCAGCGATGAATGATCCAAAAATCAAACAAGTCATTGGTCAAAACCCACAAGCTCCAATGATCATGCAAGCAATGCAAGCACATATCACTGAGCACGTAGGCTTAGAGTACAAACGTCAAATGGAACAAGCAATGGGCATGTCAATTCCACAAATTGATGAAGACCATCGTATGTCTCCAGAGGTTGAAGCACAAATCACTCGTTTGGCTGTACCTGCTGCACAAAACTTACTCAATCAAAATCAAACTGCTGTGGCTGCACAACAAGCTCAACAAGCAGCTAACGATCCAGTAGTTCAAATGCAGATGAAAGAACTTCAACTTAAAGCGCAAGAGATTGATATTAAGATGAAGAAGATGCAGATTGAGGCGGCAGCTAAGGCTGACCAAATTGAAGTTGAAAAACAACGTATTGCAGCACAGAAAGAAATCGCTGGCATGCAAGTAGGTGCCAAAGTCCAAGCTGACAAAAACAACTTGGAAGCAAAACAACGTATTGAAGGGATGAGAATTGGTGCTGAAACTGGCAAAGCTAAAGCGCAACTCAACCAACAACGTCAAGCAGAGAAAGCAAGAGTAGCAATAGATGCTGCGAAACATATCACCCAAATGGATATGCAACGTGAGCAAACAAACAACCAACCTTCAAAAAAGGAAAATAAATGAACCAATTAGAAGCGATTCTAAAAGAAATAGATGAGACTGTAGCAAGCCTGCAGGATCATTTAGGTAGAGGCATGGCCAAAGACTATGCTGAATACCAAAACACTTGTGGGAAGATATCAGGTCTCCTTTCCACTCGTAGATATGTAGAAGACCTTAAAAACTATATGGAGAACTCTGATGAGTGAAATCATACTGCCAGGATCAAACCCTGGTGAAGTATTTGAAATAAAACCGATAGAACAGATTGCCGAACCGACTCTACAAAGCGATGAGGATAAAGCAAGCCAATTACCTGAACCCTCAGGATATCGTATTCTTTGTGCTATTCCAGAAGTAGAAAAGGAATATGAGTCTGGGATTATCAAACCAGATATGGCAGTTAAGACTGAAGAACTTTTATCTACAGTATTTTTTGTAGTTAAGCTTGGTCCTGATTGTTATCAAGATAAAGCTCGCTTCCCTAATGGTCCTTGGTGCAAGCCAGGTGACTTTATTCTAGCTAGACCAAACACTGGCACACGACTCAAGATACATGGCCGTGAATTCCGTATTATTAACGATGACTCCGTGGAAGGTATTGTGCAAGATCCACGTGGTATTAGTAGAGCATAGGAGTAAATCATGGCTGACAACTACAAGTTTCCAGATGAAATGGATAACGAAGACGAATTAATTGAAGATAAGATTGAGATTGAAATTGAGGACGATACTCCTGAGGAAGATCGTAAACATGCTCAACCTTTACCAGAAGAGATTGTTAAGGACATTGATGAAGATGATCTAGAATCTTATTCTAAAGAGGCTAAACAACGTCTCTTGCAAATGAAAAAATTAATCAACGATGAACGTAGAGCTAAAGAACAAGCGTTCCGTGAGCAAGAAGAAGCAGTACGTGTAGCCCAATCTTTGTTAGAACGCACTAAGCAACTGCAAGGTAGACTAACTGAAGGTGAAAAAGTATACGTAACAACAGCAAAAGATAGCGTAGCCCGTGAAGTTGACATGGCTAAGCGTGAATATAAAGAGGCTTATGACTCTGGTGATTCAGAATTGCTGGTTGCTGCACAAGAAAAATTGACCCGTGCACAGATGAAAGCACAACAAATTGAACAATATAAACCTCAATTTGATGAAAATGCTTTACAAGAATGGGAAAATAGTGTACAAATACAACAACCTCAAGCACAACCTCAACGCTTGGACTCAAAAACCCAAGCATGGCTAGATAAAAATAGCTGGTATGGCACAGATGAGGATATGAGTTTTCTCGCTATGGGCATTCATAGACGCCTAGAAAAAGAAGGAGTCCCAGCTGGCTCTGACTATTACTGGAGCGTTATTGATACCGAAGTGCGAAAAAGATTCCCAGACAAATTTGCTGGTGAACCACAAGCAGAGACCAAAGACTCTGCCCCTAGGAAGTCCAACACGGTAGTAGCGCCTGCTACTCGGTCCACATCCTCCAAAAAGATCAAACTGACGCAGACACAATTAGCTTTGGCTAAGAAATTCAAATTAACCCCAGAGCAATACGCTATGGAATTAACGAAAGTACAGGAGTCACAAAATGGCTGATACAAGAATTCCCCGTGAAGTAAGCAATCGTCAACAATCAGAGCGTCCAAAAACATGGCGACCACCTGAGTTGTTACCAGAACCAGACAAACAAGCTGGATTTGCTTATCGTTGGATTAGAACTTCAATGCTTAACAATGCGGACCCACGCAATGTCTCATCTAAATTGAGAGAAGGCTGGGAACCTGTGACGATTGAGGAACAACCTAAATTTAAACTATTAACCGATCCAACCAGCCGTTTTGAAGGCAGTATTGAGATTGGTGGCTTATTGTTATGTAAGGCCCCTGAAGAGTTGGTACAGCAACGTATGGAGTATGAAAATAACCAAACAGCTCAACAGGCCGAAGCAGTTGATAATAGCTTCATGCGTCAGAACGATGCCCGTATGCCTCTTTTCTCTGAGAAGAAATCAACGGTCACATTTGGCAATAAATAAACTTTTTTAACTTAGGAGTACAATATGGCTTATCCAGTCATTTCCGCACCTTATGGTTTTAAAGCACTGAACCTTATTGGTAGTCAAGTGTTTGCTGGTGGTACACGTCAATACACCATCCAAAACAACTACAATACCAATATCTTCTTTGGTGACTTTGTAACTGTAACGAACGGCTTAGTAACATTAGCACAAGTAACTTCATCTACATCTGGTAAACAAACCATCGGTGTATTTGCTGGTTGCTCATTCACTAACCCAGTAACAAAACAAAAAACATTCAGCCAATACTACCCAGCTAATACAGCTGCTGGTGATATTCAAGCATTCATTGTTGAAGATCCAGATACAGTATTTAAAGCTGCAATGGTAACTGCTAACGGTGGTTCAGTTTTAGCTTCAGCTTCACAAGCTATCGTTGGTCTTAACTTAGCTGGTTCATACCAAGCTGGTAACACATTGAACGGTGACTCATTGAACGGTTTAGTTGCTCCTACAGCAACACCATCAACAGGTCTTCCATTCCGTGTATTGGCTCTAGTTCCTGATACAGCAACTGCTGTTTCTGCAACTGGCGGTAACGCAAGCACTCCAGGTACAACTATCACATTGACAGGCACAGGTCTTCCTGCTGCTATTCCTCAAGGTGCTGACGTTGCATACTTGTTGAACGGTCAATTAGTTCAAACTGGCGCTTTCGTAGCTAACTCAGGTGGTTATTCAACAGGTACTACTTCTATCACTACTGATAAGAACGTAAGCATTCCTACTGGATCAACCGTTGTATTCACATCATACCCAGAAGTTCTTGTAAAAATTAACTTCGGTATCCATAACTACTACGCAGCTTAAGGAGTAATTTAATATGGCTATCTCTCGTGCACAATTATTGAAAGAGCTATTACCAGGCCTTAACGCTTTGTTTGGTTTGGAATATGCCCGTTACGGTGAAGAACACCGTGAAATCTACGAAACTGAAACCTCAGAACGTAGCTTTGAAGAAGAAACAAAGCTATCAGGCTTCTCAGCAGCACCTGTTAAAAACGAAGGCTCAGCCATCGCTTATGACAATGCTCAAGAAGCTTGGACAGCCCGATACAACCACGAAACTATCGCTCTTGGTTTCAGCTTAACTGAAGAAGCGATTGAAGATAACTTGTATGACTCATTGTCAGCACGTTACACAAAAGGTTTGGCTCGTGCTATGGCTTACACTAAACAAGTTAAAGCAGCAGCTGTTCTTAACAACGGCTTCAACGGTGCTTACACTTATGGTGACGGTCAACCTTTGTTCTCTACAGCTCACCCACTAGTTAATGGCGGTACTAATGCTAATACACCATCAACTCCAGCTGACTTGAACGAAACATCATTGGAAAATGCTGTTATTCAAATCGCAGGTTGGACTGATGAACGTGGTCTTTTGATCGCTGCTCGTCCTAAGAAATTGGTTGTGCCACCAGCTCTTCAATTCGTAGCAACTCGTTTGCTTGAAACTGAATTGCGTGTTGGTACAAACAACAACGATATCAATGCTATTAAGAACAATGGCGCTGTACCAGAAGGTTATACAATTAACCACTTCTTGACAGCTACTAACGCATGGTTCTTGACAACTGATGTACCAAACGGCTTGAAACACTTCGTTCGTACACCATTGCAAAACAGCATGGATGGTGACTTTGATACAGGTAATGTACGTTATAAATCACGTGAACGTTACAGCTTCGGTGTATCAGATCCACTAGGTATCTACGGTTCTTACTAAGCCGCAGTAATAAAGAAGCCCGACCCTAAAAAGTTGGGCTTTTTTTTATTAAAAGTATTTGTTTTATATTGTATTTGTAGTAAACTTAAACTATCTGGGATTCCGCTTTTGCCGCCACTGCCCCAGCAGACGATGCAACGATTGGTAAAAGCTCTTTTGCATAAGGAAATATATTATGGGTCGCTCTACTTTTGACGGTCCGATTTTATCGGGCGATAACCGTTTTGGTCCACAACGTGATGTTGGGTACGCAGAATTGGTTCAACAAGCATTTATTGATTTTGCTGTTACAACTCCACAAACTCTTGGTTATTCAGGTGGTTCTGGTGTATTTGTTACATCAAATGGCATTCCAAACGGCGCAGCTACAATTTATACACCACAAGGTGGTAACTATAGCAGCACAGGTCCTACAGCAGCTTCAGCGCCTACAGCTGACGCAACTGGTACAATTTACCGTGGTGTTGTATTCCTAATCCCACAAGGTTCAAACATTACTGACGTATACGTTGATGTTGGTGCTATGCCATCTGATGGCACACATACAGTAACTTCAATCCAACCATATATCTCTAATAACTTTGCTACAACTACTGGCGTATACGGCACAATGGCTGCTATTACTTCAGCTGGCCGTGGTACAGCAACATTTACAGGTACACAATTAGACTATGCAAATGGTACATTGCAAGACGTACAAAACTTGCAACCAGGTACACAACCTTCATGGTTCTCACAAGTTGTTGTAACAGTTAAAATGACTGTAGCTTCATTGACAGCTCCAACATCAGGTCAAATGAACATTACATTGCGTTATGCTCAACAAGACTTGAACATTGGTAACGGCACAACATACCCATACGGTAACTTTGACTAATTAATCTAAGGGGACTTCGGTCCCCTATTATCAATTCAGGAGATTAATTATGACAATGCAATATGACGTAAAAGCTGCCTATGCTGGTACTTTTCCTGCTCAATTATATACAGGCCGTGCAAGGCTAAAACAAGCAGTATTTGTTGGTACTGGTACTGCAGGTACAGTTACTTTTTATGATGGTACAGATAATACAGGTCCTATCCTGTGGCAATCTAAAACTAGCTCAGGTGTTCAGCCATTCCAAGTTATTATTCCTGGTGAAGGAATTTTGGCTTACAACGGTATTTATGTTGCAGTTACTAATGTAACATCTGTTTCTATTTGTTACGGCTAGGTGATATATGAGTGTTCCTGCTGAATTAGAAACCGCTAGAGAGTTGGCCACACATGCTAATGAAATCAAACATTTACAAGCAGATATGGACAAAATGGTTAAAGATATGCAAGAAATTAAAGATACACTTGCAAAAATTAATGATACATTGTCAGCTGCTCACGGTGGTTGGAGAATGCTACTTGCCGTTGGCAGTGCCGCTAGTATTGTTGGCGGATTAGTAGCTTGGTTTATTGAACATGCAAGCAAATAATTATGCCTAGCAAATCTAAAGCACAACATAACTTGATGGAAGCGGTAGCTCATAGCAAATCTTTTGCTAAAAAAGTTGGTATTAAACAATCCGTAGGTAAAGAATTTGCAGCTGCAGACAAAGGTAAAACTTTTAAATCTGGTGGGTTATATGCAAACATTCATGCTAAGCAAGAGCGTATTGCTAAGGGCAGTGGTGAAACAATGCGTAAACCTGGTTCTAAAGGTGCTCCTACAGCCAAGGACTTTAAAGAGTCAGCTAAAACAGCAAAGATGGCTAAGGGTGGTGTATCACTATCAGTAGGTCGTGGTGAAAAGTTACCTGTATCAAAAGGTGCTGGACTTACTGAAAAGGGCAGAGCAAAATACAATCGTGAAACAGGTAGTCATCTTAAGGCTCCACAGCCAGAAGGTGGCCCACGTAAGAAATCATTCTGTGCACGTATGTCAGGTATGCCAGGACCAATGAAAGATGAGAATGGCAAGCCAACACGCAAAGCAGCATCATTAAAAAGGTGGAAATGTTAATGAAACACGATGATATTAAAGAAGATAAAAAGCTCATTAAAAAGGCTTTTGGCATGCATGATAAGCAATTGCATGAAGATAAACGTACTGATCTATCAAAACTTAAACAAGGTGGAAGCGCTATGAAACGCAAACAAATCAATCCAGCTATGGCACTTATGGCTGCAAAAGCACTTGGCGCTCAACAAGCTCCAGTTAATCCAATGGCAGCAATGGCCCCAGCAGGCGGTGCTCCAGTTCCAGGTATGAAGAAAGGTGGTAAAGCAATGGCTAAGGAAACAATGGGTCCTAAAACTATGGCAGAAGACGTAGAAAAAGGCTCTAACAAACTAACTAAATTCGGTCAATCAGCTGTTCAAAAACGTGGTTTAACACGTGGTAAGAACCTTGGTGATTCAGGCCCTACAGTTGCACCAAAGAACATGGCTAAAGGTGGTTCAGCATCTAGCCGTGCAGATGGTATTGCATCTAAAGGTAAGACTAAAGGTAAATGGTGCTAAATCATGGGCATTTTAGATAAGATTAAAGAAGGCATTGAAGATTTCACGGGTGGTAAGTGGAAAAACATGTCTGATTATGAAGCTGAAGCAGCTGCTAAAAAAGCACCTAAAGCTGTCATTAAGAAGACTGAAATCATTGCTGCACCTGAAGATGACTTCCCAGCGACAGATTCTAAAGGTAAATATCTAAAACCTACAGTACCAACAACTATGAAAAAAGGTGGCATGATTGACCATGTAGAATACACTAAAAAATCAGCTGGTGGCACACATCATTCTGATATCTACAAAAAGCATGCTGGTGGGCACAAAGTTCATAATGAACATATCAAATCGTTTGGAAAGAAATAATCATGGCTAAAAAAGACCCAATGGTATTTAGTGATGTTAAGGGCAACCTTAAAAACATTGAGAATTTACATAGAAATTACTATAAAGACGTTGATAGAAGTAGCACAGGCTATGAATCAGGTCCTAATTATAGAAGTAAAGATACTGAAGAATTTATTTTAAATACTCCTAACCAAGAAGCTAAAGAAATTGGTGCACGAGTAAAAGGTAATTTGCTTGCTAATGAAGATGCTAAAAAATATGCACCTGATTTAAATGCAGGTAATCAACCTGTAAAAGGTGGTTACAAAAAAGGTGGTTTTGTACATGCTAAAGATGCTATGGCTAAACACTCAGGTGGTTTTAAACATCATATGGATGGTATGAAACAACACGCTGCTGGATTTAAACCACATCATGAACATGTTAAAACCATGTGTGGTGGCGGAATGTCTAAAGGCAAAAAATAACATGGGCGGTGCTGCAGCAGCATTTCAAAAGAATGGCAATACAGGTGCTCAATCTTCTGCGCCTGCGCCATCTTACGGTAGTCAACCATCTTATGGTTTTCAGCCGTATGGAAATAACTTTGCTCCTAATCCTCAAGGATATAGCCAGCCACAAGTATATGGGCAGCAACAAAGTAATCCAACACCACCACCGTATCAGCCATTTAATCTAGCGTTTAGTAATAACTATAACGTTCAAAGCCCAGATCAAGTGACTACACCATATGCGCCTATCGGTTCATTTGGTGGTCCTGCTTCATACGGAATGGGTCCTGGTAATGCTGGTTTTGGTTTTGGCAATGGTGCAACTAGAGTTCCTGATACTGATATACAAACTGCTGGTCAATTTAATCCAAGCGCTATGCAACCACAAATGGGCAATCAGACTCAAATGAATACACCACAAGGTGGCTTGCCAATGTTTGAAGGACAAAAAGATCGTTGGGGCAATCCAATGAATGCAAATCCAGCAACTACTGCTCAAGTGGCACCAAATACATCAAACACTACTACAGGATACGTATAATGAGAGCTTCTCGTGGAATGGGTGATATTAACCCAAGCAAAATGCCAGGTAAGAAAATTATTCATCGTAAAGACCATCCTCAAGATGTAGAAGTGTATAAAAAGGGTGGTTGGATTAGTAATGCTATTCGTAAGCCTAATGCACTTCATGAAGAGTTAGGTGTACCTAAAGGTGAAAAGATTCCAGCTAAAAAGCTTGCTAAAGCCGCAAAAGCCTCAGGTAAATTAGGCAAACGTGCTAGACTAGCAGAAACTTTAAAAGGTTTAAAATAATGGAAATCTACTGCGGATTTGAATTTATCAGTGGTTTTATGATTGGTTTTGAATTTGCAGAAGATGAAACCATTAATTACATCATCATTGACCTTGGCATTGTACGTATTAACATAAATTGGGATAAGTAATGGCTGTTACCACAGGAACATCATCATTCAATTTAAATATGAATGATTTAATTGAAGAAAGTTTTGAACGTGCTGGTATTGAGTTACGTTCAGGTTATGACTTTAGAACCGCTAGACGTAGCATTAACTTGCTGACGATTGAATGGGCTAATCGTGGCATTAACTTGTGGACGATTGAAGAAGGTCAGATTCCTATGAATACTAACCAAGTCAAATATCCATTGCCTGTTGATACTATTGATTTATTAAGCCAAGTAATCCGTACGGGAACGCTACAGAATCAAGTTGATATCAACATTAATCGTATCTCTGAGGATACGTATTCAACCATACCAAATAAACTCGCTGTAGGCCGTCCTATTCAAGTTTGGATTGATCGTCAGTCAGGTAATGTAAACCCTACGACATCAACACTTATTGGCAATACAGTGGCAGGTAATATTAGCGCAACAGACACAACTATTACGTTAAGCGATACATCTAATATTGCAGCATCTGGTTATATTACGATTGATAGTGAAACCATTTACTATCCTAACGTAAGTCAAACAGGTAATCAGTTATTAAATTGTTATCGTGGACAAAATGGTACGACTGCTACATCGCATAATGCAGGTGCAGCAATATCAGTGCCTCAACTTCCAAATATAAACGTATGGCCAGCGCCACAATCACCAGGCAATCAATATACATTTGTGTATTGGCGTTTACGTAGGATTCAAGATGCTGGGACTGGTGTCATTATTAATGATATTCCATTCCGTTTTATCCCTGCGATGGTAGCAGGATTGGCTTATTACATTTCTGTTAAGTCACCTAACGTTGATCCTAACCGTATTGCTATGCTTAAAGCAGACTATGAACAACAATATGATTTAGCAGGACAAGAAGACCGTGAAAAGGCACCATTACGTTTTGTGCCTCGTAACATGTTTTACTCAAGGTAACTATGGCTACCAAGTATTCTAGTGGCAAACACGCAATTGCAGAGTGTGATATTTGTGGACAAAGATATAAGTTAAGGGAACTAAAAAAACTTACTATTAAAACCAAGTTGGTTCCAATTAAAGCATGCCCTGAGTGTTGGAATCCTGATCAGCCACAGCTTCAATTGGGGATGTATCCTGTTAATGACCCACAAGCTGTACGTGAACCTCGTCCAGATGTGAGTTATCAAGTATCAGGAACTACTGGATTGCAAACAAATCCTTATGATCCTACAGTAACTAATACAGATGCTTATGGATACTCACAGGATGGTAGTAGGCAGATTCAATGGGGCTGGGCACCAGTAGGTGGTGCAAGCACATTTGATACAGTATTAACACCAAATTACTTGATACCAGTAGTGTTAATTGGTACAGTAACGATTACAACAACTTAGGAGTTTAACATGGGTTTCAGAACAGCAGCAGGTGGTATTAACACCAAAGGTAAAACTAAAGGCACTAACCTTGGTGATTCAGGTCCAACCGTAGCAATTGAAAGCGGTGCAAAAGGTAAAAAAGGCGCATCATCTGTAACAGGTGAAGCAATGAAGAAGATGGGTCGTAACTTAGCCCGTGCTAAAAACCAAAGCAAATAATCATGGCTAAGAATAATCTACCAGCGTCAGATTATGCAAAGCCACATGGAGTGAACATGGAAGAAAATAAACGTGGGTCTAAAGATCCAAACAAATACTCATACGATGAAATTGATTCTGAATCTCCAGCAATGGATGTAAGCATTGGTTTTAAGGGTGAGAAAACAGAAACTGAAGGCATCACTATTCGTGGTTGCGGTGCAGCTACTAAAGGCACCAAGGCTCGTGGGCCTATGGCGTAATGAATTACGTTCAATTACAGCAAGCAATTCAGGACTACATGGAGTCTACGGAAGCTACTTTTGTAGCTAACATACCACGTTTTGTCCAAGAAGCAGAAGACAGAATTTTTAACTCTGTCCATGTCCCTGTTTTGCGTAAAAATGTTACTGGTACATTTACGGCAAGTAACCAATATTTAACATTGCCAACTGACTGGCTTGCTACATATTCTGTTGCTGTAATTGACTCGTCTGGCAACTACAACTATATGTTGAACAAAGACGTTAACTATATTCGTGAAGCATTCCCTAATCCTACAACGACAGGGATGCCAACGCATTACGCATTATTTGGATCTTCTTTGAGTAATATCAATGACTTAACGTTCATTGTTGGACCAACTCCTGATCAAAACTATAATACAGAATTACATTATTTCTACTATCCACCCACCATTGTACAGGGTGAGATATTTACAATTGGTACAGTAACGCCAGGTTCATCTTATGCACCAGGTGCTTATTATGAAGTTCCATTAACTGGTGGTTCTGGATCTAGCGCAACGGCTAATATTATTGTTAGTGGCACAGGTCAAGTTACATCTGTTACGATTCAAAATGGCGGTCAGTTCTACACTGTAGGCGATGTATTAAGCGCAAGCAATACGTATTTGGGTAACTCAGGTACTGGCTTATCATTTACCGTATCAGCTGTTACAAATGCAACAGGCACATCATGGCTAGGCATTAACTTTGATCCTGTATTGTTTTATGGTGCATTGCGTGAAGCAGCGCTCTTCCAAAAACAAGAGCCAGATATGATTACTGATATTGAGAATAAATTCCAAGAAGCGCTTGGTCAATTGAAACGCCTATGCGATGGTCTTGAACGTGGTGATGCTTATCGTGATGGTCAAACCAAATTAAAGGTTAAAACATAATGCCCATTACCCAAACAGCAACAACTATTTTTAAGAACAATGTATTAAGTGGTGTTGAAAACTTTAATACTGGTACGCCTTATGTTTATAAGATTGCCCTGTATAATGCTAATGCAACATTAAACTCAACAACTGCCGCATATACTACAGTGAATGAAGTCACTGGGACTGGGTATACTGCTGGTGGTAAAATACTGACTCCTAGTGTGGCTTATGACAATACGACAAATACTGCTTATGTTACTTTTGGCAATGTTACTTGGAGTCCTGCAAGTTTTACTTGTAGGGGTGCTTTAGTTTACAATAGCACAACAAATGCGGCTTGTTTTGTATTGAATTTTGGCTCTGATAAAACAGCAACCAGCAGCTTTACAATTACATTTCCAACGGCAAATTCAACATCTGCCATTTTAAGAATTTCTTAGGAGTTTATTATGATTAAAGAATTACAGGGTTTTGGCGATAGCGCTGTAGCCACAATGGCTGCAAATGTTGCCGATAACGAAACGGTTGGTATTGAAGGTGTATACCACGTTGAATGCCGTGATGCAGCAGGTAACTTAAAATGGGAAGAGTCATTCCCTAACCTAGTGAACGCTGTTGGTAAACAACTATTGCTTGATACGCTATTACGCACATCAGGTACTTACACAACTACAGGCCCATTCTTAGGGTTGATTTCAGGTGCAAGCCCAACATTTACTGCGGCTGACACAATGACATCACACTCAGGTTGGACAGAATTCACTAACTACACAGTTGGTGGTTCAGCAGTTCGTGGTACAGCAGTATTTGCAGCTTCTACCTCAACAGGTACAACACCTACAAACGTAACAACATCAGCAGCGACAGCGATTACTTACACCATCACAGGTGCAGGCGGTACAGTTGGTGGTTGTTTCTTATGTACAGGTTCAGGTGCTTCAAGCACTCAAAACAATACAAGCGGTACTTTATACAGTGCAGGTGCATTTGCTACAGCTAAAATTACAACAGCTGGCGATACAGTAAGCGTTACATACTCTACAACTGCAACAAGCTAAGGAGTCCTAAATGGCTCTAGCGTTATACGACCGTGTTGCGCAGACGGGTACGGCTAATACCACAGTTAGCTTTACCCTAAGTGGGTCTGTTCAAGGTTTCCAAGCATTTACCGTTGTTGGTAATGGCAATACAACATTTTATGGTGCAACTGATACTACAGGAAACTGGGAAGTAGGTATCGGCACGTATTCAACAACAGGCCCTACCTTAACTCGCACAACCATTTTAGCTTCAAGTAACTCAGGCTCTGCGGTTACATTCTCAGGTACAGTGACAGTCTTTGTTACATACCCATCAGAGAAGTCTGTTAATCTAGACGGTTCAGGTAACGTATCAGCACTAGGAACAATCGCATCAGGTGTATGGCAAGGTACGACAGTTGGTGTTGCATACGGTGGTACTGGCGTAACAAGTTCTTCAGGCGCTAACTCTGTAGTTTTACGTGATGCTAATGCGAACATCACTGCAAATAATATATTGCTTGGATTTACAAGTACCGTAACGGCAGCTGGGACAACAACGCTAACAAGCGCTTCTACTCAGTACCAACGCTTTACAGGTACAACAACTCAGACTGTTAAACTACCCGATGCAACAACACTGCAAAAGGGCTTTATCTTTATTGTTAATAACGGCTCAACAGGCACTCTTACAGTTGTTGATAATGCGTCTACTACTTTGGATGTGGTGATTGGCGGTGCGATTGATTACTGGACACTTTTAGATAATAGCACAAGTGCTGGTACGTGGATTGCCTACAGCTTAATACCTGCTTCATACGACTTTAACAATACATCTGCATCTTTCGGTAACGCAACAATAATTAACGCTGTATGGAACGGCACTACAATCGCTTCAGGTTATGGTGGTACAGGCTTAACAGGTTTTGCTGCAGCTAATAATGCCCTTTACTCAACATCATCTTCAACGTTAACTGCAGGTACATTACCAGTTGCAGCAGGCGGTACAGGGGCTACAAGCGCAACGGCTAACGGGGTTATTTATGGTAATGGCACTTCTGCATTGGGTGTTACAGCAGCAGGTACAACAGGCCAAGTATTAACAGGCAACACAGGCGCAGCACCTACATGGTCTACAATCTCAAGCTCACTTGTCAGCTCCTTTAGTGCAGGTACAACAGGCTTTACGCCAAGCACAGCAACGACAGGTGCAGTAACACTTGCAGGGACTTTAGCAACAACAAATGGTGGTACAGGCTTAACTAGCTTTACTTCAGGTGGTATTGTTTATGCAACATCTACAAGCGCATTAACGACTGGGTCAGCATTAACATATAGCTCATCAACATTAACAGCGCCAGTGTTGTCAGCGTCTAATGGTATTGTAGTGAACAACCAAACAGTTTCAGCTTCTTACAGTATTCCTAGTGGCTATAGTGCTTCTTCAGCAGGGCCAGTAACGGTAGCTTCAGGTCAATCAGTAACAGTGCCGTCAGGCTCACGATGGGTGGTAATTTAATATGGCATCAACAATTAATGCATCTACAAGTCCAGCAGGGATAGTCTCATCAGCAGACGCAAGCGGAGTACTGCAACTTCAAACAGGCGGCACAGCAGCAGTCACAATTGATACAAGTCAGAACGTGGGCATTGGTACAAGTAGCCCTACTTATAAATTGGATGTGCAAAGTGCAACAGGAAATCAACGAGTATTATCTACAACAGGCACTAACGCTGCATATAATATATTTAGCAATACAGGACAAAACTTTTATGTTGGATTAGATAATAGTTCAGGAAATCAAATATTAAGTGCTGCGTATGGTGCGACATTATTGGGTTCTGGCGCATATCCTATGGTATTTGGCACTAATAATACAGAACGTATGCGTATTGATTCCTCTGGTAACGTAGGTATTGGTTATACTAGCCCGAGCCAAAAATTAGATGTAAATGGCTCTATTAGGGCAGCGGTTAATTTATATTCTACATATAATACATATTTAGGTTCATCAAATTTAGCGGTTACCACTTATCTTAACTCTAATACAAATTGGAATTATGACCAATTAGTTATTCAAAGAAATGCAACAAATACAAGTAATGTTAGGTTTTTAGGTCTTTTACTAGATGGCGACACAACTGGCAATACTAACTTTAGTGCATATCCAGGCTTCCAAGTAAGCTATTCTGGAACACCAACAACAGGCTCAACATCTATTGGATTAAGTGCATCACTTAATATTGCAACTACTTCAACAATGACATTTAGTCGTAACGTAAGTGGCACAAGCACTGAAAGTATGCGTATTGATTCTGGTGGTACTGTTTTAGTTGGGCAATTAACAAATCCAGCAACATCTTCAGTAGTAATTAAAGTTCCAACTGGAACAGCAAATGGGGTTAATGCACAAATTTCATCTAACACAGGAACTTCATATCCTTGGTCTAATTATAATGCTTCAGGGACTTATGTTGGCGGTATTTCATGCACATCCTCTGCAACAGCGTTCCCAACATCTTCTGACGTTAGATTAAAGAAAAACATTGAAGATGCACCATCAGCTATTGATAAAATATTATCTACAAAAGTAGTAAGCCATGACTGGATTGATGATGAAACTCATGTTGAATATGGTTTTATTGCTCAAGACTTGCAAACTATTGTTCCTCAAGCCGTTATTGAAGGTAAAGACAAAGAAGATGGCACTATTGATATTCCTTGGGGTGTTGATTATAGCAAAATCGTTCCATTATTAGTTAAATCTATTCAAGAATTAAAAGCTATCATAGACGCACAAGCAGAACAAATTAAAGTATTGGAGGCTAAATGAGTAGCGTAGTTATAGCTGGCGATGTCAGCGGTTCAGTCACACTTCAAGCTCCCTCAGTAGCAGGGTCTACTACACTTACATTGCCAGCAACATCTGGCACGGTACTCACCACCGCATCAACAACAGGCATTAGTGGTTCTGCAATCACATCAGGCACAGTAGCCGAAGCCTACGGCGGCACAGGTACATCAACAGGCTACTACGGCTTCAAGAATCGTTTAATTAATGGTGCGATGATGATAGACCAGCGTAATGCTGGGGCGGTGTTTACGCCTACAAGTGGAGTTCAATATGGGTTGGATAGATGGGCAAACTATGTAACTCAAGCAAGTAAATTTACATTGCAACAATCAAGTACAGTGCCAGCAGGTTTTTCTACTAGCTTAAAACTTACTTCATCTTCTGCTTATTCAGTTACTTCTACTGATACGTTTGTATTCTTTCAATCAATTGAAGGTTACAACATCGCTGATTTAGCATGGGGTACAGCTTCTGCTTCTGCTGTAACATTATCATTTAAAGTTTATTCAAGCCTAACAGGTACATTTAGTGGCTCTATAAAAAATAATGCTGGAGATAGAGTTTATCCATTTAGCTATTCAGTTCCTGTAGCAAATACATGGACTACAATTTCTTTAACTATCCCTGGTGATACAACAGGTACTTGGTTGACAAATAATGGCGCTGGATTAACAGTTGTATATAATGTTGGATCAGGTGCTAACTTTTTAGGTACAGGCGGTGCTTGGGGTTCTGCAAACGTAAACGGCGTTACTGGATCAGTATCAGTAGTCGGAACTAACGGTGCTACCTTCTACATCACAGGCGTTCAACTAGAAAAAGGCAGCAACGCTACATCATTTGACTATAGACCTTATGGTACAGAGTTGGCTTTGTGTCAGAGGTATTATGAAAAATCATTTGATGATGGAACTGCTCCTGCTAATGGAGCAAACTCAACAAGTTTGGCTACAGGGAATGGAAGTTCTGCAACAGTAGCTGGAAACAATTCATTATTTGGTGGTCCAATTAGATTTGCTGTGCAAAAAAGAACGGCTGCTACAATTACTGCATATGGAAACAACTCTGGATATTGGGCGTATGTATCAACATCTGCGTCATCAACAGTGAATTGGTCTGCTAATACAGTTTTATTTGCAAATCAAGGTGCTGGTGGATTTAGTGTTCTTCAAAACGTGACTAATAATGTTTACTATTCAATTTTTGGTCATTGGACTGCTTCTGCGGAGCTTTAAAAATGTATATATACATTAAATTAATAGATGGGCAAATTGTTACAAATCAAATTAAACGTATTTCTGATGGTGCTTGCATCCCATTTGACCCAGCCAACACAGACTACCAAGCATATCTAGCATGGCTTGAAGAAGGCAACACACCAGAACCAGCGGATGAGGCACAAGTATGAGCGTAATTATTGACGGAACCAATGGCGTAAACGCATCAGGTGGGTTGTATGCTCAAACTACTTATGGTGGTTCTTATACAGATGGTATTGTTGTTGATTATGTAACAGGCAATGGTCGTGTAACTGTAGGTTCTGCTGATGGAATTACTTGGTATAACGGTGGCCCATCAAGCCGTAGTCAATTAATGACAATTAACTCTAGTGGTAATTTAACAATTACAGGACTTGTTGATGCAACTACACCAAACATAGGTTCTACAGGTGGTGTTAGAGTTCGTGGAAATGCTACATCAGGATATGCTTATGTTCAATATGTTGATAGCACCGCAGCTTCTCAATGGGGCTATCAAGTAATTTCCTCTGCTGGTGAACTTTATTTCACTAATGGTAGCAATAATAATGCCACTGCATTTAGTTCAGCATCTACGTTTGGCTTTAAAAATCGTTTAATTAATGGCAATTTTAGCGTTTGGCAACGTGGTACTTCATTTACTCAAGCTGGTAATGCAGGTGTTTATACGGCAGATAGATGGTATGAATATCAATCAGCTTCATCAAATGCAACAATATCTCAATCTACTGATGTTCCAGCAGGATTCCAATACTCATTAAGTATGGCTGGTACAGGTATTTCAATGACACAGCGTATTGAGTCTTTAAACTGTAAAGATTTAGGTGGCGCAAATGTAACATTATCTTTTTGGGCTAAAAATAGTAGTGGGTCTGATAATTTACAAGTAAATCTATATACAGCAACGGCAGGTGCAGATAATTATGCTACACAAACAGCAACAAATTATGTATTATCAGCTTCCCCATCAGGCTCATGGACATATTATTCTTATACGTTTGCTTCTATACCTTCAACAGCTACTAATGGAGTTGGTATTGGTATAGGTCGTGGCTCTAGCGGTGCATCCACAACATTACTTGCAGGGATTCAATTAGAAAAAGGTGGATTCCCAACATCATTTGATTGGAGAGCATATAATGTTGAATTTGATATGTGTCGCAGATATTGTGAAGTATTTAACTCTGATGTTGAATGTGGTTTAAATCAAGGTTTAGCTCAAGTTGATGTAAACAACAGACCTGAAACAGCATTAATTTATTATCCAAAACGCATTGCTCCAACTGTTACAGTAACAAATCCTACATCAGTATCATGGTCATCTATGGCAAATACATCATTTTTTATGACTTCTTATGGGGGAACTTATGTTGGTACAGGTGTTAGAGGTTCAAATTTATTTTTTGGAGTATCTAGTGGAGTAACTGCAGGGACTTTAAGTGCGACTGGCTATATTGTATTGCAATCAGGCGCTAGTATAAAAGTAGATGCGGAGATTTAAAATGACAATTCAATATCAATTATGCCCACCAGCTAAAGGCAATACAGAATCAATGGCTATTAATAGGTTTAATGATGATGGTTCAATCTCATCAATTCCATTTAATGAATTTAATAGAGATTACCAAGCCTATTTAGCATGGGTAGCTGAAGGCAACACACCAGAACCAGCAGAGGTGACAGAATGAGTTTAATAGAACAAATTAAAGAACTATTAAAAGGCATAGATGAAACCGAGCTTAATGGTGGATGGTGGGAAACGTCTACAGGTGCAGAGTTTGGAGCAAAAAAACTTAAAGAGTTGATTGCATTGGTTGAGGTTGCCGATTAATGTTCGGTATATCTGCCTTTGCTCAAACTTCATTCGCATCTCTTGCAGGAAATGCGTACTTTGCTACGCTTAGCGAAAACATTGGGATGGCGGATACCAACTCACAGACCTGGACATTTGGGCAGACAATTACTGAAAACTTTGGGATAACTGATAACAATTCTGAAGCAGGGTCAATCTTAATTTTTAGTATCAACGAGAACTTTGGTGCAGGCGATTCAAGTACACAGGCGTCTACATTCTTGCAATCAATCACCGAGCCATTAACATCAGGCGATACAGAAACAATCAGCGCACAATTCGCAACGAGCGCGACAGAAAACATTAATGTCTTAGATACACCAACAGTATACTTTGCTGCACTGCAAACCCGTGTAGAACCTATATCAGCTGCTGATATAATTGCAATAGCTGCCCAGTTTGCTGCAAGCATTACTGAACCAATAACCTTAGCAGACACGCCAACAATTAAAGCTGGTTTTGCAACAAGTATTACAGAGCCGATTTCAGTTCAAGATGCGATTATTGGGATCGCTAACTTTACAGGTAGCGTGACTGAAAATATCACGATGGCGGATGCAGCTACGATTGTTAATGCGTTCTTCTTAATCATTACAGAGAACTTAAATGCTGCTGATGTTAGTGTAGCTTCTGCACAATTCTTAACAACGCTTACCGAGAATTTAAATTCAGCAAGCCAACAAAATGTAACAGCACAATTTGCATTAAGTATTGTAGAAACCTTCTACATGCTTGATAAGCATCAAGGTACTGGATGGATTAAGATAAATGATAATCAATCAGGCACTTGGAGTTCTATTAGTAATTCACAGGCTCCAAATTGGAGTATAATTGACAACACCGCACCACAGGGCTGGATTCCTGTGGACGATTCCCAATAAGGATTTAACATGGCATCCACCTATTCTACCTCATTACGTATACAACTCATCGGCACAGGCGAACAG
>Ga0208379_1000148_pt1 | contig 33339 bp, 61 predicted proteins | sample CryBogCBE02Aug07_FD_184559 | JGI IMG/M metagenome (GOLD analysis project Ga0208379, IMG submission 184559) | Freshwater microbial communities from Crystal Bog, Wisconsin, USA - CBE02Aug07 (SPAdes) | ecosystem: Environmental > Aquatic > Freshwater > Lake | place: Crystal Bog, Wisconsin, USA... | reverse complement strand
CAGTCGTACTTGACTGAACTACATCCATTAAACCTGATCCATAACTCATAATTAATCCTTATAAAATTACCCAACGACTACCGCTAGGAATTGTTATTGTTGCGCCAGAATTGATTGTGATCGGGCCAGTACTGCTTGCGCTCTTTCCTGTTGGTATTGTATAAGATGTAGTAATAGTTTGACTATTTATTACAAATACTGTATCCGTACCACCACCGGTTGCCGATCCACCGCCCAATGTCCATGAAGTACCGTTCCAAGTCTCTACGTTGTATAAAGTAGAGTTGTATCCCATCTGACCGAGTACCGGACTGGTTGGTCTTGTAGCCGTTGTCCAGTTGCTCAGTAATATGCCATTTGCCCCGATTGTTGTTCCTGCCATGTTCGTTCCTTATGGGGTTGTTGCACTATATACAGATCCAAGAGTCTTCCAGTTTCCGTACTGATCCAAGGAAGCTATCGGAGTGCCTTGGAAATAGAAAAATAGCTTACTGTTAGATTCCGATATGGTGTAATCAGAAAATGAGAAAGATTGGGGCGCATCTGTCTGAACATCCCAGATCAGATTCATATTCACATCATAGACTTGCTGACGGTAAGATCCTGAACCGTAAGCCTGGCAACTTCCAATTCCATCGAGAACAATAGGATTGGTGTTGAGAGTCGTTAAAGTATCATCCTGATAGGTGTTTTTGAATGTTGTTGTGCCTGGGATGTAGTAATAGACAAATCCCCCTGCCAATGGGCCACCATTGGAATTAAAGAATTGTTGCCTACCGTTTGGGATTATTCCACTCATATATCAATCCTTTTTGTTCTCTCTGAGGTTCAAAATACTAGCTTTTTGTGCGTTCTTTTTCATCTCTTTTTGTGTCTCAGTCGCTGCTTTATTTAAAGCCTTTTCAAGTGAACTTTGCTCAAATGCAGTTCCTGCTCTTTGACCTAAATAACCACCTACTGCCGTACCAGTTGGGCCTAATACAGAACCAATACTTGCACCAGTTGCAGCACCAATCTTTGGAGCATGACTTGCAAGCATCCCAAGTCTTTGCTCTTGTAACCCTGCGCCTTCATACCCATGAACCCCAGGCATGATCTGACCACCAACATTTAAAGTGTGAAAAGCCTTAATTTCTTCTGGATCAAACGCATGCTTAATCTTTTCGGCTCTTGCATTAAGAATGGAAGTCACATCGTTTTGATTCCAAACTCCTGCCCTTTTTGAGCCTTTTTCGTAGATTTCCCTGGCAATTGCGCCCTTAATCTCAGCTTTTGCCCTTTCAGCATTTTGCCTTACTTCCTCTGGGACTTCAATACTCCAGTTAGGCAATCCAGTCTCTTTATTGATTGGGCCGTCAATTTTGCCTTTAGAAATCTTGTCAGCAGTATCAAATATATGCGCCCATTCATCTTTGGGAATACTGTTAAGTTTTTGAGGAATATTCTCAAAAGGTGTACCAGTCTGAACTCCATTAGGATCAATATCACCAAAGATTGATTTAATGCCCTTGGACGAGAACAAAGTCTTTTCGGCTTGATGCAATTGATCGGCTTTTTTGTAAAGTTCCTGACCTCCTGCCCCCGCTATATCTTTGTCAATAGCAGTGTTAATCTTTCTAATCACTGACGCATTATCTTTTGTCCATTCTGAATTTAAAGACTTGCGAACTGCATCCCATGCGCCAATAGTGTTTGGAGCATATTTATTGCCAAATTCATCTTCAAATCCAATAGTCTTAGCCAAATTAATTAGCTTTTCAGCACTAGATGCAACTCCTTCGTTGCCTTTTAATCCAAGACCGGCTCTAAATTGCTCGTTGTTAAGCAAAGTATCAACATGCCCTGTCTTAATCGGATTCTCTCCAACCTTTGTTTTTGCCTCATCATATAACTGATTTTTGGCAGTCTTAAAGAATCCAGTCAATCCTTGATCACCGGCAAAGGCATCATTAATTGCTTGGCCTCTTTCGTAATCAGACGTTAAAGTTGGACTTGCCCCAGTGTTTTTAATACGATCTTGAGCATAATTTGACAAAGCATTTTGCTCTCTAGCCAGTTGATCCCTTAAAACTTGCGCTTTTGGAGTTTGATTAGAAGATTTAGCCTCGGTGTGCTCGTTTCTTAAAGTGTCTTCATTTCCTGTAACTACACCAGTTCTAACCGCATCTTTGTCCCCAAGGATTTCGGTTGCAATTTGCGCTCTGGTTTGTTGCTCTTTAGGAGATACATCTTTGGAAATGTTGGAAAGTTTCACCATTGGGAACTCTCCACCCTTACCAGTTTCTTGACCAGTAAACTTAGGATAGGGGTTTGTGGTTGTCTTTGCTGCGCCTGTTGATCCTGCCATTACCTCACTAGGTTGGGCAATTTCAGTTTTCATTGGAGGAGTTGTAACCTCTTTAAACTCTTGGGCTAACTTAGCACCTTGATTTAATGCTGCACCTCCAACTTTACCCATTGCTTGACCTACAGGCTTACCGGCTGCCAAAGTTAAAGAATTAATGTAACTTTGAACGTCCCCAGTTGGAATTCCTGTTTTCTCGGATATATACTGCGCCCCTTTATTGATATTCTCACCAATAAAGTTTAGAGCATTTTGAGACAATTCATTCTTATAAGCAGGAGTTTCGGTAACTCCAAAAGTCTTACCAAAAGGCTTCTCAAGAGCACCAGTAACCTTAGCAGTTGTAGCTTGAGCCTGTTCAGGGGTTTGTTGTAAGAATCTAGCTACTGGATAAGTAACTTGACCGGCAACCGCAGGAAGTACGCCACCAACTGTCACATCTGCCAATGATGAAAGACCAATACCTAAGTCTTTTAAGGCATTGATTCTGTTTTGATACATCTTTTCCCCTGCGTTCATCTGTCTTGCAGGAGCTTGAACGACTGGCGCAGTCTGACTTACTTGTGGGGCTTGTTGGACAACTGGAGCTACAGATTTAGCTTGACTTGGTGTTTCTCCTACATCTTCTAAGAAACTGGCAAAGTCTGAGGGAGTTGATTTGGCTTGTGCAGACGGTTGATAAATGGCTTTAGTTCCATTCTCATGCTGAACAATTCCGGCAGATATTTGATGACGAATCAACGGATTACTTAAATCAATCTTTTGATTTGGATCAAGTCCTGCAACTTTTGCAACGTGAGCAATATAAGCATTTGTGTCGTTCTCATTAGGAGGCGCCCATTTAGAGATTACATCCGCTAAAGTGCTTACACCCTTTTTCCCGTAACTTGCTAAGTTCTTATCAAGTGCTGCAAGTCCTTCCTCTGGAGTTTTGTACTGTGCCAACTTTCCACCAGGCATGAGTGCGCCTGGGTTGTTATTCCTGATCGGTGCAGGAACATTCTTAGATTGAGGCTTTTCAGTCTCAACGTCATCAAGAAAATCAGCAAATGTTCCCATTACAGACCGCCTGTGTTAACTAATTTTTGAATAACTTCGTGCTTGTCTTTGAATTCTTTTAATAGTTCTTTCTTTTTCTCAGCAGACATTCCAGGAGTTATACCAGCTAATTCATCACGTTTCTGCTTTTTCTGCTCATCCGTCATTGTCTTATCTTCGTAATGATTCATCATTTCAAATAATTTACTGTCTGCGTTATCACCCCAAATCTTTTTAAATGTGTCCATGTTATTTGCGCCATAACGCTTAATAAACTTGGTTGCTGCGTCCGTTTGAAGATCAAGATTCTTCATGTCTGATTTTGCTCGTCTTCCAATGTTTAAGAGTACATCTGGATCATAGACTTCACTTCCGTTTGCGTGAGCCTGTAGAGCCTGTCCTGCAACCGTATCCATTGAACCACCGGCAGCTTTTAGATTGGATATCTGCATATTTGCAATGTCTTTTGACAATTGCTGATACTTTGGATCTGCAACCATGCTACTTGCGTATCGAATACCTTTATTTGCAAGATTGACTGCACCACCAACTACAGGCAAATCACCGCCTGGAATCCGCATTGTTTCCTCTTTGACCTTTTCAACTTGTTTGAGCATTTCATCCAAGTTTCTACGGTCTGTGACAAGGTTTTTCTTTCTGTCAATTAAACTACTGACGTATTGACCGCCTTCTTGAGTCTTTGTATCCTCATTTGGCAATGGTGCGTAATTAGTTCCAGGTTGACGAACAGGGAACATCAATTGAGATGCTACTGGGTCTTGAGTTTGTGGAGGTGCGCTAGGAAACTGTCCAGAAGGTGTACCAGGTGCGCCAGGAGCTAAGTTAGTCTGCGGTTGTGCTTGATTAGGATTAGCAAACTGTACAGGGTTTAAAGTCTGTGTAAGTGCGTTGTAAACAGACGGAGGTTGTCCATTTGCGCCAGGTTGTAAAGTACCAAGTATTTTGTTTATTTGATCTGAATTAGTTTGAGTTGCAAATAATTCTTGTTCAATAAAATTATGATAAGCATCTTGATCTTTCTTTTTGTCTCCAGTTGGAGTAGGGGCCATTCTTAAATGTAAAAGAGCCTCATCTGGAGTTAATACACCTTCAGCAATTAAATTAGCCATTTCTTTTGCGTGTTCTTCAGGTGTGACTGTTCCACCTTTTTTAATTTTTTCAACTAATCCACCCAAACGCTGACCAGAAATAGTGTTCTTTTGAACCAGATTTCCTAGTTTTTTGCTAATATTTTCTTGTTGAGTTCCTTGTTGACCAAGTAAAGATGTAATCGTTGGTGCTAAATTAGTCGCTGCCTCTGGAGACTTTGAAAGCATACTAATAACACCAGGGATATTTACATTTCCGTTTTCGTCCGTGTTTTGTTGAATAGCTTTGGAAGATGCTTTATTTAACGCAATCTCTTGTTGAAGTTGCTGAAGTTGAAGATCGCCTTGTTGAACCGCAATATTGTTCTTTTGCAAGTTCATAAGATTATTCACAAACCCACCGAAATCGGGAATGGTTTGTTTTGTAGGGATTATTGATGGATCTATTGGCATATTTTTATCCTTTACCCTAATGCTAAAACTGCATCTGAAACACCGCCTGTAGCAGCAGCTCCACCAGTACCGCTAAATAAATTAGTTATTGCAGAGTTCAATCCTGATTTAGCACCAAGAGAATAAATTCCTGCTCCTCCCAATCCTAATTGCATCAAACTATTTAAAGAATTAGATTGAGCGTTTCCTGCTGCGACTTGTCCTGCTGCAGTTGCATTTGCTCCACCCATTAGGGCATTCCCTACTGATGAGGCATTGGCTGCACCAAGTCCACCAAGACCGGCAGCAGCGTTTTGCCCCATTCCTACCGTATTCATGTAATTATTCAAATATTGTTGATAATTACTTTGAGCCAATCCGGTTGTGTATTGTTGCAACCCTTTTTGTTGCGCCCCAGATAAATTCTGACCAGTCGCAGATTGTTGATTCTGTAACTGTTGAAGTCCTTGATTTAAAGTAAATTGATAGCCAGGAGTATTAGCCAAAGTAGACTGAATCCCTTGACTTCCTTGTGGGCCAAGACCTAAAAGGCTCATAAGTTGAGGCATCGCTGCCGTACCAAGACCCATATAAGGAGCTAAATTCTGCTGAGTTTGCTGAAACTGTGAGTTTTGCAAATCCGCTGCATATTTAGCTGCTGCAGCTTGAGTATTCGCAGCATCAGTTGCAGCTTTGGCTTGTTGATTTGCCCCTGTTAAATCACGAACTGCATTTGCAATAAAAGACATTATTCTCTCCCCATCATTACCATAGACCGATCTACACCATCTCTACGGTAAGCCTTGCTAATCCTACCCTCCTCGACAAATCCGCACCGCAGTGCTAATTTTAACGCAGAGGTGTTCCATTCACCAATAGTTCCGAGGAACTTTCTTGCTCCTTTTTGCCTCATTTTCTCAAGACAATCTAAAAAGAAAGAATCCACTTCTTTTGCCCCCTTCAACATACAAATGTGAACCTCGTACATTGTCGGAGTTGCGGGTCTAAACATCACAAAACCATGCGTATTTGTGTAGTAAATCTCGCTCTCTTGATACCCAAAATTCTCTTTTTTAATCCCATCAACCTTAACCCACTTCCAAACTCTATCGTCCCGCATGACGGATTCAATAAAGTCTTTTATAAAATGATCCATTTACTTCCTGTTGGGATTGTCACCGTAGCCCCTGAATTGATCGTAACTGGCCCACCAGAAACGCAACTCGAACCCACTGGAATTGCGTAACTAGAAGTAACCGTCTGGGAGTTAACCACAAACGGAGTCGTTGCCTGTACCACCGGCACAGTCTGATTGAATTGAAAAGACTGACCTGGAAAAGCCATTAGTATTGACCTCCAAAAGCCATAATGTTCAAATCTGCGCTTGTCGTGCCTACTTGTTCAGAGATATACAACTGATAAGTGGGAGGTAAAACCAGATTGTTAAACGTCACTGTTGTCGTAAAAGCCTGGACTGTCGTGCTCGGAGTGATCGCAGATACTGGGATTTCAGCGTACAAGAATGAAGTTGTGCCGTTATAAATCCAAATATCTACGATATTAGCTACTGTCGTACCCTTGGCAGTGACCGTAATTGCGTCTACTTTTGTTCCGTTGGTAGAGGTTGCAGTCAATTGAACCAAGCCAGTTGTGCCGGTAATGTTAGCCCTGGAAGTAATCGCAGTAGCCGAGGTTAGCGTTGCAATACCAACAATAGGGGTTAATGGAAAAATTGGTGAAGTATTAGAAGCCATTTATAGGAAACCTCCGAAATTTTGTTGTAATGTTACATTTAAAGCAGGAGGAGATGATCCACCACTTCCGGCATTTATCCAAGTGGGAACACCGCTAGAACCACCTGAACTCAAGACTTGTCCTGAAGTACCATATTGTCCATTAAGTGCAAGCGCCCCACTGGTATTAATAGTCATTGCATCGGTTGCACTCCCATTAATAACAAAGTGAATAGGGTTAGCGGTTGTCGTTCCAATTGACAAATCGCTTGACGTTGCAGTTAAATAAACCGCATTAGCCAAAGATAAAGAACCAGTACCACTAAAAGTGGACGAGTTCATCCCGAAATCACCGTAATAAGTGGTTGAAGTCCCTAGATTGTTAGAAACAACGTAATCTGTCGATGCTGCCGATCCAGAATTGGTGTTTTGTAAAATGATCTGGTTGTAAGTATTTACGCTTGAAGTAAATGAACCAAATATATTTACATCTGAATAACCAAGAGTTCCATAACTAAAAGCACCGGCAGACAATGAGCCAGTGATTGTTTCAGTTCCTATAAAACTTCCACCACTAAAAACCGTAGAAGTAAAAGTACCTGTACTTGGTACATATTGAAGTTTTGTAGAACTTGTGTCAATTACTGAAACTGTGCCAGTCGTTGCATTTAAAAATGCAGGGTAAAAAGTGCTAGAACTTGATGTTTGATCAGAAATAGTGACCAAAGATGTAAGCGTTGTCCAAGTAGGTGCTGAAGTGCCATTGCTTGTTAAAACTTGTCCAGTTGTTCCGTTAGCAATAAAAGAAGTAGCCCCCGATCCTGTTTGATAAGGGATTTGACTTGCTGCACCACCCGCCAAATTAGTCGCAGTTGTTGCTAAAGTAGCAGTCGCAGCGTTTCCGGTTGTATTCTGATTGAATGTAGGCCAAGTAAACGTACCAGTTGAAAAGTTTCCTGAAGTAGGTGTACCTAAAACTGGAGTTACAAAAGTCGGTGAAGTTGCCAAAGCTACAACCGTTCCAGATCCAGTCGTTGAGTAAGATGTACCCCAAGCACTACCAGTCGAATTTGGTATCCCTGCGCCTGGATACACCATCGTTGATGACGCATTAATTGTGATTGCAGTTGATCCGTTATAAGTTGACCCACTGCTAAAAGTTACATTTGTCCCTGCGGTAAGGTTAAATAAACTATTACCTAAAGCAACCCCCGAAATGGTTGAGTTGGCAAGTTGAGCATTTGTAATCGTTCCAGACAATGCCGTTGTTGGTATTGTTGTAGAAGACGTTACATTGCTCGATCCATTGGCATACATATACCCTGTCAAACCAGTTACCGCTAAATTAGCAGTAGTCAGATTTGTAAAGGATTCACTTGCAGATCCTGGGATTCTTTCCCATTTACCATTACCAAATATTGCCCAATCTCCAACCACCCAAACTGCATTACCGTCTAAGTTTGTTGTTCCGGCAGTAGATACTACATAGTAATATCCTTGAGTTCCTACTGAAGAAGTCAAAGTCGGAGTATTTGTACTTGCGTTCCAAGTTCCTTGATAAGCCGGTGCGTTTGTCGCTGCCGTTGTGACCGAAGTAACAATACCTTGAGAATTAACTGTAATAACTGGAACAACTGAGCCTGATCCATAAGTACCAGAGCTAACTCCTGAAGTTGGGAAATCAGCGTTAACCAATGATCTGAATGTGGGAGTTCCAGACGATCCGTTTGGTGCAGCGAACACCGTATTAGCCGTTTCACTTGCTAAAGTAGCCGTCAAAGTGCCTGAACCAGTAACAGGCGAACCAGTCACCGAAAAGATTGATGGAAGTGACAAACCAACGCTAGTTACCGTACCGCCCGATCCAGTAGCTGATAAAGTCCCTGCGGTAAAAGATACTCCAGAACCAATTGTGACGTTTGAAAAGCCTCCCGATCCGTTACCGTACAAAATAGATGATCCACTTGTTGCCGGTGCGTAATCAGTACCGCTAGTAGCTGTCGTAAACCCACTGCCAGTACCTTTAATAATCCCACTAAGGCTTGTAGATATAGCTAGAGTACCTGAGCTAGTAACTGGAGAACCAGTAACACTAAACCCTGTAGGTACAGTTAGAGCAACACTAGTTACAGTACCAGTACCTGTAGCTGAGAGTGTCCCCCCCGAGAAAGTCACTCCGCTACCAATAATCACATTTGAGAAACCACCCGATCCATTACCGTAAAGTAAAGATGTGCCGGAAGTTTGGGGCGCAGGAGTATAAGTCAATGCCGTAGTTACATCGCTCGAAGTAAGCGTTACAACCCCAGTCCTAGAGTTAAAAGAAGTCACCCCAGGCACTGATTGAACGGAATACTTGATATTTCCCTGAGAAGTGACTATCTGCCAACCGCTTCCATGCGTATAAGTTAACTTGTCCTGTGCGCTCAGTTGGACGTAAATCAACTGATAAGGCGTGGAAGTATCAACCACTTCAATTGTGACGTTGGCTGCAACCGTATCGGTATTTAGCACCGACAACATATCAATATCTCTGGTTGCCCCAGATGCAGGAGCAGAGCAGATTGTGACCGCAGTCGTGCCGTTAGAGTTGGATAGTTGAGTCGAACCCTGATAAGTCGATAAAGTTTGATCTGAATAACAGACGATAACTTGCAGGGGATTGCTAGTCGTAGCTGCCCCTAAGAACATCTGAAGTGATCTATTTACTGTGTCAAGTCTTATCATCCATGCCTCGCAGAGAAAGCGTAACCAGTTGGAGAAGTTCCCCCTCCTGTCGCAGTAAGAGTGCCATTGGTGAAATTAAGGTTTGCCCCTATCGTCACCGGCTTCATTGCGCCCCCACTACCATAAATAATTCCCGAAACCGTTGTATCCAAGGTTAAAGTCGCATTTTGTCCAGGAACTACAGTTCCCGAAAATCCGTTAACCGGCTCAACCGTTAAATTAAAAAGTCCTTCGCTTTGAATTTGAGTCAAGTTCAAAGGAGGAGTATCTGGGCCTCCTGTCCTTTGATAAACCTGAACCAAAAACATCAACCATGTCTGATTTACCGATCCATCACCATTCAGGAACGGTACACCTAGATGCGGGAGATTGGAGGATAGATTGCTCATTTGTGATTCTGTGCAACGTCAACAAAAGCACCGTTCAGAGCAGTCTTCACCGGATCTGACCATTGCAATTGAAATACTCTATCTCTAGCCATTCCCAACCGCCACCAAGATATCGAAGTCAAATACTGCCCAGTCGTGCCCATCGTTTGACCAACTGGGTTGCCGTAAGTCTTTCCCCGATCATCTGACCAAGATAGATAAACGGTTGCCGGAGCATTGCCAGATTCCATTTCAGCAATAAATTGCTTGTATCTTAGACGATTTGAATCATCGTCTTCGGTGTGGTAGAAACTGCGAACTCTCACAATTGGCCCACCAAAATCAGAATAATTGTTTTGATCTAAAACGTATAAATTGCCGTTTTGCCAGTCTCCAACTACAAGATTTCCGTTAGCAAAAGCAAAACAATTGCTCCGATGACGATTAAAATTACCATCATTGTCCGTCCATAACCACTCATTCCATTGATTGTTAGATAAGTCAAACACCCAAGTCTTATTAGCTTGTGGGAATGTCAATACATAAAAGAAGTGGCCATTTATTTCGTATGTATACCCAATAGCATCTGACAATTTACCGTAAGTCTGAAACTCTTGATCCATCGCAAAGGTAGAGATCTGAACCGCACCAAAGTTTTGACTACGGCAGACATAAGCCTGACCTTGAGGACTTTGAGCCAACCAGTAAACCTCACCGTCCATCTGAGCTATTGAATTAGTCGCAGCGCATCCATATTGAATAAATGAACCTGGAAGAATCTGGAAAGGAAAAGCAGTATTCCCTGCATTGAACCAGACTTCGGAGGTAAATTCCCCCAATAAGTAGATATAACGTCTTGATATACCTATGCCAACCAAATTATCAGGTGAACCAGACTTAGAAGCGTAATACAAAGGGTCAAACTCTGCGGTATTTATTAAGGAAATGTACCATTCCCGAGTGCCTGGATAGTTACAAACAAAGTAACCATCGACATAATTGACTTGATTTGAACCGTAAAAGCCTGGCTGATTGATGGTCGTGAACGTATTGGTCGTGATGTTGTAGTCGTATCCTGCACTTGTTCCGTCAACAATCAACAAATCAACTTGATTGTCAACCATCGAAACAGTGCCAGTGGAACTTGCGAGAGTGCCAATAGGACTAAGAATCCAATCAGTGCTAATGCTGTAAAAAGTGTTGCCACAAACACCATAAAGTTGATTATTACTTGCATAGTAAAGTCCTCTCCAAGATGTTTGACCCGAACTTGCTACTTTTGTCAGACCAGGCGTGGGATAGTGCGTAAAAGGAAACACCACCCCTTCAGGATTTTGCTCCATGTACAAATTAATGCACCGTTGCGCCCCTGCAATGATACTTTTGGTCTGGTAAGCACCAGTAGTTAGTGCTGCCTTTCCCATTATCCGGCACTACCAACGTAGAAATCTCCATAAATATTGTATGCACCAGACTTTCCTCTGAGTGCTACAGGCATGTGGAGAAGTGGGATTTGTGAGTTAACTTCCTCAATTGCTCTCATGGATGCCTCGGCATATCCTGTGAGTTCGGGAGTGATTGGAAGACCATACATGACGCAAATAATCCTAGCCAAGTTCCATTGCATCGCTGCAAGGTACTCTGGAGGCATAGTTACCGTGTCCGTAATCGTCTGAAAAGCCTCTAACTGTGTCATCACAGTCAAGAAAATCTCATACTGATTATTGGGTACAGGCCAGACGTAAATAGTGCCTAGTGGGTAACCGGTGTTGTAATAAATATACTGAGGAAAAGCGTTCAGTTTCTTAATGGAAATCCGGTTGTAATCCTCATTAGCCCTTAATACTTCAAGTGGATAGTCCACTGGTAAAGGACTGCCAGATTGCATCCTAAAAAACGCTGATTCTAATTTGACTGGTCTGGTAATGTTGAAATCACCACCAGTTCCGATTGTGTATGAAATTTGTCCTGTAGCAACCTTAGAAGTTGTTACCAGGTTATACACCATATAACGTCTGCGTTGCCACTGGGCAAGCATCATGTTTAACTGGTTGAAACAATCATTGATGTCAGTCGCATTTGGAGTCTGACCAACACCAATGACGTTTGCTATTTTTAACGCTTGAGTGATTAGATCAGAGGGTGTTGTCGGCAGCGGTTGAGTCATTTTTTGGTCTGCCCCTCTTAGTTTCTTTTTGCTCTGGAACGATTAAAACTTGTGCTTCTTCTTCAGGATTCTGAACAAGATGTTGTTTCCCAAGCGAGTCAGTGACCCACTTGGGGAACTCTACGAAAGTGTACACAGGAGTAACTAACTTACCCCTGTAGTATGTTTCTAATGCCATTAAACGATATCAGGAACAATACATGACCACTCTGGACGAATCGCAGCGTAGCCGTACAAAATATCCAAACGAGTGATCAAGGAGTCTGACATAACATCATAAGCCTCAATCATACGTAAGGAGATGCCATCAAACTGAGCGCGTGCAGCTTGCACAACACCGGCAGTAGGCATCTCTAAGTCAGCAGTTGCCAACGTGAAAGCCTCTGGGAAGTATGCAATGTTCTGACGATAGCTAGATGACGCTGGCATTACCAGGCTGATCGCTGCTGAGTTAGCAGGAGATGCAGTTACTGTATTAAACGCGGCAGGAGCAGGAGTAATAGCAGGGTAAATTGGTATGCTTGTAGCGCCAGAGTTTACGTTAGATGTAACAACGAATTGACGGAGCTGACCTTGTGAGTTGCCAGTCAAACGGTTGATTGCATATACACCCGCGATAGTGATGATGTCACCTTGGTTCAATGTACCAGTGATAGCGTTAACTGTCAGAGTTGTACCTGTTTGGTTTGCACCGTTAACAGTACCGGCAGAGAACGAACCTACTGTGTGAACTAGAGTAGTTTGGTCATACATCCAGTCAAATCCGAGTGTGTCCTTGGTAATAATACCAGTTTCATAGTTTTCACCGATTTTAACTTGTGGGTTAAATAAACCGGCTAATGAAGACACTGTACGAGCTTGAGTAACTGGGTCAAGAATAATCTTACGATCCATTCTTGGGGACAAGTTTTGATCAAGTGCAGATCCAGCAGTCAACCATGTAGTCGCATTTGGGCTTGATAGTGTTGAACCACTCAAGTTAGGTGTGATGTTGGCTGATTGTGAAGCTACGTTCATTAAGTCGGCTGCAACGTATGCTGCGAGACGGTTAACGGCAGGAGCAAGAATACGCTCAGAGAAATCGTCCAAAGACAATGTTTTCTCAGCAGTACCGAATGAAACAGGTACGTTTGCTTGTGTTGCCACAGTCAAAGATGTGTTTTGTTCGTTAGTGCCTTGAGGTGTAATTGCAGGGCCAGTTGATACAGTGTAATCGTTGGGTAAACGAATACGGAGTGCTGAACCTATTTTTGCACCTGTACGAGCAAATTGATCGTCATATTGACGGCTTACAGTGCGTAAAAACGCATTAGATTGAGTAAACAGACGCACCGCTTCGTTGGTGATCTGATTAATCGTCAGTAGAGAATTAGTAGTCATGTTGAACTACCTCCTTATGAACAAAAGAAATGAATTGCTTACCTTTCGGTAAACTCCTAATTTCCCCTGGCCTATGGAGACAAACATTTAACGGCCCAACACAACGATTTACGGCTCGTTTCTGCCTGTACCCGATTCTAATGCGTTTTTTTTAACTTATCAACTAATCAACGCTTTTTTCTAGCAGTTTGCCTTCTCCAGGCAACCCAAGCCTCGGTATCGCTCATTGGAGGTTCAGCACCACCACCAGTCGGTGCAGACGATCCACCGGAAACTTCCCCCACCGGAGCAGGGGCACTAGACTTTTGTTTGCTGAGTTCTTTGGCTGCCTTTGTTGATAACTTGGTCAACTCAATACCCAGTTGCATTGGGCTGAGACTTGCAATTCGGATTGCATCGTTCACATTCTCAGACTTTCCAAGCCAAGTGATGACCTTCTCAGGATTGGGAACTTCAGCTAAAGCATGGAGAAAGTCGTTTCCTCCAACCCCTGCCAACTGTAAATTTTGAACGGAACGGTCATAATCCTGCCCAAACTCCTCTTTTGCCCTTTTCTCAATATCATTCATCTTATTGAGGAAAGTCTGCTCCTGAAGACGCTGATTAGCGATCTGAGTAGCCAATTCCTCGACATTTTGCTGAGGTTGATAGGACTGTTGAGGTTCTTGCTGAACTTGAATCTGCGCCTTGAGAGCTGCGAGTTGTTCGGCTGCCGAGTTCTTAGCTGCTGCAAGTTCACCCATTCGTTTTCTAGCCCATTCGGGTAGGTCGTGATAGGAGTTGTCTTTGGCTTCAGGAGCTTTCGCCTCTGGAGTTTGCTGATTGGCATTGGTTGCGTCAGCTTGTGGAGTTGTTCCTTCGTTTACTGGTTGGTCAACGGTTGTTTCCATTTTTATCCTGTGATAGTGGGAATTTCTGCTTGCAAATATTGTGAGGGGTCTATACGGTCTGGGTTGAAATCTCTAGCAGGATTGTCAGCGCCTTCTATCTCGCTCACCATCTTGCTTGTGATTTCACCCATCTGCACAGGGTTCACATCCGTAATTAATGCCTTCAACCTTTCAGTCTCAGCTTTGAAAGCACTAATTAAACTGTCACGCTCTTTCTCTAGACGAATCGCCAAATGATTCAATGCGTCCATATCCAAGCGTTGTTTCTCCATCTTCTGATCAATGGATTTATCTTGTACTTGCTGAGTCAGCGCAGCAATAACTTGTTGAGCTTGTTGAAGTTGAGCAGTCAATGCTTGCTCAGTCTCGCTCGGGCCAGTCCCTAAAATTGCAGGAGGAATCCAGTTTCTCATCCGTTCCTGTAGCTTGTCAGCGTTCGGGAAGTCTGCCGAGCCCATATAAAGATCACCGATAACCTGAGCTAATTGAGGTTGTTGGGCAATCATCTGGGACATTGCAGAGAAAGCCTCTTGTCTTCTCGTGTCGTAATTAGATCCGCACTCAGCTACTACGTCATAAGAACCAACGGAGGGGTTGAAAATAGTGGAGACTTTAGCCTCCTCCTTATGTTCCATCTGTTTAAAGGCTTCCTTCAGATTAGGGTCGATCATAATCTGTTGTTCTTCACCGTCTTCACTCAAAATACGAACCGTCCGTTTGGTGTCGTAAATGTGCGGGATTAAGTCAATAAGAATCTTACCGGTGAACTGAATAGCCATGTTTTGCATATCTTGGAAGTGGTAAGTTACCCTCTCTCCCTGATATTTGCGCTTGTCAATAGCCACCCCAGACAATTCTTGACCTTCAGCACCGAAACTTTGTTGATACTGCCCAGAGGTCATCATCATCTCATTTTCAGCAGTCTGCATGCCTTCCATGTAAACCGGTGCGCTCATTGGAGCTTGTGCCCTCTCCGGTCTAGGAATTGCGTTTCCATTCTCGTCCGCATGGTTGTACGCTAGATAAGCATGGTTCTCGGTGTTGGCAGTAGCCCAGTAGTTTTCCAGTCCTTCAATAGCTTCAACTGGGGCAAGGTAAGGAGTCTTAGACTGTAGAGCACCATATTCAAGTGCAGCGGAAGCGTTGTAGTTGTACGCTCTTTGTGCATCTTTCATGTACCGAACCAGACCCTTACGGTCTAATCTTCCCTCAATTGTCATTTCCTCGCCAGGTACTCGAACGATTGGAATGTACTTTCCTGCCCAGATTCCCTTCTCCAATACCTTGTTACCACCGATCAAATACTTGTGAATAACATGCTTGTCAATGCGTCTGCGCTCAATGTCAGCACCCATGCGGATTGCTTCATTCAGCATCTTAACTTCCTCTTTGCTCATATCTGACTGTCTCTCAAACTTCAAAGAACCGTCAGCTTGAGGGATAGAGTAAAGCCATTCTTTTTTAGTCTCTTTCTCGTAATAAGTAGCCAATCGAACTACGTCTTTAGTCACCCAGGACTGATTGCCACCGGAATAAGCCATTGGCACAGATTCGCCAGGGTACTTTTTCTCGAATTCCTCCCTTGGCATATCTTCATAGATAAACCCAAATCGAGCATCCGATCCGTCCCTTTTCTTAATATGCGGATCAAGGTAGACCGACATAGCATCGGGAACTTCCCTAATATATATCTCTTGGTCAAAGGTTGAATCGTCTGCGTAGGCAGTTGTAACCGTCCAATATCCTATTCCACCACCAACTTGTTGCTCGGCTGCCATATCGTAGGCAGTCTTAGCGTTGGAGATGTACTCAATGTGTCTTACCAATCCTTCAAATATCTCTGCTGCCTCATAAGTGGCTTCGTCATTGGTTGGATGTACCGAAACGGAGGGTTTATTCTCTTTTAAGTTGTTGACAACATGCAACCAGTGAGTGTGCACCTTATTAATAGTGACCATAGGCTGAGTGTTTAACTTCCGCCTGGCTTTTACTGCCGGTTCCCATTGGTCTTGATTGTCAGAGTCAGCAAAAAGGAATCTCATGTCCTCCCTGAACCTTTGTCTTGACGCTTGCTCCCAGTCTAAACAGTGTTTAAAGTTGTCCTGCGCTCTTTTGACAATTTCGTCTTCGGTAGTATTTGCCATAATTACATCCAATATCCAGGTGAATTGTTTGAATTAAATTGTTTTTTCGGTGTGTTTTGCGGTTTTTTCTCAATTTTTGATCGCAAAATTGCCGGAAATAACTCAGTTAGCACCCAAATCCAAGCATCTGCACGATTTGGTGACTTAGACCCATTGTAACCATTGGTGCTAAATCCTCCAAGTTCCTCCTCCAAATCAACAAACCTACCTACATGCCTGATCTTTCCTTGTTCGTATAGTGGAGCAAACGGCTCTGCCCTGACCATCTTTGATCTTGTGGCAAGTACCGACTTGTAATTAGTTCTAGGTCGTGATGCCTGGATAACCATTTCAACCATCGCCCCACCATAATTATTTTCTCCAACTATTATGTCTGCGTTATGCCGTTCAAATGCGCTTGTTGCCACCTTACCCCAAGTTGCAGGGCCGGCTTTTACCGTACAGTCTTCCAGTAAGTATGCGTTTCCATCCGTTCCCAAAGCACCTACAACAATACCAATTGCGTCATTGTCAGCGTTGTCACTATCCCCTGCTCCACTGGGATCGACACCAACAACAACTCGCACAAACTCGGGTAAATCTTCCTCTTGAGTGCGCCAACGGTCAAAGTAAAGGTCTGTAAATAACTGGTTGGGGTTAGCATCTGTAAACTCTCCCTCTAAAAATCGTTTTCTAAGCCTTGCTGATAATCCCTCTAAAGTCTTGATGTAGCCATCGGATAGATTCTCTTGGTTGTCCTTTGGGTTGATCTGGAAATAAGCATAATCTTCTGGGTTATAAATATTAACCCCTGTATCTGGGTCACGCTTTTGTACAAATATCTTGTAAGTCCAATGGTTTTTGTCGGGAGGGTTACAGTCAAAGAACATCCGAGGTTTTAAAGGCTTCATTTCTATTTTGCCTTTTACCTGTATTTGTTGATTAACTCGTTGCGCTAACCTGGTCATAGCAATACCTACTGAACCCCAGGCAATTTGACTGGATTCGTTCAAATAGATACTTGCAAATTCCATCCCTAAAATTTTCTCCGTTCTTTCTTTATCATCCAATCCACCAAACCATATTTCAGAGCCGTTATCTAGCTTTGCAAACCAATGGGTTTTATCTACCTTGTAATTTACTGTTGGATAACAGACTTTCATTACTTTTGGGAAAGTGTCGTACACCACCGAGTTGACAACGTGATTGAACCTAAAACGTAGGATTGTGTGCCTTGACCCTCCTGCCTTAATTGCTCTGGTAACAATCTGCCGAACAATCGTAAAAGTCTTTCCTGAACGTGATCCACCAAAAAGCATGATGTAAGTGGCATCACCACTCATCAACTTCATTGCCTCTAGTTGTTTCTCAGTGTACTTAAGCGTCATTGTCTGTAGCTACTTGCATAAGAAGTGGGCCACCAGATGCTCCGGTAATTTCTTGTTCGGTTTTGTCTCGCCATCCTAAGATGTTCTTTGCGGTAAAGATTGAAAACTGTGCGTTAAACACTCCCGCAGTCGCACCTTCGACTAAAACAGACTCTTGTAACTGCCTTGCAACTTTATACGCGTCGGAAAACTCAGGATGTTTAAGTCTTTCGTTCTCATCTTTTGCGTTAGCCCATTCATGTAAAGTGTCTCTTGTGACCCCTCTACTGGCTGCAAATCGGGTTAGTGTGGGGAATAGATTAGATAATCTTTCAGTCCGTTCTACTCCGTTGGGGAGAATAATTGTTTTCTCCGAGTATGCCGGTTGATTAAAGTAATCTATGAGTTCTTGGGCATATTGCTCTTTATAAAGAGTAGGTCTGCCTAATTTTTGGGGTTGTGATTTAACTGTTTTCTTCATGGTTGCCAATTGTATGCTTAAATTGACGTATTGCAAACTATTTGTTTACTGTGTTGAATTTGGGACGGTTCGCATAAAGCAGCGTTCTTTTTGTGCACCAATTCTTCGTGATTTACGGAGCTAAACCGTATTACCGTCCCAAAATCTTTACTGGACTGGGTTTCCGTCCGTTTGTTCGCTTTCCTTTTGAATCTTTGCCTGGTATTGGCTGACCTGGATTGCTACTTGTTGTCTGAGTTTGTTCACCAGTTGCTCGACTTGTGCCATTGGGAGACTTCCTAATCCTGCAAAGATGATATCTGTTTCTTGAGTTGATAGATCAGAGAACGTGATTTTTAGTGGGTTCATGGTTGTTTTTGGGTTGATAAAAACGAATGTAAGTCACCTAAATAGGTTGGTGAGTATACATCTGAAATATCGAAATCTTTTGACTTTAAGCCAAGCATTGTGTGGAGGTCATCCAAATAATTAGGTTGGTGCGGGTCTTGAGGTATTGGAACGGAGTTTCTTTCCTCTATTTTGGCTAAATTTGGGTCAAAAATGACAAAGTTTCTAGTTCCTTGTTGCCCCTGTAAAAAATAATTATTTCGGCTTCCTTCATCATAATATTTAATACCAGGGATACCAATATTTTTAAGGTTTTTAGACGCATTTTCAGCGCCTGAATTTGTAGTTGCCAAATTATTATAAAAATCTTTTCCTAATACATTCCAATTTGTATCTTTTGGCAAATATTGATTTAGATAATTTTCAGTTTCTTTTGTTAAATTTAAAGTTTTTAGTTTTTCGTTAACCATTTGATCTAAAAGATCTTTATTGCCTTTATTTTGTTGTCCAAACAAATCTTCAAGATAATTTCCAGTTATTTCTTTCTTTGGCAATGTAGGAATTAATTCAGATTCTAATTTTGATCTTGCATCTTGTTCAGATTGAATTCTTGCTTGATTTCTTAATGAATTTATTACATGAGGTTGTTCGCTTAAGGGTTTATCCCAATCAAGCATTTTTTCAATGTGTTCGTCTGGTAGGTCTACTTTGTAAAGATTACCTGCCGGTTTGTATTTATCTTGTAAAGTTTTGGCCCATTTTTCAACTTCTGAGCTATCAATTCTTTCTAAAGCATGTTTAAAAGTTGGTTGCTGATCTAAATCTTCCAAAAATGCTAATTTTTCGTATTCTGCTTGAGCTTTATCAATTGGCAAACGATCTGCTTTACGACTAATTTGTTCATGTAATTTGCTTAAAGGAATATCACCAATAGTACCTTCAACTCCTGCATTTTTAGATATATCTTTTTGATAGCCTTGTGCAACTTTTGGGTTTTCAGCTAGATAAAGCCCATGACCGTAGGCCTGCGCCCCTTCCCCTGTCCCGATCTTGCTCATGTCGAACTTGTTGAATGTGTGTGGGCTACCATGCCAGGCAGTCATTCCCCCCATTACGGCATTTGCCATTTCGTCAGTGATGTATTTATCTGCCCTCAAATCCGCTAAAGTGGGTTGCTCACCCCTTATCTTGGCTCGTTCTACACCAAGGGATTGATTTAGATTTTGATTGAATTCTCTGGATCTGTCGTTAGCAAATCCCAACATCTGCATAAGACTGTTTTGTGGGTCACTTAGAACGTCAGATGCCCTGCGTTTGTAACTGTCAATCGTAGAGTAAAGATCAGCTATCGAGGGCATTTTAGTTTATCGTCTGAGGTTGTTGATCTATTGTTACTTCTAATCCAAACTGCTTTAAAACTATAAGCCAGTCGTGAGCAATGACTAAAGCGTAGCCATCACCGATTAAAGTGATGTTTACCTCTTGAGTTTCGTCATCTATGTCAATAGTGACGTTTGCCCTGCTCACTTTTTCTTTTTTTTCTTTTCAGCTTCACGCTTTTCAGAATAGGCTATTGCTACGGCTTGCTTAACTGGACGGCCTTCTTTGATTTCCGTTTTTACGTTCTCTTTAAAAGCCTTCTTTGATGCTGATTTTTTAAGCATTTTTATCCTTGGGTATGCAAAATAGCATAATTGATCTGAACTGCCTCAGAATAAGCGTTGTTGGTTGAGTTTTTGATCACAACCGTGAACTGACCACTTGCTATTGCTGCGACAAATACGTTGTACGCTCCAAGAGTTCCACCGCTTGCAACACTTGCAACTACGGTGTCTTTTGCGCTTACTGCTGAACAATTTACAACAAAAACACCTTGAGCTGCCGGTGCGAGTTGTGAAGTTGCCGTAACAATTGATCCTGACGGAGTGTTAATCGTTACCGCAGTATTTTTGTTGTTTGTTTGTGTAACAGTTGAATAATTCCCTGCTGCGTAGCCTATCTGCCCAATTGCAAACACATTATTTGCAGAAACTATGTCCGCACCAATGATGTTTTGGTCAGAATAAGCTACCCCTATTGCTTGGGAATTGCCCATGATTACAGTGCAATCGCTTGAATCAGCGCAAAACTTATGACAACTGCCTCAGAAAGTGATCCTGCGGAAATGTTTTGTAAAGTAATGTCAAATGATCCTGTGCCAACTGCGGAGCAATCAATCGAATAATCGCCTGAAGTACCACCAGATGCAATTACCACAATTGGGACATCACCAGCAGTCACTAATGAGTTGGTAACTGTGAATTTAACCGCAGCAGATGCAGCTAAAGCAGCGTTATTCATCACAATCTTACCCAAAGCATTGTTGATTGTCACGCCTGTAGACTTGCTTGTGGCTTGTGTTACCGAAGGTATTGTTCCGCTATAACCAACTCTGTAACCAAGTTGACCAGTTGAGTTGTCGGCTGCAATGGCTTGCGAACCTATTAGGTTCATGTCTTCAAATGCTACACCTAAAGCTATGTGTCCCATAATCTACCCCTATTTTTTCAATTTAATCTTAGAAAGAGCCTTCATCTGCTCGTCAGCGATCCGCTTTGCAGCAGACATTCTTGACCGACTTGCCTCAATTTCTCTAGCTTGCTGAAGCGTTCTAAGGTCAGATTCTGCTTGCCATTTCTTTTCTTGAGCCATATCTCGGCTCGGCATGGAGAGAACCTCAACCTTTTTAGCGACTTTTGTAGCCATTACTTGTTACCAGAACTAATATTCTTTTGTGGGAGCATTGGAACTCCGTTGGTCAAGTTTGGCTCTTTCTTTGGCCCCATTGGAGGACGGATATAGGCTTTTGTGCCGTCTCTGCACTCTGTTGCATAGTTCGCAGCTACTTGGAGGTGACCAGGATCTTTTAAGCCTGATTTGCCCATCTTGTCTTTTGCTGCATCGCTTTCATATTCCATTTTTGCCATTTTCGGTACTCCTAATAGGGATTTATCTGATCAGATTACCGAATTATCACAAAATCTGAAATTTTGTCAATGACACTCGGCTTTTAACATTTTAACCTTTTTTCGGTAAATTGTAATAATTTCTTTTAGATCGTCAATCGTATATTTTTTAGGCTCAAAGTCCGTTTCTAGCCTGACAACTGCCTCAACTCCCAGTTTTTTAATGAGATTCATCCTGTAGTGGATGATGTTGCCAGAAAGATGATTGTTGCATGGGGCGCATTGACGATGGACGTTTTGCTCGTCAAACCTCAAATTTGGCCTAGAACCCACCGAAACAAAGTGTCCGGCATGATATTGACCTTGGTGAAATCTTTGGCAGGAAATGCAGGGTTCGGCTTTGTCTCGCTCACGAATAAACTCGTTGAATACCTTTTGAGCATCCTTCATCCAGTCTGATCGAGTTTTTAGGCTCTCCAAGGCTTTTTTAGTCTTTACCCTATCGAGTCTCTCCACCTTAGCCTTTTCCTTCTCCTTGGCTTGATTGACAAGGATTAGGCTACATTCTGGGCTGCATGCCTTGTGGGTCATGCTCCGTTTGGTGAATTTTGCCCTGCAAACCTTGCATTTAGTCATTGGGAGTCCATTTGGTTGTTCAGCGAGTTAGGGCAGAAACAAGGAAAATTCCCTAAGTACAACATCCTGGAGTGCCTTGTTAACCTCCCAAGTCTCATTTTACGGTCTTCCCAGTAAAGTTAAAACTGAATAAATGACAATGATGTAAATTGCATACTCAATCAAGTTTTCAGTTTTTTCAAACCAATCTTTCTCAATTCCTAGTAGCCATTCCTGTATCCAGTCTTGATCTGGGTTGTATTGATCTCTTAGTGGAGGGTCGTATCTGCATCCAATCTTTATCTTGCCGGTGTCGTAAGGAGGTACTTTAGGCATTTTTTTCCTTTAATTTAGCTTCTATTGCTCTTGCAAAATGAACAAATGGTTGGTTGTTTAAAACAGCATGTTTTCCGTTGTTTATAAACATTGCCTTTTCCCAAATTTCAAATATCTCTTTATCCGTCAACCCTACCCATTCTTTAGTTTGTGGTTTGGTGTATTTCTGTGCAAAATCAGCCATCCAGCATGGAATGTCGTTTGCCAAAGGCGTACCATCAATAAATCGTTTGTAGAGAAACTTATCTTTGACAATCTGCTGTGCATCCTTTAGCAAGTCAACCCACGCTACAGGCTCACCCTGCTTTTGCTTTGGAAACGCTCGTGCACCACCTCCACAAATTGGACAATAAATTTCTTGCCATCCAAGTCTTGCTAACTGCTCACTTTGATCTTGATTTAGTGCCTCACGCAATCCATACCTAGCATTTTTAGCAATTGTTGTAGCCGAATTAATGTCACGAACCATCATGATTGCTTCAAACGCCTCAAGAGCTTGTTTCATTACTTCTTTAGTCATATTCTGTCTTCCTTATTTATTCCAAGTTGTATTTCCTCTGATCTGATCTGCCTATCCAAATAGTTTCTCAACCATTGGATTCCCCCAAGTGCCTTAAACATATCTCGCTGATTTTCAGTCATTCTCAAACCAATGTTTACTTTTGATCCTGTAATCTCACTTTTCGACCTCGGCATAATCATCCTCAAATTTTACGTTATGTTCAGCACCAAAAGCCATGATCAACTCTAGTAGTTCGCTCATTTCGCTCTTGTTCATTTTAGAAGTTGATTGACCTAAAACCACAAACCCAGTTCCATCAATGTTTGGTACAACCTCTTGTTTTTTAATCGCAGACGAAAAGATGTGTTTCCAATCCTCTGCGCTAAGTTTCCTTCCATGCCAGACTACTTGTTTAGCAATGTCTGCCAAAGATGCCCAGAGTTTGCTATTTTGCTCCAAAGATCGGGTCATAGGTTTAAACTCTACAACCCAACCCTCGGGAGCTACTGAAACAAACTCTTTAGCCCTTTGCCTTGCCTCAGAGTGTCTGAGAACGAATATTCTTTTGTCCGTACTCATATATTGTCTTCTTTAGCATTTGGTACATTGATCGACCTGATTCTTTTTTAAGTTGAGTTTGTTTGCCAACTCGCCTTACATCTGTCTCATAAGTTTGATCAAAAACGTCAATGTTGTTTTCTCTTAATGATTTTCTAAGTGCTTTTGCTTTTTTTGCGTTCATTAGAATTTACCATCAAAAATATTACGTTTAGGTAGACATTGCAAATCAATCACAATATCCGTTAAATATCCGCTGACCAATCTTTTAGAAAATACCGGCACTGCCCTAAGACCTGAGTTCTCACATTGGATCGTAGCCGAAATTACTTCCTCCCTGCTCATCTGCTGCACCTTGGGGTCAAGGACAATAGGAACTACTGGAGGGTTAGCGTATTGAACCGGCGCAGGAGTTGTTGAGCATCCTGCAAGAATTAAAAGTATAAGTAAATATTTCATGATTAAGCCTTTAATGAATAAACTGCAACGATTACATCTTTGCCAAATTGGTTTTTAACATGCTTTCTTGAGGAGACTATCTTTTTACCATCGTCCTTCAAATTTCTGATCCTAGCTGCCAATCTAAAGCATCCAAATAGCTTAAGAGCATCCATTGCGGTTAGCGACTTACCTTTTTGTAAATAATTTAATATTTGTTCGTTTTGTGATTTCATCTTCAATTTTCCTTAGTTGTTAATAAACTTACACTTTCTAACTCTTTGATTCTGTTTCCTACGTCCCTCCCTAAGTTTTTAAATATTGGCTCGGTTTTCATTTTCTCTTTCACAATCCCTCTTGTATATTCTCTCCATCCTGGTCTTATTGCTAATTGAGCATAGAACTTGACGATTGATTCATACTCTGCATCCCAGTCAAACATTTTCAAACATCCAGATTCGCATTTCAGGCTTGGGTCTAGTTCCACTGTTTGATCTACCGTCTTTTACCGGTCTGACCCTTTTAAACTCATCACGTCTGATAGGATACTTTGCTCGGTCTAGTTTTTTGATAGAAATATCCCACCTTGGGACTGGTTGCCAGATAGTTTTAAACATAACGCGACCTCAATGCTTCCTCTGCAAATTTTAATGAAATTGGTCTGACTTTTTCACCAGATTTATGCCTATCAATTATTCTTTTGGCCCAACCTTTAGGATCTCCATCATATTTTTTATATAAAGGATCGTAAGGACTTAATTCTTGACAATAAGAATTAAAACAAGACTCACAAGTTGTTCCAAATTTAATCAATTCCTCATTTAATACTTTAGACAAACATTTTGAACAAAAACCAAATACTATTTTTTGGTCATCGGATTGTGTTTCTGATTTTTTAAAACTCATTTGTTGTATTTCCCATCAATAATTTTTTGAAAATTGCTTGCATTTACCACCCATTCCAAATCTGGCTTCCAAGTTCTATCCTTGCTTTCAAACCCAATTGCCAGTTTTGTATCCTTAGCAATGTACTCAAAAAAGGAATCCCACCAATGTATGCCTTCTTCTAAATTTGTGTAACCATCAGAATAATCTGAATTTTTACTTGCTTGTATCCACCGATTTTTAAGATTCGACTGCCTACTACCTTCCCATGTTCTAGGTTGCGTTAAATGAGGTAAATGCTTTTTCCATAATTCCAAAATCTGCTGACTAGGACAAGGGGGAAACTTGTTTCCCGCCTGTATAGTATTTATATTGGTTAATGGTTCTTGGTTTATGGTTAATGGTTTATGGTTGCCTTTTGATTCGCTTTCATTTAATAACCCAGAAATAACCGACTGGGTTTTCTTTGGCCTACCTCCTAGCTTTCCGTTGGCTCTGTTTTTATCAGAATTTTCTTGATAACCATGAATATCAACTTCAATTCTTGTATGTACATATCCTTTGGATGTATTTTTAAAAAATTCTTTGAGAATTATGTCTAAATATTTTTGCTCATCAGAACCCAAACGTAACCGCCTAATAACCGTTTCGGTTTCTTTTGGGATAGGTTTTTCATCCAAATAATACCAATCAATAAGTTGACGATAAATACCATGTTCCACAGTATTTAGATGTACCGTATCTTTTCGATAATCGGCAATATTAAATTTGTAATAGTGCATCAAATCTCCCAATCAGCCCAGCCTTGTACTTGAAGTACAAGATAACGCTCAGTTTGATTTGCTTTGGTTAACCTATTAGCTTCACGCATAGCTTGTTCATGCGTATCCATGTAACAGGTAAATCTAAATGATTTGACATGGCGAGACTGTCGCATAACGACAAATTTGCCATCAAGATTTAAAAGGGGAATTTCGCCAATAGTTTTGGCTTTTTTAAGCGTTAATGTTGCCATTGTTTAACCTTACTTCATCGGTTGACTTCACTAAAACACAATCGGCAGGACGGTGAAGAATCGTCTTTTTGGGAGCTACCCTAGCCGTGTTTAAACAAATTCTACACGATTATTTCAAACCATTCTGGACGCAACACTTTCAATTGCCAAATTCGCATTTTAGGCAAACCTTTCAAAGTCCAGTTGAAAACTGCGCCCCTAGATACCCCTAAAAGCCTAGAAAGATTGCTTTGCGATCCTGCCAATTCAATTGCTTTGTTAATGTCCATAATGTAAAGTATAGCCACAAAAATGGACAAAATCCAACATTTTTAATATTTTTTTGCAAAATACATCAAAAGTGTGTCGATTAAAGTATATACTCAATCCCAGACGCTACAAACCCGTACGTCATTTTTAACTAAGGAAAACTAAAGATGGAAAATAAAAATCTCCCCTCAAAATCCAATTTGGATTACTACCGTGATGGTTACCAAGATGGTATCGTATCAGTCCTAAATCTAGTCCATGACTACACCGGACACAAAATAACTTCCCAGGCTGAATTAATTAAGTTTGTTAGAAGACTTGAGCTTGATGCTTTATATCCACCACTTAAGGAGATCAAATAATGGACAAAGAAGATAAATTAGTCGTTTACGCTTGCATCATTATTTGCGTATTTATTATTGGATATTTAACAGGGGCACAGGTATGACACAAACTAATCAAGGCGGGAAATTAATTGCTACGGCATTTGTCAAAGCTCAACGTGAGTTTTCTCCGGTTCTTAGAACTGCGGTAAATCCTCATTTCAAATCTAAGTTTGCCAAACTAGAAAATTGTGTTGAGGCAGTACTTGGAGCTTTGAATAACAACGGAATTGCTCTTATTCAAAAGTCATACGATTGTGATGGAGGAATAATGATTGAAACCGTATTCCTGCATGAATCAGGTGAAACTTTAGAGACTGGGATTCTTAGATTCCCAATAGCTAAAAACGATCCACAGGGCGCAATGGCTTGTTTGACGTATGCAAGACGAGGTTCTTTAATGGCTGCATGTGGCATTAGTCCAGAGGATGACGATGGAAATGTTGCCAGTAATAGACCTGAAACACCAGTCAAAACCGTTATGAAACAACCTGAGTTTAACGAATCCGTAGCTGCCGATCTAATAACTGCTATTGGGGACTGCCAAAACTTAATAGAACTAGAAAAGGCTTTTAAGGCTGCATATCTATATTGCAATAATAATGAAACTTATAGAATAACTGCAATAAAAGCTAAAGATCAAATGAAATCTAAATTATTTGAGGTTAAATAATGACAACACAAAACGAAATCAGAGCATCCGAGTCACAACATTGGTATACCAGGTTGGGTGAGCCAATGTATACAGTTATTGGTAAAAATGGAAAAGAAAGACCGACAACTTTAAGAGACGGTAGAGCATTAAATTTAGTCCCAAGTGTTACCACAATCCTTAATGTCGCAGCTAAACCGGCTTTAAACATTTGGATTCAACGCCAGGTTCTAATGGCTGCACTAACCCTGCCAAAGCGTCCAGACGAGTCCGAGGAGGACTGGATTAGCCGAATTATGCAAGACTCCAAGGAGGAGGGCAAAGAGGCAGCTAACCGAGGTACTGAAATCCATGCGTCCATTCAGGGATACTTTGAGGGCAAAGGCTACGGTAATCACCCTGATCACGTTCAATCTTTTGAGGACTTGATCACCGAAAATTATGGACGGCAGACTTGGATTCCTGAAATGAGCTTTGCCAATGAACTTGGATTTGGAGGAAAGACGGACTTACATACCACCGCAGGGCATGGAGTTGTGATTGACGTTAAGACCAAGGAATTTGACAAGGATGACAAGATTGTTGGCTATGACGAGCACTTAATGCAACTTGCAGCTTACCGCATGGGTTTGAGACTTCCGCATGCCGAGTGTGCCAATGCTTTTGTATCTCGCACCGTACCTGGCTTAGTTGTCCTCCACAAATGGACGGAGGAAGACCTTAAAAAAGGTTGGTTAATGTTCACTAACTTACTTCAATTTTGGCAGACTAAAAATGGACACAAATAGATATTTAAACTATTACGAACTTAGGCATCTGGAGTGGTATTACATGGTTCTAGCTTTTGACCAGTTTGAAAAGCATGATGTACTTCACTGGATGTATTTATTTAACTCGGCTCAATACCGAACTTTAGCAGACGAACTAGAAAGGGGAAACAATGTTCAACCAAATTCAAATTATCGGTAATTGTGGGAAAGACCCAGAGATCCGAGCTTTGCCTTCAGGGGACTTAGTAGCTAACTTCTCTGTAGCTACTTCCGAGAAATGGAAAGACAAGTCTGGGGAGCTTAAAACCAAGACCGAGTGGCACAATATCACCGCTTTTGGAAAGCTGGCTGAAATCTGTGAAAAGTACATTAAAAGTGGGAAAATGCTATTTATTCAGGGTTCGCTTGTAACCCAGAAATATACGGATAAGAATGGTATTGAAAAAACTTCCCACCATATCAAAGCAGACACAATCCGCATGCTTGGAGGGGAAAAAGATTCCGCTAAACATCCACAAAGTAATCAAAAACCTTCCAATACTGGATCGGGCTTTGATGACATGGACTCAGACGTACCCTTTTGATCGGAGTAAAAATGGACGCACTAATTGATTCTATTATTTTTGCATCAATAATAATGCTTGCAGGGTTAGTCTCAACTGGTGCGTTTATTTTCTTTCTTTATTTAGTAGGTGTTTATGATGACTGAAGAAGAAATATTTGCATTAGCCGTAAAAGCAGATTTATACCTTGATTCAGATGAATCAGTTATTAAATTTGGGAAACTAATAGCAGAAAAAGAACGTGAGGATTTGTGCAAATATTTTAAAGAACTTGAAGACAAAACAAAATTCTTTAAAGAAAAGATGTATTTGTCTGGTGTTCAATTTGCAATTAGAGCAAGGGGACAAGAATGAATTTTAATCAAGGTAAATTAGCTGAAGGTCTTGTTGATGAAGTATTACAAATAATTCACAATTATGACGATACGCTTTACATGGCAACTGTAATTGGTTGTTTGGAGTTGGTGAAGCAACATTTAATTAATGATGCTATGGAGGAAGATAATGACTAAAGAAGAAATATTAACTAAAGATTATGCGTTAGCAGTTGCACTTGAAGCACTTGTGTTGGCTAGGACTCTTTCAACTGGTAAAGTGAGTGATCAATTCCATAATGCCATAGAAATTATTAAAAGAACATTTATAGAACAGCAAGGGGACAAGAATGACTAGAGATGAAGCAATAGAAAGAATACAGAAATTCTTAGACAAAAGCAGTCACCACAAATGGAAAGAGGTGCAAGAAGCTATTGATTTTCTAAAGACTGATAAGCCTTATGTAGAAAGTAATTACAAAACTTGGGAGAAAGCCTGGCACAAAGGCTATGATGCAGGAATAGAACAAAATGAAAAATACAACAAAATCCTAAGTTATTAATTTACTTTGCCTTTTATTCGACCAATCCTGATAATTAATTCTTGGTCTTCCTGACAATCTTTAGAGCAAAACTGAGAATTTGGCAAAGCAGCATCATTGCAAGTTAAGCAAAATCCGGTGTACTTTGCCTTTTCCCTTTGCCTGATTGCGTTCAGTGCTGATTCCCTGTGCATTTCCTCGGTGTAATGTGCGTCATCTGCTATGTCATTCATTTGGATAAATCCGATAAAAATAACGCTGCCTCCGCTTGTCTACGCTTGAGCAGTCCTGCCATAACATGACCTCCAGACCGGTCCCATTTTAGAAACTCATCTGCTGCGCCTTCATGGTCACCCTCATTTAATTTTTTAAGTAAAGTAGAGCTATCCAAGTTACCGCAACCACAGTTAAAAGCAAAGTCCACCAATGCGTCAAATTCCTCTTGTGTGACTTCTATTTTAAGGTGAGCATTGACATTAGCTACTGCCTTCTGAACGTCCTCTAAGAGCAGTTTTTCAGCGTATTCTTGAGTTATTACAAGGGATTGAAATACATCTTTTCCTGTGTGACCATAACCAATTGTCCAAGGATCACCACCAGTTCCAGGATCAGGGTAGGCTTCAAGCCTACATCCTTCAAATCGTTCGGTCAGCTTTAATCCGTCTTTTGAATATTCCATTATTTCAACTCACTTTGTTGTCTAATCCAATCTTGCAAAGCCATCAATTTCACTGTTTCACTGGCGCAGTCGTGTTCAATAGATATTGTGTCTTTGGGGATGCCATCAATTCCTCTGGAGGAGATGGAAACTTGGGGCACTGAACTGCTACCGGTATCACCTGGGGCTTTGATGCGCAACCCTGCATAATAACTATCAACAAGAGCCAACTTAGCTTTTTCATTTGATACAACTCCTTGGGTAATTGATTTTTGCTCTACAACTTCGGTTTTTACTTGCTCTTGAGCTATTTCACCCTTAGTAGCAACTTGATCTTTAAATACCTGATATTCAGCCTCTAAAGCATCATATCTAAGGTGCTCTATATACCATCCTCCCCCTGCGGAAAGAATAGCTATAAGTAGTGAAAATATCAGGTTGTAATAGATCATTTTGAAGTTGTAGGTGTAGTCATTGCCGTCATTTTCTCTTGAGATCTGCCAAATGAGGTTATTCCGAGAACCGCACCCATTGCCAAGTGAAAGAACCCTGCGCCTTGCAAAGTCAACGGATTCCATTGGTCATCAACCTTTCCCTTACCGTAAATCTGAACGAGTGACCAAAACACCGGAAAGATCACAAAATCACAGACACAGACCATCATGTACATCCAACCCATCATTGGTCTCCATTTAGAATTTAACCACCCAGTATTGTCATCCTTGACAAGGGATGATTCACTAATTGAATCTGAGGTTTGATTAATACCGATCATGGACAATATTTAGGTAAATAACCTGTTTCTTTGAATATTTTTAAACATTCCATTTCAACCGAGTTAGCCTGAAATTTTCTTTTAAACTCAATATGCGCTCTGTCACCTTTGAGACTTTCCTGGTAATCTTGTCGAATGTAATACATCAAACTAAAACAAGTGAGTGTAAAAACGAGCACTGCGATACAAATTGCAACCTTAAACTGGAAATCTTCTCTATCAGCCTGAAGTTGTATACGTTCTTGTTCGTCCTTTTTTTTTGCGCTTTGTCAAACTTAGACTTGTCTGCCATTAGCTTAGATCGTTCCTCTTGGAAGTCTGCCCAGAGTGATCCTAATTCTGGAGGGGCTTCCCATGTAAGCATTGTTCTAAGATCTGCCTCGGCTTGTTCAAGTCTTTTTCGTCTGAGGACGTTGTCAAGGGCAATGGCTTGAAGACTTTTGTTTTTAGGCGGGTTTTTCTCAATTTCTTTTGCATACTCAATTGCCTTTTCTTGATGTTCAAAAAAAGAACCAAGACCGTCTGCGATCTCAGTAATAACCCCAATTGCCTCTTTACCGACTGATTTAGCTTCCTTGTAAAAAGCAACTCCCGATTTAACCGCACCGAGAGCCATCATCGCTAAAGTAAAAGGATCTATGATTGCACCTACTTAGAGATAACCCAACCATGCGAGGCCAACCAAAGATAGACTAGACCGGCAAACGCTGCGGACATTAATCCACCTAAAGTAAACTTACCAAAGGCAGCAAATTGATCGTTTAGCCATTCTTTTAAGGCTTCTTTCGCAACTTCTTTCAGTACATTTGGGTCTATATCTGACATGATTTACTCGTATTGGATGTTGATTGAGCCAGCGTCAAAGGTATCTGTACCGTTGACTGTTGTAATTACTACGAGATTAAGTGTTCCAGACAATGTTTTAACACCGCCAAATAAATATGTAGCCGCAGCGTCGCCGCGAGATAAAACCCCGTCGCAAACCCAAATTCCTGTTGAAGAATCAAGTAAACTTAACCTAAACGCACCTTGCAGTGTTACGGAGTTCGCCACGTTAGCGTTTAAACCAAACCCTGTTGTAATAGCTGTAGAACTAGGGCTTGAGGCGTTAGGAACAGTAGACGTAACGCTGTTATAACCAGTTGATTGAACACCACCAGATGTACCAATTTGGCATTGCAAGTTAGAAGTTCCGCTAGTACTAACACCATTAAACATTACTGTAATACGTTTTACACCAGACGGAATACCAGTAAAAGTTATTGCCGTTCCCGAAGTGGATGCCTGAGCAGTACCAGAGTTTAAAACTCCAACTGTATTGACGTTTGAACCATCAAGTGTGATGCTCATAGTAACCCCTTAAGCGTTAGCAGTAATAGCAGACTGAACCGGTGCAATTGCAGCGACAAGTTGTGCGGTTGTTGTAGATGCAGTAATCGCAGATCTAGCCGTTGTGAGTGCGGTAGTCCAATCAGAATCTGCCATCACGTTACTAAGACCAATCCCTGCTTTGTTTGCTCTGTGTTGTACTTCAGCATAAGCCATTGCGTTTAACTGATTTGTAGCTTCTGTTTTAGCTTTGGTCATGTCAACTGTTACAGTTGTTCCGCTTAGTGTCCATGCGTTAAAGAATAAAGCATCATCGCCTTGGGGTAGTGTTGAATCATCAACGATTACCGCACCGGCAGGACAATCTTTAGTTAAGACGGTTTCAATTGGTAGTTCGCCTGTGGGTACACATACCGAGACATTTCCGTTTGTGTTTGTATAAACGATTACTTTTGACATAATTTTTCCTTTAGTTTCCGAAAATTGCTATTTGAATAGGGTATGAAAAAGTGGTTGCAGTATTTCCAAGATAAGTATTAAAAACAACAGAACTTGTACTTGGAGATGTAAACTGCCAACTCACACCTCCTGCGGTAGTAGTGCTTCCAGTTGTACTAGCAATAGAAACATAATTTGCATCTGTTTGAGCAGTTGTAAAAGTTATTGTGTAATTTCCTGCACTATTTAAAGTAACACTTGAAACATTGTAATAAGCATTACGAGTTCCAGAAGCACCAGCAAAATTAACCCAAGCCAACGCATTTGTCGTAACTCCGTTTGATTGAAGTTTGATTAATCCTGAACCATCGGCAGTCTGTGTTATTCCTGTTCCAGATACGGCATTTATAATATTCATTTTGTTTTATCCTTATCTGAAAACTGCAAAATTGCCAATCGTTAATTCATTATATGAACCCGCTGAAGAACCATACATTGTGAAATAAGTTGTTGCTTGAACATCAACTCCGGCATATCCAACAGTAGCTTGTCTTGCTCCGAAAACTACAGAATATTTATTATCAGAAAATGCGTTTGTAAAATTTACAGTATAAGTTCCTACTCCTGTTCTAGTTATTGAAGAAACATTAAAAGATGCTTGTGTTGTTAATGTTGTTCCAGATTGAGTAAAGTCTCCCCAAGCCTTGCACAAAGTACCAACTTGAGTACCCGATCCATCATTAAATTGAGGAGCAACTCCAGTCGTACTTGACTGAACTACATCCATTAAACCTGATCCATAACTCATAATTAATCCTTATAAAATTACCCAACGACTACCGCTAGGAATTGTTATTGTTGCGCCAGAATTGATTGTGATCGGGCC
>Ga0208379_1000147_pt1 | contig 33575 bp, 53 predicted proteins | sample CryBogCBE02Aug07_FD_184559 | JGI IMG/M metagenome (GOLD analysis project Ga0208379, IMG submission 184559) | Freshwater microbial communities from Crystal Bog, Wisconsin, USA - CBE02Aug07 (SPAdes) | ecosystem: Environmental > Aquatic > Freshwater > Lake | place: Crystal Bog, Wisconsin, USA... | reverse complement strand
TTAGTAATCCCATAGTTTCAGCTTGCATTGCACCACCTTCATATGAATGGATGCCTGGCATAATCTGGCCACCAATATTTAACTCGTGAAATGCTTTTTGTTCTTCAGGAGTAAATGCATATCGAATTTTACTTTCTCTAGCATTTAATATCTTATTAACCGAGTTTTGATTCCAAACACCAGCTTTATCAGCTCCAGATTGATAAACTTCACGAGCAATAGAACCTTTCATCTCGTTTTTAACCATATTAGCTTGTGCGATTAAATCTTTAGGCACTTTAAAGTTAATATTACCAACTCGAATAAATCCTTTAGATAAGTTGTCAGCAGTATCATAAACGTGCTTCCATTGAGCAGTATCTAAACCATTCAACTTGCTCATTATCTTATCTTGTCCAACTCCTTTTTTAATACCATTTGGATCAAATTCTCCAAAAATAGTATCCATTCCTTTTGAACCAAATATTGTTTTTTCTAGTTCATGTAAGTTTCTACCTGTTTCAATAGCACCAGGACCACCAACTTTAGCAATGTCATCATCAATAGCTTTAACAGCTTCACCAATTGCATAACGATTTTCAGGACTCCATTGACGATTTAATGCTTTACGGAGCTTTTCTAAGCCAGCAATAGAATTAGGTTTAGTACCTTCGAAACCTTCTGTTTTATGCAACTCTAATAAATCTCTTAATCCATTGGTAAAGTCTGGATTACCTTTTAACTTTAATTCTGCTTGAAATTGCTTAGAATTTAAAAGTCTATCAATATTGCTTGATTCAACAGGATTATCGCCAACTTTCTTTAATCCATATTTATAAACATCATCTTTTAATTTGTTTAAATAGCCTTTAAATCCTTCAAATTCGCCTGTTTTAGCATCGTAATGACCAATTAATGCGTTATTTAATGCATTACCACGTTCTTCATCATTAATTAACTTACGATTTGCACCAGTCTTTTCAATAATATTTTGAGCAAAATCAGATAAAGCATTTTGTTCGTTTGCTATTTGTTCTTTTAACATTTGACCACGAGGAGTTTCATTTGCTCGTTTAGCCGTTACATATTCTTCTCTTAATGTTTTTTCATTACCTGTTAAAACACCTGGTCTAATTTGTTTACTGTCTTTAAGAATATCTTGCAATACTTGTGCTCTAGTAGCTTGTTCTTCAGGAGAAACATCATTAAGAATTTTAGATAATTTAATCTGTGGGAATACTTCTCCACGACCATATTCTTCTCCTGATATTTTGTTCCCATAAGGATTAAACTTAGCTTCAGCAGCACCAACTCCACTCAATGTCGGCAATTCAACAACATTTGTTGGTTTTACAACAGGAGGTTCTGTTAAAGCATATGGACTAGGCATTGGCTTTTTAACAACACTTGGAGGTCTTTCATATGCAGTACGACCAATTAACTGACTCTCAACTCCGTACATTGGAGGTAATGGAGCAGAAGTGCCTAGAATCGCTTTAGGAAGCCCACCAAGCATTTCCATGAGGTTCTGACCTGTCTCTGTTTTCGGTAAATAATGAAACTGTTGTATTGCTTGCATATGTTTTTCGGCTTCATTATAAGCAGATTGAGGACTGCCTGGAGGTACATATCCATAAGCCATAGCAGCAGGAAAACCAGTAATAACACCAGTTACGGCAGATGTTCCAGCTTCCATGCCACCTAACAACTTTTCAAGCATTGAACCTGATTTAATTTCACTAGGATTAACTAAATTAGTTCCTGTTAATGCTTTATTTAGTAACGCAGCAAATACATCGGTTGGAGCATAATTCTTGTGTTCAGTAGGATTAGCTTCAGCTTCTTTTAATAAATCAGCAGCAGAGATTAAGTTACCAGAATTAAGTTCAGGAAGTTTGTATTCAATTTTCGGATTAATTTGAACATGAACTGGATCACCTTTATTCTTAAAAGGTCTATGCAATCCATATTTTTCTAAGAATGTATCAGGTACGTTTGTAGGCAAATCAATAGCATCTTGATGAACCATCTTTGCACCTTTTGGTACAGGAGCTGGAGTATAAATGTTTTTTTCACCAGCTTTTGCTCGTCTGATTAAATCTTCTTGTTCTGCTGCCGTACTAGCTGCACGAGTAATCGGTAAGTCCGTTCCTTTAGGATTTAACTCTTTATCGTTCTTCCAATCCTCTCGCATACGTTCAATACGAGCATATAACTCAGGATCTAAATTTTCTAAGTCAATCTTTTTATCTCTAGGAATAACGGCACTAATCGTAACAGTACCTTTAGGTTCTGTATAGCCTGCTTCTGCTAGTAAATCTTTAGATGATATTGGTGCTCCCATTATTCACCTTTCGATATTAATTCATTAATTTTATCTAAATGTTTTGCAGCGTTAATAAATCTTTCAGACTTTGATCCACCAAGTTCTTTAACAACATCTTTATATCCATTCGGATCTTCAATTTTGTTTTTAAATGCATCATATAAACGCAATGTATTAACATCCAATGTATTGTTCCATGCGTTTTGATATTTAATTGCTTTTTCAGGAGTAAGATTTTTAATACCTTGATTAAACAAATCTTTAGCTTCTGCCATTGCTCTATTAATACGAGATGCTTGAACCAATGCGTCAGCAGTCCAATGTTCATGTCCACCAATTTGTGAAGCCAATGCTTGACCAGCATTTGTTCCATTAATGCCTGGTGAATTAGCTGCTGCCTGTGTTTGCAATGATAATTGATGACCTAATAAGTCAAAGTTAGTTGCTTTATCATCTGTAAATGGTAATGCAGCAAAACCACCACGCAAATTACGCACTAAATCAGCACCACTACCAGTAGTTGTTTTCTTAGCCAATTCAATAATCTTGTTGGTATTAAATCGAATATCAGGAACTTTACTTGCTTCTTCTCTAGCAGATTTAATTAAAGTATTTCCTGTTTCAAGATTAGCTGTAGTTGTTGGTGCTAATTCAGATACTAAAGGTTTATTTTGTTGCGTTCCTATTTGACCTTGCGAACCACCTTGAGGAATGATTGTAGGAGCTCCACTTGGGCCGAGTAAATATTGTGTACCAGCAGGCAATCCAAGATTGTTTCCTTCTTGAGCTACTAATGGAGTTCCAGCAGGCAATTGACCTTGTATAAATCCACCAGGCTTTGATGTTCCTGTTAATGGAATGACGTTCAATATTTGTGTTCCACCACCTGTAGCGATATATTGCTGTTGTGGCAATAACTTACCTAATAACTGTTCATTATTAATCGTTGCTAAATGTTCATTCTTAATAAAATCGTGAATGTTTAATTTTTCTTGCTCTAAATCATTGGACTTAGGAGGTAACATTGCAATATGTTGCATTGCTTCTTGTGGAGTAAACACACCAAGTCTTGCCATATGAGCAAATTCATTAATTAACTTATCTCTAGGTATTTCTTTACCTTCATTAATTTGTGCAACTAATGGCCCAAGTCTTTGACCAGCTAATGTGTTTTTAGTAGCTAAATTACTTAATTTTGCAGTATCAGTTGTAAATTGCTGACCTTTTAATTGCAATAATTTAGTCGCTAATTCAGGCAAATTAATAGATGCGTTTTCATCTTTAGACAATTGAGAAATAATACTTGGCACATCTAAATCACCAGCTTCGCTAGTATTTTCTTTAATTGCTTTAGATACAGCTTTATTGGATAACAAAGACTGTTTATTTTTTTCTAATTCAACTTTTCCTCGTTGAATATTTAAAATATCGCTAACACCTAAATCAAAATTAGGTTGTATTTGTTGTTTAGGTATGATTGATGGATCAACTTGAGCTAGATTTAATGGCATATATTATCCTATGCTAACAAGGAGTAAATTTGAGCACCAGTTTTACCAGCACCCATCAAAGAATTAAACGCATTAGCAGTTGTATTTCCTGCTGCAACTTGTCCTGCTGCTAAAGCATTACCAGCTCCAACAGAAGTATTGTATGCAGCTTGACCTGTACCAGTAGCAGCGTTTTGACCAAGATTTAATAATGCACCTAATTGTCCAGCGTTAGTTGTGTATTGACCTAGAGCAGAGTTATAGTTTGTCTGATACATACCCAAAGCGTTTTGTAATTGCTGATTGTATGTATTACTTGCCAATCCTGTCGTATAGTCTGACAATGCTTTTGCTTGTGCTCCACTACCCAATAAACCTTGACCAGATAATGCATTGTTTACATTCTTTTCACCTTGTTGCAACGTAAACTGATAGCCTGGTGTGTTTTGCAAATTAGATGCATCAAACGTAAATGGATTAAATTGAAATCCTTTACCTGATACACCTGATAAGTTTCCAGAAGTATCAAAGCTAGGATTGTATCCAAGTGAAGTCAATAATTGAGGCAATACAGCAGTTCCAATTGCTGAATAAGGAGCAAGTTTGTTTTGAAGCATTTGATATGCTTGAAGTTGTGCATTTGCTTGTGTTTGTGCAGCTTCTGTTGCAGCTTGAGCTTGTTGATTTGCTCCAGTTATGCCACCGAATATCTGACCTAAAGCGTTTCCTATAAAACTCATAATTTGCTCCCCATCAATACCATTGAATGAAATTTGCCATCTCTCATGTAGGCATTGGCAATTCTGCCTTCTTCAATCAAACCTAGACGCTTCCCCAATTTTAATGCACTTTTGTTCCAATCACCAATAGGTGCAAGAAATTTTTTTGTGCCTCGTTTTTTCATCTTTTCCATACATTCTTCCACAAATTCCTTAGTATGTTTGCACTTCAACATACAAACATGAAGTTCTTTCATTGTCGGTGTTACTGTCCTAAACATTACAAATCCATGCTCATTGACAAAATACTCATCCGACTCACAATAACCATACTGCTCTTTACTTACTCCATCAATTCTGACTGACTCCCAAACTCGGTCATTATGCATAATTGACGTAATAAACTCCTTAGACATTGTATGCAATCATTTCCACAATATCGCCAACATTACATCCGACACCTAGAACCACAGAAGTGCCATTTGTAGCCGTATAATCCGTTCCATTCAATAAAACACCATTGACAAAGACTTGAACGTAACCTACGTTATAAGTCGCACTAAATGTCGTTTGACTTGCAGTCGCTGTAAATGATGTTCTGACATATGGAGGTTTCCAAGTTGGTACTCCACTTGCCACAGTTAATGTATAACCTGTTGTTCCTATGGCTAATTTTGACAGAGTATTTGATGCACTTGCGTACAAAATATCGCCAGTTGTATAAGAAATCTGGGCAGTTCCACCATTAACAGCAGGCAAAGCCGTTCCTGAATAACTGATCGCTAAAGTTCCACTTGTAGTAATTGGACTGCCTGAAATACTTAAAAAACTCGGTACAGTCGCAGCTACAGAAGTAACAGTTCCACCTGTTCCAGTAGCATTAATGGTTATTGCAGCAGAACCGTTATAAGTTGTTCCTGAACTAAAACTGACACCAGTTCCAGCAGTTAAACTAAATAAATTACTGCCTAAAGCAACACCTGAAATCGTGCTATTGGTTAATTGACTGTTTCCAATACCTGACAATGTGCCACCAAGCGTTAAAGAACCACTAGAAGTAACTGTTCCTGTTAAAGTAATACCATTGACGCTTCCTGTTCCTGAAACGCTTGTAACGCTTCCTGAACCTTTATTATTAAATGTGTTCCAGTCGGTGCTAGACAAATATCCACTACTTGATACACCAGCTTGTGAAATGCTAACTGTCGGTGTATATCCTGACGTTACAGAAATAGGAGATGTTCCTGAAACAGACGTTACATAGTTCAAGGATGGAATATCAGCAGAAACTAAAGCTCTAAATGTAGGAGTTGCAGCACTACCTGTTGATGGCCCAGCAAACACAGTATTTGCCGTTTGTGTAGTCAAAGTTCCTGTTAAAGTTCCACTTGTTGTAACTGGTGAACCTGATACAGAAAATATAGATGGCAAAGACAATGCTACGCTAGTAACTGATCCACTACCTTTATTATTGAAAGTTGTCCAATCAGTCGATGTTAAATAACCACTTGCAGATGAACTCGCTGCACCCATACTGATATTAGGTGTAGTACCACCAGATGATAAAACAGGTGAAGTAGCTGTAACAGATGTTACATAAGTACCAGATGGTTGTTTATTGTTAAATGTATTCCAATCCGTTGAACTTAAATAACCACTTGTTGTTGCAGACGATTGTGTAATACTAATATTCGGAGTTGTACCACCACTTGAAGATATTGGTGCAGTTCCTGTAACCGATGTTATTGTTCCACCAGAACCAGTTGCACTTAGTGTGCCACCAGTAAATGAAACTCCTGATCCAATCGTTACATTTGAGAACCCACCAGCACCATTACCATAAAGTATGCTTGTGCCACTCGTAGCAGGAGCATAATCCGTTCCAGATAAAGCAGCAGATATGGCAGTTCCATTTCCTTTTAAAAGTCCTGTAATCGTTGTTTTCATCGTTACAGTTGCATTGCTTGTGCCATTGACTACAGTACCAGCAAATCCATTTGCAGAACTTATCAAAACTGGCAAAGAATAATCTGCTCCTGAAGTTGCAGCAGACAAAGCCGTTCCGTTACCTTTTACAAGTCCTGTTACTGTTGTCGATAAAGTAACGTCAGCATTTGTTGTTGTATAAACAATATTGCCTGTAAATCCATTTGCCGACAGAATATTAACTGTTTGTAGATATTGTTGCTGAATCTGCGTTAAATTTAATGGAGGTGTTTGATCTCCACCTGTTCTTTGGTACATTTGCACCAAAAACATTAGCCAGGGCACACTTAAATTATTATTCGCATCAACAAATGGAATATTAAGGACTGGTAAATTGGATGCAAGATTAGCCATTGTTTGGTAATGCATCTACAAACGCACCAGATAAAGCCGTTTTAGTAGGTACACTCCAAAAGATTTCAAATACTCGATCTCTTGCCATTCCTAAACGATTCCATTTGATGCTTGTAAGATACTGTCCTTCTTGACCTAAGTTTTGCATAACTGGATTGCTATACGTCTTGCCTCTGTCATCTGACCAACGTAAATTAACATTTGTTGATTGATTTAAATATCCATTACCAGATTCCATTTCAGCAATAAAGCTACGATAATGCACACGACTTGATGCGTCATCTTCCATGTGATAAAAACCACGCACTCTTATTATTGGTTGCCCATTATCTGTGTAATTGTTTTGGTCAATAGCATATAAATTACCATTTTGCCAATCACCTACAATTAATTTATTGTAAGCAAAAGCAAAGCAATTTGAACGATGACGATTAAACCCACCATTGTTATCAATATAATTCCATTCATTCCATTGATTATTGGACAAGTCATATACCCATGTCTTATTAGCTGTTGGGAATGTAACTACATAAAAGAAATGTCCGTTCAACTCATAGGTATAACCAATAGCATCAGATAATGTTGGATAACCTTGTAACTCATTATTGATAGCAAATGTAGAAATCTGTTGTGCTGCAAAGTTAGAAGTCTTACAAATAAACGCTTGACCTTGTGGAGATTGTGCTACCCAATACAATTCACCATCCATTTGTGCTATTGAATTGGTTGCTGCACATCCGTATTGAATAAACGAACCAGGCAATCTTCCAAATGGAAATGTCGTGTTACCTTGATTAAACCAAACTTCAGTCGTTGTTTCACCAAACAAATATAAATAACGTCTTGTAATACCAATACCAACTAATAAATCCGAGAATCCTGTAGTCGATGCGTAATCAATTGGATCAAATGTTGTTGTATTTGGCAAAGAAATATACCATTCTCTTGTGCCAATATAGTTCAATACAAAGTAGCCATCAACATAATTAACTTGATTGCCACCATAGAAACCAGCTTGAGTAATTTGAGCAAACGCATTATTTGCTAGATGAATTGTCCATCCATTGTTTAACGTACCATCGACAAGTATTAAATCAACGCTATTATCGACCATTGAAACTGGGCCACTAGATGATGTAATTGTTCCTAAAACGGTACAAACATTTGAACTACTAATAGCATAAACAGTATTACCACATACACCATAGAGTTGATTATTGGTTGCAAAATATAATCCTCTCCATGAATTAACGGCTACATTAGTTTGTAAAGTTAAGCCTGGTGTTGGATAGTGCGTAAATGGAAATACACTTGTTTGTGGATTCGCTTCCAAGTAAAGATTAACACATCGCTGTGCAGACGCTATAACGCTTCTTGCTTGATAAGCACCATTGGATAAAGCTACCTTCGCCATTATCCAGCACTTCCAACGTAGAAATCTCCATAAATGTTGTATGCTCCAGACTTGCCACGCAAAGCAATTGGCATATGCAACAATGGAATTTGTGAATTGACTTCTTCAATTGCTCGCATACTTGCTTCAGCATACTTTGTAATCTTCGGATTATCAGGCATACCATAAATCGTCAATATTCTATCTGCTAGATTCCATTGCAATGCATCCAAGTATTCAGGAGGTAAAACAATCGTATCACTTAGATTTTCAAATGAATCTAACTGAATCATCACAGTTATAAAGATTTCATATTGATTATTGGGTACAGGCCATACATAAACATTACCGACTGGAAAACCAGTTGAGTAATAAATATATTGAGGAAACGCATTAAGATTCTTAATCGAGATTCGGTTGTAGTCTTCTTGTGCTCTTAAAACTTGTAAAGGATAATCCACAGGCAGAACAGAACCACCTTGCATACGAATAAATGCAGATTCTAACTTTACAGGTCTTGTGATATTAAATTGCTGTCCAGTACCAATTGTGTACAATACTGCACCAGTCGCTTGTAAGCCTATTGTTTCTAAGTTATATACCATGTAACGTCTGCGTTGCCATTGAGCAAGCATCATATTTAGCATATTGAAACAATCGTTTATATCTTCAGCTAATGGAGTTTGTCCAACACCTATGACGTTTGCCGTTTTAAGTGCTAAAGTAATAATATCTCTAGGAGTTGTCGGCAATGGTTGGCTCATATCTATCCTTAATCTGAAGAATGGACTCCCAATTAAGAGAGTCCACCAATACATCTACAACGCAAATTAAACTACGTCAGCTACTACGCAAGCCCATTCAGGTTTGATTGCAGCGTAACCGTATAGAATATCCATACGAGTAATCAAGCTATCTGACATAACGTCATATGCTTCAATCATACGCAATGAGATTCCATCAAAGTTAGCACGAGCAGCTTGTACCACACCAGCAGTAGGCATTTCTAAGTCAGCAGTTGCTAAAGTAAATGCTTCTGGGAAGTATGCCAAGTTCTGACGATACTGTGTACCAGCAGGCATTACTAAGCTAATTGCAGCAGAGTTAGCTGGAGATGCAGTTACAGTATTAAACGCAGCAGGAGCTGGAGTAATCGCTGGGTAAATTGGGATAGAAGTTGCACCAGAGTTTACGTTAGCAGTTACAACAAACTGACGTAATGTACCTTGTGATAAACCAGTTAAACGGTTAATCGCATATACACCAGCAATAGTAATAACATCACCAGCGTTCAATGAACCAGTAATTGCATTAACAGTTAAAGTTGTACCTGTTTGTGAACCACCATTAACAGTACCAGCAGTAAATGTACCAACAGTATGAACTAGAGTTGTCTGGTCATACATCCAATCAAAGCCCAAAGTATCACGAGAAATAATACCTGTTTCATACTGGTCAGAAATCTTAACCTGTGGGTTAAATAAACCAGCTAATGAACTAATAGTACGAGATTGTGTTACTGGATCAAGAATAATCTTACGATCCATTCTTGGTGATAAGTTCTGGTCAAGTGCTGCACCAGCTTGTAGCCATTGAGTAGCAGTTGGACTAGACAATGTTGAACCACTTAAATTTGCAACTAAGTTTGCTGAAGTATTAACTACGTTCATCAAGTCAGCAGCAACATAAGCAGCTAAACGGTTAACAGCAGGAGCTAAAACACGTTCGCTGAAGTCATCCAATTGCATAGTTTTCTCAGCAGTACCAAAAGATACAGGTACGTTTGCTTGAGTAGCTACGGTTAAAGTTGTGTTTTGTTCGTTAGTACCTTGTGGAGTAATAGCTGGCCCAGTAGAAACTGTGTAATCGTTAGGTAAACGAACACGCAATGTTGAACCGATTTTAGCTCCAGTACGAGCAAACTGATCGTCATATTGACGGCTTACTGTGCGTAAAAACGCATTAGTTTGAGTAAACAGACGCACGGCTTCGTTCGTGATCTGATTAATCGTTAATAAAGAATTCGTAGTCATTTGACTCTCCATTTAAATTGAAAAAAAGGAAATACTCACTTTTCGTCTTGGCTAGAGAGAAACAATTTACGCCTGTTACAATGATTAACGGTTCATTTCGACCTATGAATTGATTGTAAATCCTATCAAAAATAATTTCAATAGGATTTTTTTATTTAGCGTTTTTTTCTTGCGTTTGCAGCTCTCCAACGAATCCATGCTTCAGAATCCGATGGATCAGGTTCAACAGTTCCTAAAGCTCTACTTGAACCACCTTCTACATCACCAACAGGAGCTGGAGCATTAGACTTCTGTTTTCCGAGTTCCTTCGTTGCTTTTGAGGATAACTTAGTCAATTCAACTCCCATTTGTAATGGACTTAAATTGGCTATTCTTATTGCCTCATTGATGTTTTCAGACTTACCTAAAAATGTAATGACCTTTTCAGGACTTGGAATTGCAGCTAAAGCCTGCAAGAATTCCTGACCACCGACACCAGCTAATTGTAAGTTCGTTACGGATTTGTCGTAAACATCACCGAATTCTTCCTTAGCGTTCTTCTCAATTTCTGTCATCTTAGCCACAAAAGATTGTTGTTGAACCTGTTGCTCTGCTATTTGTTTAGCATAAGTCATTGCTAGTTCTTGAATATTCTCTTGAGGTTGATCATAAGTTTGTTCTGGTTGCTGTTGTGCTCTAGCTTGTAATTCTTCTAGCTTTTGCTTGGCAGCGTTCTTTTCGGCAGCAAGTTCGCCCATCCTACGTCTTGCCCAGTCAGGCAGTTCGTTGTATGAGTTCTCTTGTTTTTGTTCTTCTTTAGGTGTTTCTATTGGTTCTTGGTTTAATTCAGCGTCTATTTGCGTTGTAGCTGTATCTTCCATTATTGCTCCTGTTGTAAGTTGGGTAAGTATTGACTAATAACCTGTGATGGATCGAAATTGGTATGCTCGTATTCCTTCGCAGGATCTTCTTCGTTCTCAATCTCCGTAACGGTTTTGTCGGTAATTTGATTGAGTTGTGTTGGACTTAACTGTCCAATTAATGCTTTCATGCGATCTGTTTCTGCCTTAAACGCAGCGATTACGTCTTGACGTTCATTCTCGTAACGCAATGCTAAATGGTTCAATGCATCTACGTCAGCACGTTGTTTCTCAATAGCAATGTATTGTTGCTTCTCGTTCAATTGCTCTGTCAATTGCTGAATGACCAATTGTTGCTGTTGTAACTGTTGCATCATGGCATTTTCTTGCTCAGATGGCCCAGTTCCTAAGATGTTAGGAGGTATCCAATTACGCATACGTTCTTGCAACTTGTCAGCACCAGGAAAGTCTGCACTTCCCATATATAAATCACCAATGACTTGCGACAAAGCAGGTTGAGCAGTTAATAGCTTCGTCATCGCATCAAACGCTTCTTCACGCTTCGTATCGTAACTTGGGCCACATTCTGCTACTACGTCATACTTACCAACATTCGGATTGAAAATAGTCTTAACCTTAGCTTCTTCTTCAATCTCATTCTGCAAGATAGCTTCTTTAGCTTGTGGATCGACCATAATTTGATCTTCAGAACCATCTTCACCTAAGATTCTAACAATACGTTTGGTGTCATAAATTTTAGGAATCAAATCAATAATAATCTTACCGATGAACTGAATCGTATTCGCCTGTGCATCTTGGAAATGGAATGTTGCACGATTACCTTGATTAACACGCTTATCAATAGAAACACCTGACAACTCTTGGCTTTGCTCGCCAAACGTCTGTTCGTACTGACCAGATGTCATCATCATTTCCATATTGGCAGCTTGCATACCTTCCATGTAAACAGGAGCACCCATTGGAGCTGGTGCTTTCTGTGGAGCTGGTACTGGATTGCCTTGTTCATCCATATGGTTATATGGCAGATAAGCATGATTCTCTACGTTAGCAGTAGCCCAATAGTTTTCTAATCCTTCGATAGCCTCTACAGGTGCAACATACGGACTCTTAGATTGCAATGCACCATATTCAAGTGCAGCACTAGCATTGTAGTTATAAGCACGTTGAGCATCCTTCATGTAACGAACAATACCTTTACGGTCTAATCTTTGTTCGATAATAACTTCTTCACCAACTTGTCTAGCAATAGGAATGTAACTGCCAGGCCATATACCTTTCTCTAAGACTTCTTGTCCACCAATTAAATACTTACGGATAACGTGCTTGTCAATTCTACGTCTGTCAATACCTTCGCCACCTTGACGAATAATCTCATTAAACAATTTGCGTTCTTCAACAGTAATGTCTGACTCACGCATGAATCTTGTCGATCCATCGTCATTAGTAATGGAATATAACCATTCTTTACGAGTTTCTTTCTCAAAGTATGTTGCTAGTCTTACAACGTCTTTAGTAATCCACATCTGATTACCACTAGGACTTGTCGCAGGAAGTCTGACATTTGGATACTTTTTCTCAAAATCTCGTCTTGGCATATCTTCATAGATAAATGCGAACCTAGCATCTGAACCATCACGCTTCTTAATATGAGGATCGAGATAAACCGACATAGCGTCTGGAATCTCTTTGATATAAATTTCTTGGTCAAACGTAGAATCGTCTGCATACTTGGTAATGACTTGAACATATCCAATACCAGCACCGACTTGTTGCTCTGAAGCAATATCATATGCAACTTTAGCATTAGACTTGTATTCGATATGACGAATTAAGCCTTCATAGATTTGTGCAGCTTCGTAACTTGCTTCGCCATTGGTAGGATGAACTTGAATACTTGGCTTGTTCTCCTTCATCTGATTAACAATCATTAACCAATGTGTATGTACCTTATTAATGGTAATCATTGGTTGCGTAGCCATATGCCTTCTAGCTTTTACACTTGGCTCCCATTGGTCTTGGTTATCAGAGTCAGCAAATAGAAAACGCATATCCTCTCTAAAGCGTTGACGAGTTGTTTGTTCCCAGTCTAAACAAGCCTTAAAGTTTTCGTGAGCTCGTTCGATAATGTCTTTTTCTCTATCTGCCATGATAAAACTCTCCTTGTGTCATTTGAGCCCACAAGTCATAAACCTCAGATGCTTCTTGAGCTGTTTCATAATAACCTAAATGTTTTCTTTTTCTAAGTCCTAATTTTGGATCAAAAGTCATAATTCTAGCCATAAATTTATTATTTCTTTTGTCAAAATTAACACCAACAAATTTATATTTATTATTGGTTAAAACTCTATTTGCCATGTTTTCAAAATTTTTAGCTTCTCTTAAGTTACATAATCTATTGTCATCTTTAATTTTATTAATATGATCTATTTGATGTTTAGGCCATTCTCCATGTGTTAAATACCATGCCAATCTATGAAGTTTATATTCTTTATATTTTATTACTGTTCTTAAATATCCATCTTGATCATAACTGCCAATAATTTTGTTTTTTTTATCTTTTCTTGTAAAAATACCCGTTTCAGGATTGTAATTCACTAAATTTTTAAGATTCATCCCCAATTACCTCCATAATTTCCGTTACGAGTAAACATCATAGGTCTTCTTATTGGTTGTTGTAATTTCTTTTCTACACGTTCTCGCACCATGCCTGGAAACAACTCAGTCAGTACCCATATCCAAGCATCCATTCTGTTCGGAGATGAATTACCGATGTAACCTTGTGTCGAGAATCCAGCCATTTCATCTTCTAAATCAATAAATCGCCCACAATGCCTAATTTTACCTTGTTCGTACAAAAGTGCAAATGGTTCTGCACGAATTACTTTGCCTCTTGATGCACTTACGGCTTTATATGGTGTTCTTGGTCTAGCAGACTGAATAACTTGTTCGACCATTGCTCCACCAAAGTTAGATTCAGCTAATACTAAATCAGCTTTATGACGTTCAAATGCAGATGCTACAACTTTACCCCATGTTGCAGGCCCAGCTTTGACTGTGCAATCCTCTAGTAAATAAGCGTTACCATCTACACCCAGAGCACCGACCACGATTCCAATTGCGTCATTATCTGCATTATCAGTATCACCAGAACCACTTGGATCAACACCGACAAGCACACGCACAAAGTCAGGTAAGCGTTCGTCTTCAACTCGCCATTTGTCAATATCTTCTTCTTTAAATAATTGATTTGGGTTCGCATCGGCAAACTCTCCTTCCAAGAACCTTTTTCTAAGTCTAGCACTTAAATTGTTCAAGGTTTCTAAGTAGCCATCCGATAAGTTTTCTTTATTATCATACGGATTAATCTGAAAATGACAGTAATCATGCTCATTTTTAAGTGGTAATTTAGTTTCTACATCCTTATGCTGAATGAATAATGAATAAGTCCAATGGTTTTTATTCGGAGGATTGCAGTCAAAATACATTCTAGGCTTGAGTAAAGAATTGGGTTTGCCTTCAATAACCTGTTCGACTTTCTGTGCCAAACGAGTTATTGCTATACCTACAGATTGATATGGTATTTGAGAACACTCGTTTAAATAGATAGTTACAAACTCCATACCGAGAATCTTTTCAGTCCGTTCCTTATCATCGAGTCCACCAAACCATATCTCAGAACCATTTGGCAAAGTAATAAACCAGTCAGTCTTGTTGACTTTATATTGAACATTTGGGAAAGCAAGCTCCATGACCTTTGGGAATGTGTCATAGATAATCGAGTTCTTAACCTGATTGAATCTAAACCTTAATATAGCATGACGGCTTTTAGGTGCTTTTAATGCTCTAACAATGATTTGTCTTACTAATAGAAATGTCTTACCTGACCTACTGCCACCAAATAGCATAGCATAGGTAGAATCGCCATTGATGACATTTAAAGCGTCAACTTGTTTTCTATGGAGTTTCAAGCGTTTTCGTCTTGAGGTAATAGTTGAATGGTTAGTGGCTCACCATCTGCACCTGTGAGTTCTTGCTTGACTGTTTCACTCCAACGCATTTGTGCCTTAGTCCACCAGATCATTGCAGTTGTATCGCCAGCTTGTGCTTTGTTAAATAGTGTATTCGCTATTGCCGAGCTTGCCTTTGCCTTGCCTACAATCAGTTCTGTCTTGTAATGCTTTGCAAGTGTTTTAGCTGTTATACCAATTAGTGCAGCGATTTGTTCTTGTGGCAGTCCTAGTCCACTTGATGTTTCTACAAGTTCTTTAAATGCCTCTGTTGGTTCGTGAGGTAGCATAGTCTTTTATTATCGGTAAGTTATTTTTAATAGTTTACATCAATAATTATATAAATCAATTAGTTATTAAAATAATGCATTTACATATTTTAGTCAATAGTATATCTAAAGGTGAATCATCACACTTGAACCAAGCATTAAGAAGTAAATGCTCTATTCCTTCCGAAGATAATGTTCAATCGTTAAATAGTTAGTCATTTCACCTTTATCTATTTAACTTGTGCTATACCCATTTAAGTTAGCGAGGCTTGCAGTTAAGGTTAGAACTAGCCTATGTTTTCTTCCACGCAACCCATGTAGGTTCTTACTGTCGGATGGAGTCCGATTACAGTCGTAGTAGTAAAAAAACCATTTAGTAAGTATCCTGAGGCCGTGTAGTTTAAGAAAATACTCTGACACTACTTTCCTAAACTCTCAAAATACTTATTAAATGGCTTAATCTCACAGACACGACTCTGTAATGAATTAATTATATAGTATGTGTAACTTGCTTGTCTAAATCTTTTTGTATTTTTTGCGATAAATCTAATAATTGTTGTGCTAATTTCTCGCCATGTTGTCTTTCTAAGCGATTACTAGGTACAACTTTTGCCATTTCTAGCCAAGTTAGGTAAAACTCCATTAGGTCATCAAACATTAGCTTGCTGGTGTTTCTATATTAGTTGCAACAGGAGCTGCTTCTGTATTTTCTGCTTCGGCTTTTTCTGCTTCAGTTTGTTTTACATGGTTTTCAACATGGTTTTTAAAGTAGTCAACTAGTCCACGACTAAATTTATGTGGTACGTCATCAAGATACTTTAATATTTCGTTGATTTGATCAATATGAAATGGTATTTGCATTTAACACTTCCAGTTCTTTAAAGATGCTTTGGCTCGTTCTGCTGGGCCTTTAGCGTGTTTAACAACTCCTTCCATTCTTGCACAAAAAGACTTTTTACGACCTTCGTCTTTTTTGGTCTTTGGATTTGGGGCAGGTGCTTTTAAATTACTTCCATTCTTTTCGTTATATTCCTCACGACCTTTAGCAGTCATTCCTGCACCTTTGTCAGTAGGATTATAAGTCTTACCTTTACCAGTTGTTTTGTGTGGAATAGGTTTATCGTGTTTTTTCATTTCTTAGCCGTTTTAGCTGATTCTTTAAACGCTTTGGCAGTTGGAGCACCTTTTGAACCAGGCTTTCGCATACGTTCAACAGTCTTTCCTTCTGCCTTTTCACGCTTAATACGTTCTTGCTTACGATGGATATTTTCGTATAAACCAGTTTTCATTTTTTCTTAGCTTTTTTCTTTTCAGCTTCACGTTTTTCAGCGTACGCAATTGCTACACTCTGCTTAACTGGCTTGCCACTTTCAATTTCCTTCTTCACGTTTTTCTTAAATGCTGCCTTACTACTTGATCTAGTAAGAGGCATGATTATTGTCCGTGAATAATTGCTAAGTTCAATTTAACTGCTTCTGATAATGAACCACCAGATACGTTATATAAACTGATTACAGCACTTCCAGTTGTAATTGTTGATACAAACGCTGTATATGTACCAGCAGTTGCATTACCACCAGCTACGTTTACAATTAACACATCTCTTGGACTAAGCAAATTGTTATTTAAAGTAAAGTTAACAATTGCTCCAGCAGCTAACGCAGCGTTATTCATAGTAATTTGAACATTGCTTGAATTAGCAGTTACGGCAGTTGATTTGCTAGTTGCTTGAGTTACTGTAGTTTGAGCTGCTGTTGAGTAACCTAGCTGTTGATTTGCGAAACAAGTATCAAATACTGGATCGCTGACTGCTACACCTGTATAAGCCATAATTATTTTCCTTTAATCTTTTCAAGTTGTTTGATTTGACTAACTGCTATCTTTTTAGCAGCAGCTAGTCTAGTGCGATTTGCCTCGATTTCTTTAGCTCGCTGAAGTGTTCTTAAATCATCTTCGGCTTGCCAACGCATATGTTCGGCAGTTTCTTTTGCTTCGGCATTGGCTAATTTCATCAACGATGGAGTTTTTCTAGTAGCCATTATTTGCCTCTGTTACCAGAAGAAATGTTCTTTTCTTTAGGCATTGGCACACCATTTACACGCACAGGTTCGGCTTTTGGGCCAGCAGGAGGTTCAATCATTGGCTTAGTACCAATACGGCACTCGTCTGCATAATCAGCAGCACGTTGCAAATGACCAGGATCTTTTAATCCTGTTTTGCTTTCTTTATCTTTTTCCTTAGTTGATTCATACTTCATTTTCTTGGATGAATCGGACATATCTTTAACGTCATAATCTTTCATTTTATTTTCCTTTGCAAAGAAATCTCAACATGAGATAACTTAGTATAAATCAATTTTTACCATTCCACCAATATTTTCTGCTATTTCTATCGTAATTTTTTTAAAACATCTGTCATCAATCTCCAACGCTTCACACATACCATCTAAACCTGATTTCATGCTTGCCAACATATTGTCCAAGTCCATATATCTACGATTAGGTTTATAAAAGATAATGTGCATTTCTTTGTAATCAGATTTAGGTATATTTGCCATTTTGGTTAGCCAGTAACAATCTGTCTTATAAATTGCTTTTTTCTTAGCTTTTACATGAAAATGAGCACTTGAATTAGGATTTAACTCCTTATATGGCCAAGCAAATGTTAGCATTTTATTAATTCTTCCGTACGTTCAAGTAAGGTTTGCTCGTCAACTCCATAGCGAGCTTCAAATCCTTTTCGCCCAAGTCCGTGAATACCAGTATTTCCTCGATGGTGTTCTGGGCATAATCCGATAACTGGTGCGAGTTTTCTTTTTCCTCCCAGCCGTCTGATATGATGGATTTCACATGGTGTATCATCGTAGCCAAGTACGGATTTACACAATATACATCCCAGTCTTGCAACTTTGCCATAATGTTCCTTTTCTGATTTAGTCATGGTTATTTGTCAAATTTTGTGCAAATTGCTCTAATTTTAATGCTATATCACTAATATCAACGGCAATTTCATAAGCTCGTACAGAATCAAGTTCTTTACAGGCAATCTCATATTGTTTAATTAAATGCAATAAAATTGGAAATGGATGATTTGTCATAATTTTCCTTAATTGTGTCTTGCAAATTCGCCATGATATTTATTTCTAGCTTCAATTGCTACCAATTCTGCCAATTCAATATCATCATAAATGCCAAAATATTTCTTTTTTTGATTAACCATTAATTGAACTGTCCATTTATTTGATGCTTTGTGCCAATTAACTCCTTTAATTCCTGTTTTATTTGTTATTCTCATTTTTGTATTCATCATATTTTCAGAATGATTTGCTTCTCTTAAATTTTCAATTCTATTGTCATAAGTTACACCATTAATATGATCAATATATTTTGGCAAATATCCATAAAAATATAACCAAATCAATTTATGTAATTTATATTGTTTGTTAAATAATCGAGTTTCTATATAACCACCTTTATTTTTACTCCCTACAACATCTCCTTTTTTGGGCTTTGACTTACTATCAAATTTTCTATAAAAATTACCATTTCTATATTCAAATCTATCTTGCAAATATTCTTTTGTAATCATAAGGTTGTCTTTTCTATAAAACGATTGTTTGCTTGTTCAGTCCGCCATATGTCCACTCTAATTTGTGCAGCGACCATCTGCCAGCGTAACTTTTCTTCTATTGAAATTGCTTCTTTTAAACCTTCCAGCAACTCCTGATATTCTTCATTGGCATATGCATCTCGTTCTTGAGCTGCCATTGTTTCAACTCCTTTTAACTGTGCTATTTGCATTAAAAGTGCTTTTTTAGACTTTCTAAACTCCTCGATATATATACGTTCAGATTTGGCTTTTGCATATTTACCAGCGTTTCTTAGTAAAAATTCCACGACTTTATTAGGATTTTCCATTATTCCTCTAAATATTTAATAATTGGTTGTTGAAAACTCTCCGTAAACTGCTGACTTTTTCTATCAAACCACAGTCCTAAAGTACCTTCCCAATCACCATTTCGTTGTTTTGCAGTAATTAAAAATGTGTCTGGTTGGCTATTGTCAGCAATCCTATTTTGTTCTGTTTCTTTTTCTTTTAATCTATTTCTAGCTATAAGCACGACATTGTCTGCCAAATCGGTGATGACTCCAGAACCTTTAATATCTTTCTTTTCTGCTATTCGATTACTTTCTCCACCTTTTCTAATGTGGTGAACCAAATGAATGTGCATCTTTGTTTCTTTAGCAACATCGCATAAAGCATCTACCAAGTCTTTTTGTCCGTTAAAGTCATCTTCTCCTCTAACCAACTTCATCATGGAATCTAAAATGATGTGATCGCATTTTAAATGCTGTTTAGCATAACGACATAACGCAATAGCTTGCCAAGCATCTAACCTTCCTTGATGGTCAAATAAATAGGCTTTATCCTTCTTCCACTTCATAAACTGTTCAATATCGTTATTAGACACGTTTAATGAGCCTATGGCTTGACGAACCATGCGAGATAAGGTCTTGGTAGGTGTCATCTCTAAAGAAGCCGTTAAAACCGTTTTATGGGCTTTTAAGAGTGATAGTTTTAATTGACCAAGAATCAATGATTTTCCTGATCCGTTTTCTCCTGCCCAAATAGTTAATTCAGAATGTCTAAGTCCTACTAATTGGTCTAACTTACCCCAGGGCAACTTATCGCCTTCAATGCCTAAATGTCGGTTTTTGTAATACGTTTTAATTTCGTCTTCAAAATTAGACTTTTCTTTTATCTGGTACATAATTTCGTGATATTCACGATACTGCTCTAAATCAATGTTGATTAACATGAATTTCGTTCTCCGAGTCAAATCCTATTAAGATTTTTGGTTTTATGTTTGTTAAATGAATAAACCAAGCTGCAAATTGTTCATCCGTACAATCGCCATGAATAAGATTTACAACTTGGTTTGTTAAAAATGCCAAATCAATACTACGAGGCATATCCTTTTCTGTGTAGATGGTAGGCATAGGACTATAACTGTCTTTAGGATTAAACCAATCAGGTTTAGTACCAACGATTACAAATACTCCATGTAAGTAATCATTGTTGTACCAAAACTTAAAGGCTTGATCTTGTCCAGTCATAGAAAACTCACTTTCTGTGTAGGTTGTTGTTTATGCATCCATTCAGCTTTAAATCCTCTCCATCCATTTTGACAACAAAGTACCATAACTTGCTCTAAAGACATATTAGCTTTTTGAGCTTCAGCAGTTAGTCCACGAATTACAGTTTCAGTTACTGGAGCTTTAATCTTATTTCTAAAAAACAAATAGTCTTTAAAAATTAAATCACTAACACCGTCTGGTGTAGTTATATTCTTCTCTTCTCTTCTCTTCTCTAGTGACGGTTTCGTAACGATAGGTGCGTTACTTTTTGCGTTACTATTTCTATGCTTTTCTTGACGATCTTTTCCCAAAGCTCTTGATTTTGCTGACTTTCCGTTATGGTAGTCAAAATTCTTCATTCTTAAAATACTTCCGTCTTGCTCTAACCATCCAACAAATTGCATTTGTTCTGCAAAACCTGTAACGCAAGTCAAACGGTCAAGAAACGAAAACGTAACGCTGTGTGCGTTACCATCAACAGTATGTTTATCAAACCAAGACCATACTCGAATAAGTTTTCCAACTACTGCATCAGGATCAATTCCTAACCGACTTGCAATTGCTAATACTTCTGGTTTGTCAGGAGTATCAATTTGAAACTTAATCCAATCTCCAGCCATTTCATTCTCCAAATAAATCAGGTCTAAGCAATTCTTTTGTTAAACGACCTTCAGATAAAACACTTAATTTTTTTAAATGTTTAATTGGTATTTGCTCTCTAGATACCCAGTTATAAACTGCCGTATTCTTAACACCTAAAAGCCTTGAAAGCTCATCTAAAGTACCAAATTCAACTTGCAAAAGTTTCTTAATTTCTTCCATAAATCCTCCTTAAAAAGAACGATAACACAAAAAATGTGTAAAAATGTTACAAAAATAAATAAAAATATTTATAAAAAAGTGTTGCAAAGTGTGTTTTTCGTGTATAGTAACACTTATGCAGTAAATTTAATTAACAAGTGAAGAAAGAGAAAGTTATGACTGAATGGAAAAAAATAAAAGTATTTGTTGTTAAAGCTAATGGTAAATTTATAAACCAAGTTCACATAAAAGAAAAAGCTGAACAAATAGCAAATAAATACATATCAAAAGGATATGAAGTAACAATCAAAGAATCAGAAGCAGAAACAATAAATGTAGATATTGGCATTATTTAATTGAAGAAAGAGAAAGTATATGAAAACATTTATAGAAGCACTCATACTAGGTACATTGATGTTTGTTATTCCATTAGCTGTATGGATTATCAAGACTGGAAGTCTGTAATGTACGACCAATATCTAAAATCTAATTACGATGCTTGGCTTACTAATGACGATTCTGAATATGTTGATGAAGACGCATTTGAAGAACGAGTCAAAGATTTGTTGTATCACAATGATGACTATAACTGCTGTTTATTTGAAAACTTTAGTGAAGACATTTATTCAGCTACTACAGAACAAGCACAATCCATTGAAGAATACTTGCAAAACAAAGACTTTGAAAAACTAGGCCGTTTGTTATGGTGCATATCAATGGAATCTCGTGAGAAGTTTGCAAGAATACAAGCTGAAAAAGAAATGGACAATTAAATGACTAATTTTGTGAAAGAACTAGAAAAAATGGATAAACGTAAAACTTTTAGTGAGTTGCGTCAAATTAACGTCAACGAGTTTACAGAACGTAAAGGTAATCTAACGTATTTGTCTTGGACTTATGGCTTAGATATTTTATTGCAAAACGATTCTACGGCTACATGGAAATTCTTAGAACCAATGGTTTATAACGAAACTATGATGGTGCGTACAGAAGTTACAGCTTTAGGTAAGACTTTAGAAATGCAATTACCTGTAATGGACAATCGTAATAACGCAATCAAAAATCCAGATGCTCGTAAGATTTCGGACTCACAGATGCGTTGTTTGGCTAAAAATATTGCTTGCTTTGGTATTGGTTTATATATCTATGCTGGCTCTGATTTGCCATCTGATGCCATTGATGAAGAAAAACCTGATTTAACAGATTTAACAATTCAATGGTTAGACAACATTAACGAATGTTTAGACATGGATACATTAAAGTCAGCATATGGCCAAGCATATAAAAAACTTAGTAAAGATAAAGAAGCTATTGCAAAGATTAGTGCAGCTAAAGATAAAAGAAAGGCAGAATTACTATGACTGACGCACAATTAAAAGAATTAGCTGACCTTAGAGTTGCTATTCAAGATTTAAAATATCAACTTATTCATAAACATCGTGAATTATCAGATGCAGAGATTATTTCTTGTATGGATAAAGCTGATCCTGATATTAATGAAATGATTGAATTTGCTAGAAAAATATTAAGAAAGGCAAGAAATGACTGATGATTATTTAACAAGAAGAATTACAGTTGAATCTTATGTTCCTGAAACAGGTGATTGGCATAAAGAATTATTTTGGGAACTTCCTGTATCCCAACAAACAGTAAGAGATATGTTAACTGTTTTTATGGGCATGGGAACATTAGCAGAAAGAAATGCTAGAGAAGAATTTGAGCAATACAGAAAGGCATTAAATAAATGAAATTTAACTGTGGAGAAACTTGGTCAACTAAACAACTAAGACTGCAAGAGTGGCATGAATGGTTTGCTTGGCATCCAATAAAACTTGGTGATCATGATTGTAGATGGTTAGAAAAAGTGCAACGCAGAGGTACTTTATGTTGGAGTGGATGGCCTGATTCATGGTGGTACTGGAATTATAAGGCTATTGAAAAAATAAAAAGCGAGTGAAAAATGACAGCAAATGAACTTGCAGATATTTTAGATAGACGAGGCGAAGACCATCAATTAAATGCGGCTAATATGCTACGCCAACAAGCAAAAGAAATTGAGGAGTTGAAAGCTGACGCAGAAAGATATAGGTATTTAAGAAGTCATTGCTACAAACTAAAGTATCCAAATAGTGATATTGATAGAGCAATGGAGTTAAATTTTGTTGTTAGTGGAGTATGGGCTGATAACAAAAATCCTGAAGTATTAGATGGTTTGATTGATTTTATGCATAAAGAGGCGATAAATGACTGATAAAGAATCTGATATTTACTCAACTGGTTATTGGAATGGTATTGCTAAAGTAAAACTTCGTGAATTAACTGATGAAGAAATATTAGATTTATGTCCACCAAATCATTCTGAAATGATGAATGAAGCATACACAATTGAATTTGCAAGAGCAATTATAGAAAGATGCCGTATAATTAACGGAACAGATAAATAACTGCAATTATCTATCTGCCCCTAACCACCACAACTAATAAGGAGTTGATATGGCTGACAACATTATAACCAAAGAACTATTGCATGAAATCTTAGAATATAAAGATGGCAAACTTTTTTGGAAAAAAATTGTAAATCCTAAAAGCAGGTCAAAAGTTGGCGATGAAGCTGGAACTATGACTAGTCATGGGTATAGGCGAATTGTTATCAATTCTAAACAATACTTAGGACATCAATTAGTTTTTATGATGTTTAATGGGTATATTCCAAAAGAAATTGACCACATAAATAGAGTTCGTAGTGATAACAGAATTGAAAATTTAAGACCGTGCACTAGGTCTGAAAACATTTTAAATAGCAGTTTAAGCAATAGAAATAGTACAGGGATAAAACATATTCATAATGTTAAAGGATATGGATATAAAGTTGTAATTCCTAAAAATGGTAAACAAACTTATATTGGTTTTGCAAAGACTATTGATGAAGCAAAAAATCTACTAAGAAAGGCACAAGATAAATGAAAACAAACCACGATGGAACAGTTACTTTAAATGCTAATGTGTATGAAGGAATTATCCAAGGTTCGGAGCAATGGCTTAAAGAATGTCGTTTAGGCAAAGTTACTGCTAGTCGAGTTGCTGACATTTTAGCCAAGACTAAGACTGGTGTATCTGCATCTCGTGGTAATTACTTGATTGAACTTGCATTACAACGAGTAACAGGTAATATTGAACCTATGTACACCAATGATGCTATGGCATGGGGAACTGCTACAGAACCACAGGCGAGAGTTGCTTATGAAGTTAAAACAGGTAATTTTGTTGATCAAATCGCTTTTATCGACCATGACGTTATATCTTGGTTCGGTTGCTCTCCTGATGGCCTTGTCAATAATGATGGGCTTATTGAAATCAAGTGTCCTAACTCTGCTACACATTGGGCAACAATTAAGGATGGTAAACCACCAGCTAAATACGTTATACAAATGCAATCCCAAATGGCAGTAACAAATCGAGAATGGTGCGATTTTATCTCGTTTGATCCTCGTATGCCAGAACGTAGTCAGTTGTTTATTTGTCGTGTAGAACGTGATAAAACGATGATTGATGAAATAGAATCTGAAGTAGTCAAGTTTTTAAGTGAAGTTGAAAGTGAAGTGGAAAGGATGAAAAATTATGGAATTTAATGATTATTTTGAATACAAAAATGGGGAACTTTATTGGAAGAAATTGCATGGTAGAAAAAATACTATAGGTAAAAAAGCTGGATTTTTATATAAAGATGGTTACATAGGTGTTGGCTTTAATAAAAAACAGTACAAAGTTCATAGAATAATTTATGAAATGCATTATGGATATTGTCCAAAGTTTTTAGACCATATTAATGGCATTAAATCAGATAATAGAATTGAAAATTTAAGAGAAACCACAAGAAATCAAAATGGTTACAACACTAAATTAAATATCAATAATACAACTGGAATTAAAGGAGTTCGTTTAGATAAAAAAACTAATAAATATCGAGTTACTTTTAGAGTAAACAAAAAAATGATTAATTTTGGAAGTTATTTTGACATAGAAGTAGCAAAATTTGTAGCAGATGCAATGCGTTATAAATATCATGGCAATTTTGCCAGATTTAATTAAGGAGAAATAAATTGGGAATACGTTACTACGTTAAGGCTGCATTAAGTGAGTTTACTGATAAAGACGGTAAGTCCAAGAAAAAATATCAGTCAATAGGAGTCGTTATTGAAACCAAAAACGGCTTAATGTTAAAACTTGAGTCATTACCATTACTATCGTTAAAAGATGGTTCTCTAATGGCTTATTTGAACGAACCAGAGGACAAGCCAAGTGGAGAATTTCCAGCAACTCTAGCTGATATTAAGGATGACTTGCCATTCTAGGAGATTTCTATGACACCATACAATACAGGTAAGGTCAAAATAGGTATTAACTATAAACCACGACCATATATTGAAACTGATCCTGATATGCTTAGACTACAAACAGCTTTACTGTCTAAAGGTATCTGGGATGCGTTTAAGAAATGGTTATCAAAGTGAGAACGGTTATTAACGTAGCCGTTATTTTTTCTTTATTGGTGTGTTTATTTGTTATTTCTTTAACTGAATTAGAAAGATACCAAATTAAAAAAGATTGTGGACTCATGGAAATAAGTCCTGATTTCACATCAAAAGAACGTCAAATGTGTAGAATGATTCGTGGATCAGTTAAATAGGCACTAGAGGATGTTACAAGTAAGTTTTTTTCCTATTTTCCGACTTACAGCTAGCAGTAACCAAATCTATGATCCACCTAATATCTTTTCTACATTTTGAATCTTTGCTATACGATCATCCAGTCCTAGCAAAGCCCCATTAATACGTTGCGTCATGGTTTTATAATCACTAGCGTCTGCTGCCATATTTAAATTCCGTTTATTCCAATACCATCCAGCAGATAAACAAGCGTACTCTGGTTGCAACAGTAAATCAGGATTATTAATGGCATCCACTCCTGACGAATCACTAAACGATTTATAGTTATCACGGCCAGTCAATTGAATTAATCCACGACCATGATACTTCCATCCATCACCATCTTCTAAATTGCCCATACGACCACCATATATCTTGTTAGCAATCTTTTCTGGTGTATCAAATAATAATGCACTCTCTACAGTAGGAAAACGGCTAGGAAACACGATATGAAGTCTATCAGGTTTATAGTGTAAGTTTTCTTCTAATACTTTAAAGTTACCAGATTCATGCTGACATTGACCAATAAAACTAGCTTGTCTTTTAGGAGTTGATATATCGTACTTAGCAAATACATCAATTAATGGTTGTAACCACTTTTCATCAAGTCCTATTGCTTTTAATTGATCATTTGTCATCTTGCTCTTGTCCTATTTTGATACCTGTTATAAGTCCTATAAATCCACCAATAATTGTTTGAAATGCTGGTGTAATCGCTTCAAATATCTTACTGTTATCGACTTGAGTATCAAATAATCCAGCAAGTAAAGCACCTACCATTCCAATAATTACAATACATAATGTAATGGTTACGCATACAGTTACAAAGCCTGGAACAGATTTAGGACTAATCATTTAGAAGCAACTCCTTGCATTTTTTCCATTGTTCTTAATCCACCCATACCAAGCATACCCATCATTAATTGCCATAAGTTATCATCAAGTCCTGGTAATGGAGCAATTGCTATACCAAAATTAGGCAATATACCCATCACTAACGGCTTTAAAAGATACTGATAAGCAAGTGCTAAGGCACATACCCATCCTATCGCTGGACGCCAGCCTGACACGAATATAGACAAATTAGACGCTTCTACTTTATTAATGTCGGTTTGAGCCGTCATTACAGATAATTCACCAGACTGTTGCAATTCTAAAAGTTTAAGTTTTGCATCGGCAGCTTGAGCTGGATCAGGAAAGATACGAGATATTAACGTATTACCTAAGTCTAATGCTGCTGAAATTGGATCTAGTGCCATAGTTAGTCCTTCAATAATATTATTAACATCATACAAATCAATGCAAATATTGTCCACCATTTGAATAAATCATCATCCACGCACTATATCCTTCTTGGTTCGAACAATTACTTTATGTTCCATAGGAAACTTTACTTTAGGTTTCTTATGTAATTTTTCTTCAAAATGCAAATAAAATACATTTGCCCAGATGAACAACTCAATCAAATAAACAATGAACCAAATGGTTGCCCATGTCATACAAGATTAAAATAAAACAACAAACTGGTAACAATAAACGCTGCAAAGAAACACCAAAACTGCACTCGTCTTACGTCTTCTAATTTATGACCGTAATACTTCTTACTTTCTAAATGTTCTTTTTCTACTACTTGCTTTAACTCTAAAACTTTGCTCCATTCTTTAGCACCGTACTTAGCTTTAAATTCTTTTTCAGCTTCGTTTTCAGCTTGAATAATGGCACTTTGATTTTGATACTCTTGGATAGCTCGATATATCATCGAGTTTTCCATTGCTTCTTCGTGAATCTTATGCTTTTTTCGTGCTTCTAATTCCTGTAATGCGACTTCTGTTCCATCTCGTTGTATGTTTTCAATGCTTTTGGTGAGTTTCTTTCCAGCTTGCCTAGTTTGTTCCAAACTATCTGCTAGAGAGCTTGCACCTTCAGCAATTGGATTAACCATTTCATTTTGATATTAAATGTTGAACAATATCGACAATCATGTCTTTACCAAAAAATACAGATATAATCACAGCGTATAAAAGATACTCAATACGTTGCATACGCTTAGATCCTTTATCAAACGAATCTACAATGGCGTTGTAACGTTGTTCGCATACCGCTTCATGCACAGACAAACGCTTATCATTTTCAGCTATAACTGCTTCCATATCCATACCAATCCTTCGTTAAATTGATTGAGCCCACGGCAACTTTGGAGTAATAACTGTTGGATTGGCTAATTCATTAATTTTTATATCTAAATTAGTTTGAATTGCTGTAATTTGTTCATTACCCATTGCACTTTGTATCCATCCAATAACTTCAGCTTGTGTCAAATTTGCAAATGGAGTAAATTGGCTTCCTGCAACATAAGTTAATGGTTGAACTCCATAAGTATTTACAATATATGTACCATCACTTGCTGTAACATTCCAATGCACGTTAAAAACTAAATTGGTTTGTCCTTCAGCACTTGGGTAACAATCTAATTGGGTAATATTCCATGTATAAGTATTCATATTTTTTCCTATTTAAGAACAAGTGTTAATAATGACTGAACCATCAAAAGATGTTCCAGTATTGTTTGTTATCGTAACGGATGGAGAACCACCAATACCATCATTACAAGTTACTGCAATATTAGTAGCTGCTGAAATTGTAGTTACTGTGCTTGGCCATCTTAATAAATAAAATCCATTTGTAGAAGTCGCACCACCACCAACAACTCCACCTACAGTTATATTACCAACACCATAAGTAAATGCTTTAACAACAATAGTTATTGAAGCACCAGAAGCTAAACTTATTGCTTTACCAAAAATAGAATTATTGCCAGTATATGTATTTCCAGTTATGGATAAATTATTAGCACCTGGATCAGTAGTATTTCCAATGGAAACACCACCTGATTTAAAAATCCTCATTTTTTCTGTACCACCAGAACTGCTAGTAAATATTCTTACATCTTTATTTGCTTGAATTGTGGTATTAAAATCTGATCCATCATATTGACTTAAAATATAACCGACTGCTGATCCTGCATAGAAAAAATTTATTTTTGTGCCACCAGAATTAGTTGTTGCAGTAGCGTTATTTATACCTAAAGTAATTGGTGTAGCATTAGATCCATTAAGAGCCAATAATCCATAAGTAGATGGACTCGTTGTTCCTATACCTAAATTAGTTCCATCAAAATATAAATTAGAACTTTGACTAAATGAACCATATAAAACTTGATTGGCAGTAAAACTTGTTTGAGCAGTTCCACCATTCGCAATTGGTAATGCAGTACCAGAATAAGTTATTGCTAATGTTCCAGATGTCGTAATAGGACTTCCAGAGATAGACAAAAATGATGGCACAGTTGCTGCAACGCTTGTAACTGTACCTGTATAATCAGTTCCCCATGCTGGTACACCACCAACAACACGCAAAATTGTGCCTGTAGATCCTATTCCTAGCTTTGACCATGTGTTAGTAGCAGAACCATATAATAAATCGCCTGTAGTAACTGTATTTTGTCCTGTACCACCATAAGTTGCACCGATAGTTGATGCGTTCCATGTACCACTTGTTAATGTTCCTACGCTTGTTAAACTTGAACTAACAACAGTTGAATTTAATGTTGTACCTGTTAATGTTCCAGCAGCAGCAGTTACTGTTCCTGATCCACCTAAACTAATAGATGTACCATTTACAGTTAAAGAACTATTAGCCAATTGAGCATTACTAATTGTTCCACTTAATGATGATGTAGGAATGGTTGTAGATGCAGTAAACGCACTTGTACCATTTCCATAAATATAACCAGTTAATGTCGTTGCACCTGAACCACCATTGCTCACACCCAACACACCTGTCGAAGATACTCCTTCAGCAAGGAATGATAAGTTGCGAGATATGGTCATGAGCCGATAATTCCTTGATTTTTCAAATCAGTAATTAAAGCAGCTAATGTTCCACCAACTTGACTCAATGTTGATGATGTACCAGGCAAACTTGCAGTTTTAGAATAAAGAGTAGGTGTTCCATATCCACCAGTAATTTGTTTAATAAACTGTATAGATTGGATAAAAATATTACCTGTTGTTGTTATTCTTGACAAATAAGCACCACAATATGTTGATGCAGATGGAGCAGTAAATGAAGTTACAAAAATAGTTTGATAACTTGGTGTTAATGCAATAGTTTGATAACCACCACCAGGATAACTTGCCATGTAAAAACTTTCTGAACTTGGCGATCTTGCAGTAACAAATATAGAATAAACTTGACCAGGTTCTAATGGATTAAGATTAGGCCCATAAGTAGGTAACCATAAATATAATGGTGCATAAGGAGAAACCATTGTTGGATAAATAACAAATGCTTCAGATCCATCATATCCAACATAATTTCCAGCACTTTGACCTTCTAATCCAGCACTTGTAGATAATGTTTCAGGAGTAATTACTGTTCCATTAGAAAGTATTGGTAATCTTCCTGTTTGAAAATTTTGATAATTTGAACTACCTTCAGGAAGTTTTATATCGTAATGTGAATAATGAACACTATTATATAAAGATGGAAGATAATTATTGTTAATAGTTAAAACAGTTCCACCTTGTCCAACATATCCAGAATCATGCAATATTGTATTAGAAGCAGGACTGTTTCCATCTAATTTATAAGTAGAAGAAAAATAATTTTGACCATCAATTCTATTATCTTTACAAACGATAGTAAATGAAGTTCCAGGTACATTAGATCCATATTGAGGACATCCAATATTGGTTAAATCTATTGCAATACCTGATGATGAACTTATTAATTCTAAATAATTATTATAAATTCTAATGTGTCTGCTACATGATTTAATATAGGTACATCCTGCTTGTCCACTTAAAATATCATTATTTCTAATTTCTGTTTGTGATCCAAAAGTTCCAGTTGAAATTTCTAAAATTTGATATGTGTAAGAGTTTACAATTCTATTATTTTGAACCCATCCAATATCAGATCCTTGCAACAAAATACCAATATTAAAGTTTTGAACTAAACATCTAAATATTTCAAAATCAAAACATTTACTAAATGAAATACCTGTTCCAGTTCCAGATACACGAGCTTGTATATAACAATTATCAATCTTAGGTTTTGTATAATATGGCTCTGGACTTGAACCGCCATCTGCAATAAATGTTGTTGGGTTGTTCAACATAATTGGATAATCAGCAAATAAATTAAAATTACTTATTGTTGCTCCATCAACTTGTGCAGAAGATGTGTTAGTTGTCATCCAAAAACATCCACCACCAACTTGATTGTTAGTAATAGTTGTTCCAATAGAATTAAATTGACCAGCAGAATCACCATATACAATTATTCCAGCAGGAAGTTGAATTGGAGTTGAAATTAAATATGATCCTTGTGGAAAATGAACCATTCCTTTACTTGAATTAACAGCATTTTGAATTGCCGTTGTAGAATCAGTAACTCCAGATGGATCAGCACCAAAATCTAATACAGATACACTTTCTAGTAATTTAGATGCAACAGTTCTGTTAGTAGCATTTGAGTTACCTTCGTTATATCCAATTAAAGTAGCACCAGTAGGAGCAGAATAAACGGCTTCTACTTGATCTAAAGTAATCGGTGCATTAGTTTGCACATCCCAAATAAGATTGTTATTAACATCATAAACTTGTTGTCTATAAGATCCTGTACCATACGCTATACATTCGCCAGCAGAATCTAATACAACAGGATTTGTATTTAATGTAGTTAAAGCAGCGTCTTGATATGTGTTTTTAAATGTTGTTGTTGATGGTATGTAATAATAAACCTTACCACTTGCTAGTGGATTACCATTCGCATCTAAATACTGTTGTTTTCCGTTTGGAATTAGTGATCCACTCATAATTATTCCTCATTCGCTTTTTTAAGGTCTAGCAACTTACCTAGATTATAATTCTTTTGCATTGTTTCTCTCATCTTTGCAGCGTCTTTTTTGCTAAGATTTTGCAATATTAAATTCTGTGCAACTTCGCCACCAGCTACCCCAGCACCTGTTCCCATTCCTTTAGTTGCACCACCAGCAACTACACCACCAATATAAGGAAGTTTTGAGATTCCTTTCTTTAGTAATCCCATAGTTTCAGCTTGCATTGCACCACCTTCATATGAATGGATGCCTGGCATAATCTGGCCACCAATATTTAACTCGTGAAATGCTTTTTGTTCTTCAGGAGTAAATGCATATCGAATCTTACTTTCTCTAGCATTTAATATCTTATTAACCGAGTTTTGATTCCAAACACCAGCTTTATCTTCACCAGCCATAAATACTTCACGAGCAATAGAACCTTTCATCTCGTTTTTAACCATATTAGCTTGTGCAATTAAATCTTTTGGCACTTTAAAGTTAATATTACCAACTCGCATAAATCCTTTAGATAAGTTGTCAGCAGTATCATAGATATGTTTCCATTGAGCAGTATCTAAACCATTCAACTTGCTCATAATCTTATCTTGTCCAACTCCTTTTTTAATACCATTTGGATCAAATTCACCAAAGATAGTATCCATTCCTTTTGAACCAAATATTGTTTTTTCTAGTTCATGTAAGTTTCTACCTGTTTCAATAGCACCAGGCCCACCAGCTTTTGCAATGTCATCATCAATAGCTTTGACTGCTTCACCAATGGCATAACGATTTTCAGGACTCCATTGACGATTTAATGCTTTACGGAGTTTTTCTAAGCCAGCAATAGAATTAGGCTTAGTACCTTCGAAACCTTCTGTTTTATGCAACTCTAATAACTTTTGTAATCCACCTGTAAAGTCTTTATTGCCTTTTAACTCCAACTCAGCTTGAAACTGCTTAGAATTTAAAAGTCTATCAATATTGCTTGCTTCAACAGGATTATCTCCAACTTTCTTTAAAGCATATTTATAAACATCATCTTTTAATTTGTTTAAATAGCCTTTAAATCCTTCAAATTCACCTGTTTTAGCATTGTAATGACCAATTAATGCGTTATTTAATGCATTACCACGTTCTTCATCATTAATTAACTTAGAATTAGCACCAGTCTTTTCTACAATGTTTTGAGCAAAATTTGTTAAAGCATTTTGTTCGTTTGCTATTTGTTCTTTTAACATTTCACCACGAGGAGTTTCATTTGCTCGTTTAGCTGTTATATATTCTTCTCTTAATGTTTTCTCATTACCTGTTAAAACACCTGGTCTAATTTGTTTACTATCTTTAAGAATATCTTGCAGAATTTGTGCTCTAGTAGCCTGTTCTTCAGGAGAAACATCATTCGCCACTTTAGACAATTTAATCTGTGGAAATATCTCGCCACGACCATAAGACTCACCTGATATTTTGTTTCCATAAGGATTAAACTTAGCTTCAGCAGCACCAACTCCACTTAATGTCGGCAATTCAACAACATTTGTTGGTTTTACAACAGGAGGTTCTGTTAAAGCATATGGACTAGGCATTGGCTTTTTAACAACACTTGGAGGTCTTTCATATGCAGTACGAC
>Ga0208379_1000146_pt1 | contig 33594 bp, 40 predicted proteins | sample CryBogCBE02Aug07_FD_184559 | JGI IMG/M metagenome (GOLD analysis project Ga0208379, IMG submission 184559) | Freshwater microbial communities from Crystal Bog, Wisconsin, USA - CBE02Aug07 (SPAdes) | ecosystem: Environmental > Aquatic > Freshwater > Lake | place: Crystal Bog, Wisconsin, USA... | reverse complement strand
CACAACCTCTACACAAGGTAGCTTGACAAACGAGCCAACTCCACTACAAAGTATTGGTACTGTTGGTAGCTATGCAGTGGTTGCAACAACAATAAACAATCGTGTGTTTTATAAAGCCGGCGACGACAGCGGCGATTTGAACTTAAGAAGTATTTCTAATACATGGGTATTGGTTGGAACTCCTGCTTGGCACAAGTGCCACCCAACTGTATTGGCTACAACTGCAAATACAACTGCATTGGCTTCATTGACCAGCAGTGGTAATTTAAGCATTAACGGACATACTGTTACTTTAGGTTCTGTTGCAACAGCAGCAGCATTTGCAGCTAATATTAATAGCGCGGCTATTACTGGTATTTCTGCTGACGTGGTCAGCAATCAACTTGCTATTTACAGTGACGGAACTTCAACTGGTCTAAATGCCGGTGATGGTAGAATCGTAATTTCTACGGCCTACAATGGTGCAGGTAATACTGCATTAATTAATGCATTGGGTCTAACTTCTGGTACTTATAACAATACCAGTTTCCAATACAGTAACTACGCCAGTGTTCCATATTGGACCACTGCAGATTCTTATTCAGCCGGAACACCTACTGCCCCTGGATCGGGTGCTGCCCCAAGTGGTAGCGTTTGGTTCAAAGTTGGCGCAATTGGTGGCGGAGCAAACTTTGTATTCAAAACATACAATGCAACTACACAATTGTGGAATCCAGAAACTTCACAAGCGTACCCAACAACCGCTCAAGCAATATATGGATTAGATCCAAGTGCTGGCGGAAGCAATATTGCAAACGGAACAATTTTTCTTGATGAAGATCCAAATCCTGCAGGAACTGGAAAGCTAGGTTATGCTGGTTTCAAACCAAAAGTTCGCCAAGTCAGCGGACAAGTTAGTGCTACCGGTAGCGCATTGAATCCAACTTTCACAAACGGGTCGATCTTTACAATGGCTGTAACTCAGCCCGGAGCAACTACTTCGACAACATATACAATTACTCTTGCAGGCACAGGCGCAACTGATTTCGTAACAGCAATCCTCAAAGCCAATATTCCAAATGTAAGTGCACAAGTTAATTCAAATGGCAGCATTACTATTACACATTTAGCTGGTGGCGATATTGTATTAACTCCAAACGGCAGTTATCCTACAGTGATTAGTGCTGCAGGATTTATCAGCGGTGTTACCAATGTTTATGTATACGGAACAAGCGCAGTAATCAGTGGATTTGCACCGTTAACATATACATACAGTGCGACCCAACCAGTTGCAGATCCTGCAAATGGCACATTGTGGTACTACAGTGATCCTACAATTGTTGATATCATGATCAACACTGGAACAACTTGGAAAGGTTACCAAAATGTAACTTCGGATGCTCGTGGATACAACCTATCAGTAACTGACTCAAATGGTGTAAATGTACAAGCCAGCGCACCAGTAGCACAAAGCGATGGCAGCAGTCTTGTTGCTGGTGATTTATGGTTGAACACAAGTGATTTAGAAAACTGGCCAGCATTGTATCGTTATAACGGCAGTGCTTGGGTATCAATTGATAACACTGATCATGTAAGTCAAAACGGTATCATATTTGCTGATGCACGTTGGGACACAAGTGGTACAACTGATCCTATTAGTGGAACAGAAGTATTAACAACAGGTACAGATGCATCACCAAGTCCATTCCTAACAAGTAACTATATTGACTTAGACGCACCTAACCCAGAATTATATCCACGTGGTATGTTGTTATTCAACACACGTCGCAGTGGTTATAACGTTAAGAAATACATTGCAGATTACTTCACCCCAACTGCATTTAATGTAGCAAACTGGAGTAGCACTACAACTTATAACACAGGTTCAACAGTGTACTACGGATCAACAATTTATGTTAGCTTGCAAAATTCTAACACAAACCAAAATCCAGCATCGCAGACAACTTACTGGACTCCTTTACAAACTGCATCTTGGGTAACTGCAAGTGGCCTAAACACCACAAACAATACTCCATATGCTGGACATTATGCTCAACGCCAAATGGTAGTTGCTGCAATGAATGCCGCAGTTGAAGCAAATACAGAAATCCGTGAAGAACAATTTAGCTACCAGTTAATTTGTGCTCCTGGATATCCTGAATTGATTCCAAATTTGGTTGCACTAAACAATGACCGTGCTAATACAGCATTTGTTATTGGTGATACACCAATGGGACTGGATACTAACGTTGTAGACATTACAAATTGGAGCAATGATACCAATGGTACAGGATTGGCAACTGATGACCCTTATTTGGCAGTGTACTATCCAAGCGGATTGAGCACAGATCTAAGCGGAAATACTATTATGGTTCCGCCAAGTCACATGGCACTACGCACATACTTGTATAGCGATAACGTAAGTTATCCTTGGTTTGCTCCTGCAGGTACACGTCGTGGATTGGTTAACAATGCTACAGACTTAGGTTATGTAGATTATGCAACTGGAGAATTTGTACGTACTGGTGTACAACAAAGTCTACGTGATGCATTGTATCAACTAAAGATTAATCCAATCACAATTTTACCAGGAATTGGTATTGTTGTTTGGGGTCAAAAGACTCGTGATCCAAATACAGAAAGCATGGACCGCGTTAACGTAAGTCGTTTGGTAAATTACTTGCGTACTATTTTTGCTAGTGCTGGTAATGCGTTCTTATTTGAACCCAACGATAAGACTACACGTGACCAGTTTGCAGCAGTCTTAAGTAGTGCATTGAACGACTTGGTTGCAAAACGTGGTATTTACGATTATTTGGTGGTTTGTGATACAACAAACAATACTCCAGATATTATTGCAAATAATGAGCTTTATGCGGATGTTGCTATTGAGCCTGAAAGAGCTGTTGAGTTTATTTACGTTCCGATTCGCTTGTATAACCCAGGTCAAATCGCTTCGCTAGGTAAGTAAGAAAACAGATAAATAAAAGTATACAGGAGAAGAAATGTCAACAGCATCCTTAACAAATATAACAGTACCCCTAGCGGCCGGCGGTAGTTCGGCCACTGGGCAAGGTCTGTTAATGCCAAAATTAAAATTTAGATTCCGTTTAAGTTTTACAGGATTTGGCGTCAGCGCAGGACAATTAGTTGAACTAACAAAACAAGTTCAAGATGTAAAGCGTCCAACTTTAAACTTTAATCCAATTACCATTGATGTTTACAATAGCAAGGTATACTTGCAAGGTAAACCTGAGTGGGGCGAAATTACAATTACATTGCGTGATGATGCAGGCGGTAATGTTAGCAAGTTGGTTGGTGAACAGATTCAGAAACAGTTTGACTTTGAAGAACAGTCAAGTGCTGCATCTGGTATCGATTACAAGTTTACACTATTACTAGAAATACTAGATGGCGGAAACGGTACAAATACCCCAATAACTTTGGAATCATGGCAATTATACGGATGCTTCTTGAGTCAAGTTGACTACGGTGAAATGAACTATGCCACTAACGAACAAGCAACAGTACAATTGACTGTACGTTACGACAATGCAGAACAAATACCACAAGGCAATCAAACAACTGCTGCTGGTGTTGGTGCAACAATTGCTCGTACTGTTGGAGCAACAATTACTGGTTAATCCTGGTAATTATAAAGAACCCGCTAACGGCGGGTTTTTTTATGGCTAAATAATAATATGAGTATAATAAATGATTTCTTAGGTGGTGCAGTTACCGGGGCAAATTTGCGTGACTTCAAGCACGCCCATAATTTATTTACAAACAACAACTATTCACTAAGCCCCAAGTATAGTTTTCTATTTCATGTTGCATTCGACATCAATCCACAATTAAGTAGATTGCCTAACTTAGAAAAAATACAAGCTGGTATGATGGTTAAGAGTGTAAATTTGCCCAAGTACACCATGGATGTAAAGACATACAATGCTTACAATCGTCCTAACTATGTAAATACCAAAATAAAATACGATCCGGTACAAATTACGTTCCACGATGACAGTGCCGATGCAGTAAGAGACTTTTGGTATGATTATATGAGTCACTTTTATCGTGACAGTGACTACGGAGCCAATCCCGGCTTTTATCAACAACATACAAAGTACAATGCACAACAAACTGAACATTGGGGATATTTGCCGGCCAAGTATACACAGAGTGGTGCAGAAGAAAGAATTTTAAACTTTATTAAAATTTACAGTTTACATCAAAAACGATTCACCGAATACATCTTGGTCAATCCTGTTATTACAAGTTTCCAACACGGGCAACATGTACAAGGACAAAATGAATTTATGGAAAATACAATGACAGTTGAGTACGAAACTGTTATTTACAATTACGGTTCATTTAAACTCGGCGGCGAGCCTGCCGGCATCATGCCCGATTATGATAAACAACCAAGTCCATTGACTCCTGGTGGTGGCGGAACAACAAGCCTACTGGGCCCTGGCGGTTTATTAAGTTCAGCAGACGGTATAGCACAACAAGTTGGCTCTGGTAATTTATTAGGTGCTGGATTGATTGCAGGACAAACATTTAATAAACTCAAAGGTCAAAATCTTGGCGCACTAGCCGGAACCGAACTTAAAAATCTTGGCATGAGCATATTAAGCGGCGACACTAATGCTTTGAACCGATTGGCTCTGCCCAAAGCCGGATCAGCCAACGGAACTAATAGTTTGGTCTCGGCTGGAGATTAATATGGCGCAAAAACCTATTATATTAATTTACAATAATAATTCCGGACCCACTGGACCCACTGGCGGTAATCCTAATCAAAATCTTGCCGGAGTTGCAGCAGTAAGTTTATATGCTATTGCCCCTGGCATCGCTCCGCAAGCGCCAATACCGGGCAACACCGACGCAGCGTCGGTTATACAAAGCAATGGCGAGCTAATAGGCAATGCACAACTTCCATACAATCCACTACCTCGAGGACTTAACAAATGAGCTCACCATCAAACATAACCGGCGTCAATGTTGCCAGCAACAGTGACACTTCGGCACAGACCTACTTCAACAATTATTTTGTAGGAACTCCAAACATATCCAGCAATCAAAACGATGCAGTAACGGCCTACTTTCAAAAAGTCACAGGCGGTAATACTCAATCGGCACAAATATTGGCCAGTACCGTGATCTATACAGCAATGAGCCAAGGCTTAGATCCAATGAGTATTATTCAACAGTTCCAAGAAGTTCCACAAGGGCAACTTACATTGTATCTTGCTATGTTTTTAAATCTAAATAGAGTTGGAACAAGCCTAGTAGGATTAAACAATCAACCCATTGTGAACAAATATATTACACGATCGATATTGGCATAACATGAGCAAATATGCAAATGGGTTTTATCAATTACTCAACCCAGAAAAATATATAGGCAAAAAAGCACCACACTATCGCAGCAGTTGGGAACACGCAGTAATGCGTATGTGCGATGCCAATCCCAGTATATTGCAATGGGCCAACGAAGCACTGCACATCAATTACAAGAATCCCTTTACCAATCGCAACACCATTTATGTACCCGACTTCTTTGTGATGTATCAGGATGCCAACAATCGACAACATGCCGAACTTTGGGAAATAAAACCGCAAAAAGAAACCACACTGGAAGCCGCGGGCAATAGCAAACGTGCCCAAGCAGCTGCAATACTCAACATGTGCAAATGGCAAGCGGCCCGTGCCTATTGTCAAGCCAACAATCTTACATTTAGAATCATTACCGAAAATGATTTGTTCCATCAAGGTCGCGCCAAATAAATATTGGTATGACTAAAAAATTAGAAAACTTATTGAATCTTCCCACATCCACCAGTGAAGATACCACTGCACAAGAAGCCTTGGATTTTATCAAAGAAAACCAGGATGTAATCGCTGACGTAGACAGTGCTATCGGTAAAATTGATGCTGCCCTGCCCCTAGTACGAGACCTAGAAGCCGGGGACGCCGAACTCGACGAACTTGCTGACCTAGCAAAAAGCAAAGCCGAAGACTTGATGGATTTGGGTATGAATATTGATCCCAGATTTGCCGGCGTTATCATGCAGACTGCGGGCACTATGTTGGGCCATGCAATCACTGCCAAAACTGCCAAAATGGACAAGAAGTTGAGAATGATCAATCTACAGTTGGCCAAAGCTCGATTAGATCATCAAATTAAAAAAGATGCTAAAGTAATTGACGACCCTGAAGAAGCAGTTGACGGCAAAGGCATTGTGCTTGATCGTAATGAACTGCTAAAACAAATCTTAGCAGGCCAAAAGAAATAAACTTTAATAAATATAGTAATAGGATAACACACTATGCCAGTAACACAATCATACCAAAATTACTACTTCAATGCAAAGAAATTGTATGAATTTCGCATCAAAGTAGCTAATTTAGACATCACTAACAAAGCAATAATGGAAGCCATTAAAAATGCTTTGAATGCCTACGAAGTAGAATCAATTTCTGCACCAAAACGTTTGCCCATACAAGAACACAAGGACTTTGGAAAATTAGGTCCCTGTGAAGTTTATGTGGTTGATGTAGCAGTAAACTACCCAACTATAGCCGAACAAGTTCGTCAGTTAGTTATCAATCGTGCACGGGTTCCTAACCATTGTGTATGTGTTGAAACATTAAATCAAGCCGAACAAGAAGACGAAGTCAATGCTAAAATTTTAGAGCAAGGCGAAGGTGGCCCTATAATTGAAAACCCAGAACTAAAAGAAGCTCCTGGAGGTCAAGAAATCGCTGGACAACGACGAGTGGACAGCCTACTAAAAGATCTAGCCAAACGACCACAAATGTCAAGAGCATACGAGGTGTCGGGCACAGATACTACCATTGGTGGCGACAAGCAATCATCATATGGCAAGACAACAAACGATTTACCAATGGGAGATAAGACTCCTATGACACAACAAAACAAAGTTTACCAAGGCAGTAAAGGATTGAAACTAAAATGAGCAGCAACAACATGTACAACATTCTAAACACATTAAAAAGTTTAGAGCCCACTCCCGAACAAACAGTTAAAGAAACTGCTCGTCGTATCTATGAAAGCGTGGAAGCGCAGGGCAGTATTACTGCAGGTGTTACATCTGTTGAACAAACACTAAGCGAAAAGTACATGGGCTTTAAAAAAACTGCAGCCGCAGTGGCAAAAAATCCCAAGGTACGTGATCCTGAAGCAGTGGCTGCCTCAATTGGTCGTAAAAAATATGGTAAGGACGCATTCCAAAAGGCTGCTGCCAAAGGCAAAAAGATGCACGAATCACAGGGTATGTCAAAAGGCGATGACAACTACTGGGAAGAGATTCAAGACATAATGCGAAAATACGGATTGAGCAAACAAGAAGCTCTTGAGTATTATTATTATGAAAGAGATGATGCTAAAGATTGGGAAGACATGGAACGCCAAGATGCTGAGGATAATCGAGGTATGGCAGAAGACGCAAAGCCCGACTTCCTTGATTTAGATCATGACGGTAATGAAAAAGAGTCAATGAAAAAAGCTGCTAAGGATAATGTACGTGTGCACAAAGGCACATACGGTACAAGTTATGATCCTAGCGACGAAGAGAAAAAAGACAAGCCCAAACGTGAAATCAAACACGGACAAAAAGGTCGCCCAAAAGCCGAAAAGCCACTAGATTCTAAAGCAGCCCCAAAAGGCGATATCTTTGGACGTACTACAGGTGATGTGCCAAAAGGTAAAAAAGGCACACGTGTCAAGGGCAAAGACATGGTGGACGAAGTTATAACAAAGAAAACACCAGCTGGTGATATTATACATGACTTCATGCATAGCAAAAACAAAAAGTTTGCTGGCAAGAGCAAAGAGCAACGCAAGAACCAAGCACTAGGTGCTTACTATGGTATGCATCCTGAAAAGAGCAACGAAAGCGAGATGGACGAAGGTGTTGTTGATTGGGCTAAAGAAAAATATAATACTTATCAAGCCAATCGTTATGCTGGCAAAGCAGCTTCAGCTGTCCCGGGCATGGGCGATAATGGTCAGTATGATTACAATACTAGAACTGCAAACTATAACCCAGCCGATTACCAAGCCAACATGCAAAAATCGGCCGACGCCAATGATCGAGCTATGGCGGCTAGATACAATCGTACTGGCCAATTACAAGCTGATACAGTCAATCAAAAATACTCACCACAACAAGCGCAACAGGTTATTAATAGATTAAAGTCTAAAGGATTGATCACACACTACAACGGAGTTCGTTTAGAAAGCGTGACCGAAAGCACCAAGTACAAAAAGCAAAACTTCATGTTTGAAAGTTTTAACTTTGCCAACATGATGAAAGAAACAGATCAAACTGTTCAAGAAATGTTGACCGAGTTACAAAGCGACATTGCTAACTTTAAACTAACTGGCGAGTGCAGTCCAAAACTAGATGCGTTCTTACGTGTACATGGACATAGCAAAAAGCAATTGGCCGATGAAGCCAAAATGCCCAAAGTATTGGACAAAATTGGTAGCGCAGTTAAAACAGGTTGGGAAAAAGTAAGCCATCCCGATGATGACGCAATGCTGGACAAACTGTACAAAGATACATTACCACCCGGAGCAAGTAGTGCTCCTGACAACGCACATGATGAGTTGGATGAACTAGCACAACTAGCTGGTATCACTGATGAAGGTAATGCGTTTACTGGCAAGCTGGCCAAGACTGCACACGGTGACAGTTTTGACCTAGATGGTAAAACTTACAAAGATACAAGTCAACTTGATGAAGAAACATGCAACGAATGTGGCATGTACGAAAGCCAATGTAGTTGCACAGAAGGTAACTTGTTTACTAAGAAATTGGCACAAACACCCAAAGGTGGCGAATTTGAGCTAGATGGTAAACAGTACAAAGACACAAGCAATTTAGATGAAACTTCAATGAAGTTAGAAGACATTGCTCGACTAGCAGGTATTGCAGTAGAAGGTAAAGACTACGGTGATACAAGTTTCAATGAAGCACCCACATATGACAATACTCCCAACGAAGAAGTGCAAGGTGAAGATGTATTGTTAAAAGGTGGCGATGGCGAAGTTGCTGGCCAAGAAAAGAAAATGGCCAAAGATGGTGCAGCACGCTTCAGTGACAACCCACTTGCAATGAAAGAAGCCGCAACTTTTGATCCAATTGAAGCAATGGGCCGTAAGTTGATGAAACAATACGAGAGTATTAAACTACAAAAATGAAAACATTTTTAGATTACTTGGCCGAAGCCGAAGGACGACAACTGACCGAAAGCAACGGTCCCGACGATATTCCAGCGGATCCGGACAAGCTACACGGGCCACATGTGTCGGCATTGAACGGAGCAATATCAACTCCTGACATCAGTAACAATAAGTCATTTGGCCGTCAATACACTCAAATGCGTTATTTTATTGCCTTAGCTGGTGCACACAGTGACAAAGACAAGAGTGAAGAAATGGATCCGATTGGAGCATTTGCTGGCGATCCTTTGGCTCTAGGCTACACCGATGAAGAAGATCGAATGATTCAAAATGCTCTCGACATGGTCAATGGTGGACGTGCACTACCAATGGGCAACAATCGTAGTACCGAACATTCAGATGTTTATAAAGTAAGTCCACATCGCAATCCTGGACCAATTAAACTAAATCGCAAATGAAAATAAACGAGATCATTCGAGAAGGTAGAGGCCCGGTTGGCGAACATCCCGACCATGCCAAACATGCCAATACCGGCGAGTGGCAATTTCGTGACGTTGGCGGTTGGTATCCCACGTATAATCTAAATCGTGTCATGATGGCAGCCGGCATGTCTGATGGAAGCAACAAAAAGATAGAAATAGATCCGGCCAGTTGGGTCAGTGTGTTCAACGTGGCTCGTCCCTATAGCGATATCGAACACAAAATGATGCAACAGGCATTCAAAGCCATTGGCAGTGAAGTTTATCATACCGAAGCAGACCACAAGAGCAAAGAACATCCCGAGACACATAATCGAAGCCCACATCGCAATCCCGGCCCTATTAAATTACGAAAATGAAACAGATACGCATAACTTCTGAACACTTTGTGCCCCGGGGCGAACAAGGTTATCCCGACGCCGGCATGGATCCTGCAGATTTGCGTAGACTAAAGCAACTGGCCGGAGTTCCTGTTAACGAGGACTATTATCAAGCCGGTGGGCACGATCCTGCAATAGATACTCCCAACAATAACGATCAAGCAATGCCAAGTGTATTAGGCGGCATTGGCAATAAGAACGTCACTGACAAACGCAAAATAGAAAAAGAAAAAGGCATCAAGCCTGGTAGTGATGAATGGTTTAAACTTTGGTTTGCAAAGCCATTATTAACCGGAGAAAAGCCGGTGGGTGATGCACCGGCTCCGCGTATAGATCGAATGACTAAAAAACCCTCTAGCGACTAGCTACTTTTTTGTCAGTACCCAAGTATTGATTCCATGACTCTTGCCGTACTGTAAATGGCATTTCTTTCCACTTTTTAACTAAAGCATAGTAGTCGGGCTTGTAGGGCCTAATACGAGGCAGGATGTTGGTCTTACTGCCCTTATTAAAGTTACAGGTCTTGCAAGCAGTCACACAGTTAGTCCAATTGGTCTTACCACCACTAACACGTGGTAAAACGTGATCAATAGTTAAATCTTCAAAATCAAACACATCATTACAGTACTGGCATTGAAACAGGTCACGCAGGTACATGTTGTAACGACTAAATCTAACTCCTTTCTTGAAATGAAAGTAATCTTTGGTAACACATACGCTGGGAACATTGATGGTCAAATGCTCAGAACGGATTAACCAATCTGGGTAAGTTTCCAGTACATTAACTCTGCCCAAAAACATAAGTTTAATGGCATGTTGCCAGTTGATTACACTCAGAGGCAGGATTGAAATTGGTTCGTAGTTGCTGTTGAGCAACAAAGTATCACTCATTTTGATTACCTCTTTTTGAAATGGTGTTAAATATACTTATATTATATAGCAAAAATCATTTATGAGCAAAGAATTAGAAACCGCAATTATACGTAGCCCTTATAAGGCCTTGAGTATGACTGAGGAACAGATCCTTGAGTTTGCTCGATGTGCCGATCCAGTAACCGGTCCCAAATACTTCATGACCAATTACTTTTATATCCAACATCCTACCAAGGGAAGTATCCAGTACAAGCCGTACGAATATCAGGTACGCCTAATAGATGCTTATCATAACAATAGATTCTCAATAAGTCTAATGCCTAGACAAACAGGTAAGACCATCAGTGCCGCAGGATACTTGTTGTGGTTTGCTATGTTTGTTCCGGATAGTACCATTCTTGTTGCGGCGCACAAGTATTTGGGTGCACAGGAGATTATGCAACGTATAAGATACAGTTATGAAAACTGTCCGGACTTTATACGTGCCGGTGTTACCAGTTATAACAAAGGTAGCCTGGACTTTGAAAACGGTAGTCGCATAGTAAGTCAAACAACAACCGAAAACACCGGTCGTGGTATGTCCATATCGCTCCTGTACTGTGACGAGTTTGCGTTCGTACGGCCCACTATTGCAAGTGAATTTTGGACTGCGATTACACCAACATTATCAACTGGTGGTAAGTGTATTATTACAAGTACCCCCAACTCAGATGAAGATCAGTTTGCACAGATATGGCGAGCTGCCAACGACACATTTGATGCCAATGGCAATACAACTGCTTTGGGCAAAAACGGATTCAAAGCATTTACCAGCAAGTGGCAGGAAACTCCCGGCAGAGATCAAGCCTGGGCCGACCAAATGAAATCCCAACTTGGCGAAGAACGTTTCCGTCGTGAAATGGAATGTGAATTCATTATTTTCGACGAGACCTTGATCAATCCGCTTAAACTTGTAGAGATGTCGGGTATAGAGCCTATAGAAAAACAAGGACAAGTGCGCTGGTACAAGAAGCCCACTAAGGGCAACATATATGTAGTGGCATTAGATCCCAGTTTGGGTACAGGTGGTGATCCTGCAGCAATGCAGATTGTTGAATTGCCCAGTATGATGCAAGTTGGCGAATGGCGTGACAATAAAACTCCGGTTCAACGACAAGTTAGAATATTACAAGAAGTAACACAACATATCTTTGACTGCACCGGAATAGAAACCGATATCTATTACAGTGTAGAAAATAATACCCTAGGTGAAGCTGCCTTGGTAGAAATTAGCAATATCGGCGAAGAAAAGATTCGTGGTATATTTTTACATGAGCCAGCCAGAAGCGGAACAGGAAGAAGTTACCGCAAAGGATTTACAACACTAAACAAGTCAAAAATTGCGGCCTGTAGTAAATTAAAAAATTGGGTAGAAACCACCAAGCTCAAACTAGCAAGTAAGATGTTAATCAGCGAGCTAAAGAATTTTGTAGCCAAAGGTACCAGTTTTGAAGCAAAAATTGGAGAAACTGACGATTTGGTAATGGCCATGTTGTTGGCAATTAGAATGATGCAACTGATACAGAACTTTGACTCGGCAATTGATGAAAAATTACGCAGCGATGAAGAGTTCGTTTCCCCTATGCCTTTTATAATGATGTAAAAGCATAAATAACAAATATACCAGAGACTAATATGGCCCGTGAAGTAGAAGCAATAGCATCAGCATTATTTGATAAAATTCGTACCAGATTCGACGACGTGAGACTGGGCGACGAAAAAAGCAAAGCCACCACAGATCCGGAAAAAGCTCGTTTTGTTAATTTTGATTACAAAGTTGATGGTAACAAAGTTGGCACTATCACAATCAGTTTAATTGACGAAAACAGTTTAAAAGTCTACTATGGACAGAACATTGTTGACAATCTCAAGAAGATTGACGATGGCACGGCCGAAATACAATGGTATAAATTTTTACGAGGTTTACGTGGATTTGCCAAACGTAACCTATTGAGCTTTGATGCACGTGATATTGCCAAAAAGAATTTGCAAATCAAAGATGTCAAACAACAGAGCAAGGCCGACTCTACATTGGACACTGATGATATAGCAGTGAACGAAAGTCGTATGCACGGCACCAGTCGTAGTAGCTATCAAGAGTGTGGTCCGGTTAGAATTATTGTGCGCCACACTGACAATGTTGATGAAGAAAAACGCGGAGCACGAGCACGCAATATTGAATCAGTGTTTATCGAAACACACCTAGGCGAGCGTAGACTATTGCCGTTTAAGAACCTGCACGGTGCTCGAGCAATGGCACAACACATGAGCCAAGGCGGCGACATACATGACGAGTTAGGTGAAGGCATTACCAACATGGTAACAGAAATGGAAGCCATGCGACATTTTGTACGTGGAGCGGTCCGTAGACAATTTGAAGATGCCGAAACTGGTGAAATGGCACATGCTGCTGTCGGCAGATATAATCAATTAAAGCATCAACTTAGACACATTGGCGGACGTCGTGGTTATGGGGATTATAAATTAGAATCTTATAGCTCAGAATCGCACGATGACGAAGATATAAATTTACAAGAGTTACGTGATCGTTTTGCTAAAAAAGTTTACAATGATCGATTTGACGAAGCGTTACCATACGTATATAGAGCTTATATGAAACACAAACAACAACAAGATACGCCAATGGCCGAAGAATTTGAATCCTGGGCAAACGAAGTAACCGAAGGAAGTTGGGCATTGCCCGATCAAGATGAAGAAGTTCAAGATCTAGATAAAATCATGACTCAACCTTTGGAAGTTGGTGCAGAAGCAGAAAATGCCACTGGTGTACTGTACAACATAATTGGCGATGATGAATTATTTGACAAACTTCATATGTTGGCCGATGCCGAAGGCCCTGATGCAGATGCTCGCGGGGTAATAATTGAATGGTTAAGAAACCACAGTTACACAGAATTGGCCGATAGATACGATCAGGAGTACACTCAAAATACTGCACCGTTGCAGGCCCAAGCACAACAAAACCAACAAGATGCAGCCATGCAACAGGCCCAGGCACAGGGACAGGGTGTGGTTGGCGCTCCTGGAACCGATCCCAGTGCAGTTAAGCCCGCAGCCGAAAGCGCAGATCCACTTGAGTTCATGCGTAGATTGGCTGGATTGGATAAATAAATAAATAAATAAATAAATATATAAAAGGAATAAAAATGGACCCAAGATTTTTTAGAAAATACGCAAATCTAGTTGAGGCTGCAGAAAAAGATTTATCAGTTCAACAACTGGACGAAGGCTTAATGGACACGTTACAAGCGCCAATGAAAAAATTGGCAAATGCTATCATGAGCAAACTTGATCCACAAACTTTACAAGGCTTGCAACAAGCATACCAGGCCAGCGGCGGTGATCGTAATAAAATGATGGCAGCAATTGGTATTACCACACAAGACCTAGCACCTTTGGCCAAACAAGCCCAACCAGGTCAAGCTGCACCAGTACACGAGGACTGGAATAGTAGTTCGCTAAAAGGAAAAATCCTAACAGTGCTAGCGAATGTTTTACCATTAACTGGAATACTAGATTTAGTAACTGGCGGACATCTAGGCAATATGATGGGCGGCGGTTTAACATCTGCTATATGGTATGTGGTAAGTGCTGCTTTGGTTTGGGGTTGTGGACACTATGACTTTACTGACAACGCAAATGCTAAACCTGGTCAAGCGCCTGCCAAAGGCGGATTGAGTGCTGGAATGGGACAAGGTAGCTTCTAAGCTATTTTTGAGCATTTTACCAAAGGCACAAATTTTGTGCCTTTTTCCTTGACTAGTCATAAATAATATTATACAATACGGGAGTGCATTGTATATTTAGGCACAAAACATTAAGGCACATTTATTAAGGAGAATTATTATGGCCATGACACTAGCAGAAATTCGCGCAAAACTACAAGCGAACGAGAACCGCGGTAGCGGTAAAACACAAGGCGACAACGCCATTTACGCACACTGGAACATTCCAGAAAACACAACGGCTCGCGTAAGATTCCTCCCCGACGCAAATACAAAAAATTCCTTCTTTTGGGTAGAACGTGCAATGATTCGTTTACCATTTGCCGGCATTAAAGGCCAAGCAGATAGTAAAATGGTCAATGTGCAAGTACCTTGCATGGAAATGTGGGGCGAGGCATGTCCAATCTTAGCCGAAGTACGTCCTTGGTTCAAGGATCCCAATCTTGAAGAAATGGGACGTAAGTACTGGAAGAAACGCAGTTACCTGTTCCAAGGCTTTGTAAGAGAAAACCCAATTGGAGATGACAAGACTCCAGAAAATCCAATCCGTAGATTTATCATCAGCCCACAGATCTTTAACTTGATCAAGAACGCCCTGATGGATCCAGACATGGAGAACTTGCCCACAGACTATAGTGCTGGACTTGACTTTAACATTAAGAAGACAAGCAAGGGTGGCTATGCAGACTACAACACATCAACATGGGCACGTAAAGAAACTGCTCTTAATGCTGATGAAGCTGAAGCAATTGAAAAGTTTGGTTTGTATGACTTACAAGACTTTTTGCCCAAGAAGCCAACAGACGTTGAATTGAAAGTGATCAAGGAAATGTTTGAAGCCAGTGTAGATGGACAACCTTACGATCCCGATCGTTGGGCCAACTACTACAAGCCCAGTGGCTTTAAAGGTGGCGACGGTGTAGATGCCGACGCATTGCCAGCAGCAACTCCAGTTGCTCAAGCCAAGCCTGCAGTGGTAGCATCTGCTCCAGTAGAGCCAGATGATATAGAGGATGATGTTCCGGTAGCAACTGCTCCGGTAGCAACACCAGCAGCAAAGCCATCAAGTCAAAAAGCCGAAGACATTTTGGCAATGATTCGAAACCGTAAATCTACATAAACAGTAGATGCTTGTGTCGGGTAGGGTACGGTCCCTACCCATTTCTTGTTTTACTTAAATGATTATATCAAATAACGGCATTCATGTATTTGTATTTTGTTGTGCAGAATACGAACACTTTCTTGACGAATGCATTGATTCAATCAAGCTAAATGTACTTGATACCGTGCTATCACTTAACATAGTAACAAACACATCGATAACACGTACTGGATGTAACACAATTAAAGATCCCGACTTTTGGGCACGAATCGATCCCGACTTTAAGTTTAAAAATTTATACAATCACAATTGGATTAAACAACAAATTTTTAAACTTGCAGTTGACGAATATGTCAATGGTAATGCATTGATTGTCGACGCCGAAGTTTTATTCGTCAATAAAACTCAATGGATTGTTGACGGACGAGTAGATATGTACACCGAAGACATAATGCCACAATTGGACCGTGACACTAGAAACATGTTACGAGATGTTGTAGATCTAGAACGACAACTTGATGCCAGTTTTGTAACCGAAAGTATGATTTTTGTTACCGACGTATTAAAAGAAATAAAAACTCAAATAGAACAAAAACATCGCCAACCCTGGCTTGAAGTGTTTGCCGATCTGCTACTAGTAGGAATAGAAAGAAATCCTTTGTACATCATGTCCGAGTATGACATATACGGGAATTACTTTTACAAAAATTATAGGCCATTGGTCAATCAAATTAAACAAAAACGTTTCGACAATTATATTAGTCGACCTCGAGCCAACGCAACCAGCAACACCGGCGGCAAAACCAAATGGTTGACTTTTTATCAACAAATACGTGGCCAGGAGTGGCCCGACTGCGACAACGAAGAAGATTTTAAAAATCTTCCGTATCATATACAACAAGAATGTATCAATGAATTTGGTTACAACCCCGAATTACACGGTAACAAATAATGTCTATTAACAATCTTTACATAACAACAGTTGACTATCATTGGAAAGACGCCAGCATCAAATTGTTGGATAAAGGAAATTTGAATCAAGCATTAATATTACGAAATCTAGTAGACTACCATACCACCATTGATGACATAACAACTCAAAATTTACAAAAAGTTTGCCAATCCGCTAACAAAATACATCTAGTAGACATTGATTTGAACACAGTGGTGCAACAAGACTATAAAAATAACGACCAATACAGTTATGGTCGATTATTTTACGAATTGATCAAGGTACGACACAAAGTACAAAATTTTGATTTCATTGACGGTTTTAATCTAGATAAGTTTGATAACCTAGATAGCGTTAGAGCAACTGATGATCCAGTATTGTGGACCATTGGATGTTCGTTTACTGCCGGCGAAGGTGTCACCAATGAACAACGTTATGGATATTTGTTGGGCAAACAACTAAATCGTCCCGAGATTACACTGTCACGTAACGGAGCCAGTCAAGCCTGGGCTGCCGATCAGTTGTTAAGATCAGATGTCAGGGCCAACGACATTGTGGTTTGGGGACTAACCAACATACAACGATTTGAATATGCACTAGATTGGGATCTATACTCGATGCCGGCGGCACGTTACAATCAAATACCAAAAGAACTTAGATATTGGCCTTTGGAATACTTTGACAGTACCACAATGATAACTCAATCTGTCCGTAAAGTTTTACAAGTTATGAACTTTTGTAGTAAAATAAACGCTAAACTATATCTAGTAAATTTATATGATATAACTTGGATGTCGACGGTGCTCAAGGACAACGAATCGTTCTTGGATCTAACCAAAGACTTTCCAATAAGTGAATGTCTAAACAAGTATTTTGATATTGGAACAGATGGATTACATCCGGGACCTATTACACAAAAATGGTACTCGGAACAAATATACAATTTTATTAAGGAAAAATAATTATGGCAAAAGCATTTGACGTTAGCAAATTTAGAAAAGGCATTACTAAAAGTATTGACGGTATCAGTATAGGTTTTACCGACCCAACCGATTGGATTAGTACCAACAACTATGCGCTGAACTATCTTATCTCGGGTGACTTTAACAAGGGAATCCCCATGGGCAAGGTCACTGTATTTGCCGGAGAATCGGGCGCAGGTAAGAGTTTTATCTGTTCGGGTAACTTGATTAAAAACGCACAAGCACAGGGCATTTATGTTATCCTAGTAGATACAGAAAACGCACTTGATGAAGCTTGGTTGCAGGCACTGGATGTAGACACTAGCGAAGACAAGTTACTAAAATTGAACATGGCCATGATCGATGATCTAGCCAAAATGATCAATGACTTTGTAAAAGAATACAAAACCATTCCCGAAACCGAACGTCCCAAGGTGTTGTTTGTTATTGACAGTTTGGGCATGTTGTTGACTCCTACTGACGTAAATCAATTTGCAGCTGGTGACTTGAAAGGTGACCTAGGACGCAAGCCCAAAGCACTTACTGCCCTAGTTCGTAACTGTGTTAATATGTTTGGAGACTTAAATATTGGCTTGGTTGCAACCAATCACACATACGCCAGCCAAGACATGTTTGATCCCGATGACAAGATATCGGGCGGACAAGGCTTCATTTATGCATCAAGTATTGTTGTTGCTATGCGTAAGTTGAAACTAAAAGAAGACGAAGATGGCAACAAGATTAGTGAAGTCAAAGGTATCCGTGCTGCATGTAAGATCATGAAAACACGTTACGCAAAACCTTTTGAATCAGTACAAGTCAAAATTCCTTACGAAACTGGTATGAATCCTTATTCGGGCTTGACTGACCTAGTTGAAGGTAAAGATCTTTTAAAGAAGGAAGGCAATAGTTTGGTATATACAACAGTGGATGGCGAAATCATTAAAAAGTTCCGCAAAGCATGGGAACGCAATGATGATGGATGTTTGGATCGGATTATGAGTGATATCACTGCACATCCGCATGTACTATCAAAGACCACACCAATTGAACAAACAGAAGAGGAAGCAACAGAATGAGTATAGATGTAGACGTACTTGGCGAAGTATATACTATTTTAAAACAGTATATCCCGGTAAAAGACAGACAAGAAGCTGCAGACAATTTAATGAGTGTACTAGTAGATATGTTAAACGACATTGATCTGCAAGAGTTTGGTGGCACTGACAGTAATCTTAAAAAAGCTCTTAAAGAGTATGTGGTTGACGAAGACGACAACTACAACGAAGAAGATGAATAATGCTACCCAATTATTTTCCGATTCAAACAGAAACTGCTTGTAAATTAAAATGGAGTTGGAGTACTATTTACTTAAATTCTGGAACAACTGCATCCTGTCATCGAGCTTCCAAAAGCGATATTGATACAGATAATTTCCATAATTTTCATAATACGGAAACAAAATTACAAGCACGTGAGTTGATGTTTGACGGAAAATGGCCTGCGGGCGGTTGCGAGTACTGTCAAGGTATAGAAAATTCTGGCGGTTTCAGTGACAGGATGTTGCATAATTCTATTCCGGGACTGCACCCCAGTTCACTGGACTCTACTACAGTAGATCCTGCGATATTAGAAGTATATTTTAATAACACCTGCAACTTATCTTGTTTGTACTGCAAGCCAGAACTAAGTTCTAGTATAGATCAAGAAAATAATAAATTTGGTGTTTTTAACAAAAACGGAATAATTTTATCGCCCTTGAGCAAAAAGCATATTGGAGAACTAGAGCCAAAATTTTGGCAGTGGATGAAAGATAATTTTTCTAAACTTCAAAGATTTCATTTTTTAGGTGGCGAACCTTTTTATCAAAAACAATTAAACACATTGATTGATTTTATTCAAGACAATGCCAATCCCAATCTCGAACTTAACCTTGTAACAAACCTCATGATTTCCCATGATACACTGGTTAAAAAAATTGATGAAATTAAACAATTAATTATTAAAAGAAAAATTAAAAGATTTGATTTAACTGTCAGTATTGACTGTTGGGGCCCGGAACAAGAATATGTGCGTTACGGATTAGACTTAAACACTTGGTTAGAAAATTTTACATATCTATTGGATCAAAAATGGATTAAATTAAATATCAATCAAGCAATATCGGTACTAACAATTAAAACCATGCCAGAGTTAATTGTAAAATTAAATGAATGGAACTGTAAAAGGCCAGTGGGACATTTTTTCAGTGTCGTACAACCTGGTCCCAGTTACATGAGACCAAATATATTTGGCCCCGGAGTATTTGACAACGATTTCGAAAATATATTAAAATTAATGCCAAGCAACACCGCCGACGAACAACGAGCAGTTCATGCCATGTCCGGTATAGCAAACGAAATTAAATCAAACAACATCAACGCCGTTGAAATTAATAAATTGTTTACATTCTTAAACGAAAAAGATCGCCGACGCCAAACCAATTGGCGCACAACCTTTCCATGGTTAACCGAGTACGAAAATGTGGTATAATAAAATAGTCAGCAACTTGGGCGAAATCCCGGCATTTATTGATTACTACGAGCACGAATTAATCAGTGCCAAATCTGAAATTAAAATATCGGGTAATGTAGAACGAGCACTAAGTAATCTGCCGGGAGTCACCGAACACCGATTTAATCAGCTACAAGAAATTGAAGCAGTATTGAATTATCTCAATATTCAATTACGCAAGATCAAACAAACACACTACAAAAAATATTTAGAAGCCTATGCACGAGCACTAACAAGTCGTGACGCAGAAAAGTATGCCGAAGGCGAGGACGAAGTTATTGATATGGAAACCATTATCAATGAAGTAGCATTGTTACGTAACAAATGGCTAGGGGTAATGAAAGGCATAGAGAGCAAAAACTTCATGCTGGGACACGTGGTTCGTTTGCGAACTGCCGGAATGGAGGACGTGGTAGTCTAATGGATTGGCAGCAACGTGCAACTGAATTGCTAGAAGAATACGATGCTTGTTGTCGTGCACGGCCTTATCACAATGCTCTTGATGTTGAGATAGCCAAAGAAAGTTGTGCAACTTGGGCTAGTCATTTGGCAACACAACGTGCCTGGGGCGAGCCAAACGATATAGCCGAGGCCTGCTATCAACTAGAACCCCGCCTTAAAAAATTTAAAGAAACAGTAGTATTGGATATATTAACAGATGAATCAATTCAAAAACGCATTAGCTAGTCACGAACACAGTCTAAAAATTCTAGATTTATTATACACCTACGATAGTTTCATGGATGGTATAAAAGTGGTAGCAGACATGGGATGCGGCGCAGGACTAGACACACATTGGTGGGCAAACGTGCTGACACGAGAAGAGCCATACGAACCTAGAAATTATGTATGCTACGCTATAGATAAAAATATAGATCAAATCGAACCCGAAGTACTAGCAAATAAAAATGTTGTTGCAATACAAGGAGATTACAGTGAACGTATTATTCCCAGACAAGTGGATTTACTATGGAGTCACAATAGTTTTCAGTTCAGTCTTGACCCGTTAAAAACTTTGCGTGCCTGGAATTCAACAATGAATGTCAACGGTATGTTGGTTCTAAGCGTGCCACAACATCAAACATATCAATACGATCGTATTCAAACTAGAAGTTATAATGGTTGTTACTATCATTACAATGTGTGTAATTTAATGTACATGTTGGCAGTGTCGGGATTTGATTGCAGAGATTGTTACCTGTTCATGGAAGAAAACAATCCTTGGATACAGTTTGCAGTATATAAAAACAGCAATCCGTTAGATCCCGAAACAACATCCTGGCACGATCTAGTAGATCTAAGAGTGGTAAATGACAGTGTAATTGCCAGTTTGAACACCTACGGGCATGTACGACAAGAAGACTTGGTGTTTAATTGGCTGGATCGCGATTGGAGATTGGCAAAGAACTAATAAATACAGTACTATGACCGATTTACGCAAACTAATAGATCTAATTGAAAATTTATCTGCCCCTATCACTGAAGGACGTGGACTAGCCGCTAGAAAACCCGGCGAGCAATACGCCAACGCCAATGGCGATGTTATCACATTTCAATCAATTGAATTTTATCCCGCACGAGGACAATTTGCCACTCCCGAAGAGATGGATCAAGCCATACAGGCCTTGGGCTTGAATATACACTGGGTCAACCGGCGCAACGCTGGTACTCTGGGATTTGGCATAGCCACATTTGATATACAGGGCGGACAATATTATTTAGGCAAATATTTTAAACAAATCAGTCCCAATAAAACCGACAACAGTTTTGCCACCGACGACATTCCGGGCGGATTCAGATTACAAAGCGGCCTGGGCAAAAAAGAAAGTGCCGGTTACAAGGCCAGTGAAATATTGACCACGTTTGAAGATTTAAGCCCAGTGGACATTGTTAGACAAATTACCGATCACTTTGGGCAAGACAGTGACGAAGCAAATGCCGCAAGAATATTTCTAGCATCAAGATCGTTCCCGGTAACAGTGCCCAAAGGCAACATGAATCTCGAAGCATTTAGAGATTACTTCTGTGAAATGCTACAACCCATTGCACTAGTCAAAGGCATGAATGTAGAAGGCGATGCCGGCAAAGCTGCCGACATATTCTTTGGCAAAGGTGCCGATTATCGAAATTGTAAAATCAAATTTCACCAAGGAGTCAGCGGCGGATTGTATGACAGTTTGCTGACCAGTCCCGATGGCGGACGTATTAAATTAAGCAGTAAAGGCAAGTCAGGTGCTAATGCCAGTGTCAGCAATCTATTGACCAGTGTTAGAGAATTAGAAGTTGCTCCTGATGGTAAAAAACTAGTAAATGATTTCAAAGAAGAAATTGAAATTTTAAAAACCATCTTTGAACGTGGCCATACCGATGCACCGCTGGATCTTGCAGTCAAATACGATATAATCAACGCAGTAGAAGCCAAGCAAGTTAAAGGCCTGAAACAGTTTGCACCCACAGATGATATTATTGGATCAGGAGTATTGACCAAGCGTCTAGAAAAGTTCTATACTGATCGTAAAGCCAAGGACATGAGCAAGATTATTCCACTAGAGCATTTGTTAGCAGCCATTGCGTATCGAGTGGCCGACTATGTCAACACCAACACACGATTTGGCCTAGCAGCCAGTAAAATTTTAAACCGTAGTGCTCTAGTGCAAATGTATACCACTGCAAAAGAAATGGGCAACAACATTGTAATTGAAAGTTTCAATGCAGTATATCCCAGTGACACTGTTACTGGTGTTTTGCTTGATGCCAGCAAGGCATATATGAGCACACAGGGCAAAGGCAACTTTACATTTGAAATCTTGAAGGGCGGTGCCAAGCCCACCAAGAAAGGTAAAGAAGACGAAGCTCCGGCAGTGGACACAGTTGCAATCAACAAAAAGATCAGCACAATAGGCCAACAACACTCAATTGGTGCAGACGTTATTGCACGTCCCGGAAAAAAAGCCGCCAGCGGTGGCATAGGACGAGAACGCCGTTAATTAATTTTTCCTATAAACGCAATTAAAAAATATTTGATAAAAACCTATTATTTTCATTGACTTAATTGTTAAATACTATTACAATAACAACATTAGTAGAAACACTAATAAGTTTTCAATTTAACATTAAAGGAGAAAATTATGAAAACAATCGGCGATAAATTAACTCACTTCGCAGTAACCGGCGTCAAGCCCGGACAACCAGAAGATGCTTTCTTCACAATTGACGAAACTAGTTTTGCGGGCAAATGGAAAGTAATTGTATTCTATCCCAAGGACTTTACATTTGTATGTCCAACAGAAATCGTAGCATACGACAAACTAAATCAAGACTTTGCGGATCGTGATGCAGTATTGCTAACAGGTAGTACTGATAATGAGTTCTGCAAACTGGCATGGCAAAAATCACACGAAGACTTGATCAAGATCACACACAATCAGTTCGCTGATACACAACGTGGTGAATTAAGTCTTGCTGAACAACTGGGTGTATTCTATGCTCCAGCCGGTGCTGCACTACGTGCCACATTCATTGTTGATCCCGACAACACAATCCAACACGTTACTGTCAACAACTTGGACGTGGGTCGTAGCCCAGAAGAAACATTGCGTATCCTTGATGCATTGCAAACTGGTGAATTGTGTGCATGTAACCGCACAGTTGGCGGAGCAACACTGGGATGATTGATTGCTTGATCATTGGCGACAGTATCGCAGTTGGCACAAAAATGTTCAGACCTGAATGTAGGGACTATGCCAAAGGCGGTATTACTAGTCATGGTTGGGACAAGCGATTTGGCATGAATGACTTGTCTGCTGAAACCGTTATTATCAGTTTAAGTACCAATGATTGGGAACAAGCAGACACTCACGCAAAACTGATTGAAATTCGTAACAAAGTCCGGGGCAAGCGAGTATTTTGGATTGAGCCCAATCCCGAAAGCAAACCCCGAGCAGTCGAGAATGTGAGATCAGTTGCTGAACAGTTTGGTGATGTAGTTATACCTACAACACGTTGGCAAGCAGACAAGATTCATCCAAGTTGGGCAGGATATAAACAAATAGAGGAGAAAACAAAATGAATTTTATAGAATCAGTAAAAGGTGCTTTACCGGACTATGCAAAAGACACCAAGTTAAACATGGATGCGGTATTACTACGTAGTACCTTAGATGCAGATGTGGCTATAGGATGTGCAGTGGCTGCCTTGGCTGCAACTGGCAATGGTAAACTTTTAAGCGTACTACTAGCAGATGCTCCTGTTTATGCAGATGCAGCAATGACTGCAGCGTCAATCATGGCCCAAAACAATGTATGGTATCCCTACGTTGAAATGGCCGATGATCCTGCACTTGCCGGACTACCTGCAGGCTTACGCATGAACGCTATTGCCTCACATGGCGGAACAACCAAAAGCAATTTTGAAGCATTTAGTTTGGCTGCAAGTATTGTGGGCAAGTGTCACTTCTGTGTCAAGGCACATTATGAAACACTGAAAAAAGAAGGCTATACTGTAGAGCAACTACGCGACATCGGACGTATTGCCTCAGTTATCAACAGTGCCGCAAAGGTGTTGAACAGTTAAACTCTAACCGCAGTTACTCGAGTATTGCAAGCAACGGCTACAAACCTATCCTGTCCAAATGTGATGGCAGTCCAAGGTTGTGTAGCCGGCATCGCTTCGGTGTGCCAAGTTATGCCATCACTACTGACTGCTGCCACATTGCTGTTATGTGCAACCGATATAAAAGTACCATTCCCGTAAGCAATACTGGTCCATTGTTGTGCACCGGGCAACGTAGAAGCAGTCCAAGTATGTCCATTTAGACTGTATGCAGCAACATTGCTATTGGCAGCAACTGCAACAAATCGATTATTGCCAAATGCCAATCCAGTCCAATTTTGTGCCACAGGCATGGCATTACTGGTAACCCAACTTGCTCCAGTGGTACTACTAGAACTACTGTTACTATTTGAAGTTATAGCAACAAATTGACCAAGACCATATGCAACCTCGGTCCAAGGCAAACTTATGTCCATCAAGCTATTGGCCCAATCATGTGGATCTGGGGTAACTCCCACAGTTTGATTTCCGTAAGGGTAACCAAATTTTGTAGTAAATCCCGACCCTACTGCAACAAAGTAATCAGAACCGTAAGCAACACTCTGCCAATTTTTTGATTTTGGTAAGTTAACAAAAGTCCAATTGGCCCCGTCAATGCTGATAGCCGAATACGCACCTGTAGCAACAGCAACAAATTTGCCATTACCGTATGTGATATTTTGCCAATACGCATTGACCGGCATTATACTGGTTAAGTATCTACTGGGGCTAGAAGGTTGTGTAACTCCCGGAGTCCAAGTTATTCCGTCGGTACTGTACGAAGAGTTAGAGCTTATATTGGCAACAGTGGCAAATATACCGGCACCGTATGCGATTCCTGACCAAGCGTCGGGGGTGTTTATTGTTCCTGTGGTCCAGGTCATTTTGAGTCCTTTTGAGTATTTATTGTAAAAATACAACAATTTATCCAAAGAGCTTTACAACGAATCATAAATAAACTATAATACGAACATGATGCAAAACATTACGAAACATTCGCAACTACAACTGATAGCCAATTTAGGTGGGACAACCTATTGGTCACAGTTCGATGCAATGCCCGCATCAATTAATAGTGATCGTGAACCAAGAGAGGGTTTAAGTTAACGTATAATATCAAATCATATTTTAACTTAAACCCTGGACTAAACACCCAGGGTTTTTTAATGAGGAAAGAAATATGAGAACAGAAAAGAAAAAGTTATTGGAGCAAGTGCCTGCTGTTCTTACACAGGAACAAAGGCTAGCTCTAATAGAAGCCAAGTTGGCAAGGGCCGAGCACTATGTGCAGGCTCTAGCCAAACAGGCAAAACGATTAGCTGAAAAACGCTGATCAAAAGTGTTAAGGAAACGAGGTCCTAGCATCACTTTAAAAATGCAAACGGGCGGACAGGACACATGAATGGCATGGCGACAACGTGCCGAGTAAGACTCCTGGGTAGAGTATAACTCTATCATATCCTCTTGCAAGAGGGTATTCTAAAACACACCAGACGACAATTCCTGGGGGCAATGAGAGCCCGCCAAGGCAGACACGGCGCCCGTGATAACTGGTGTGTTTTAGAATACAACACCCAGACGAAAAAAGCCGATAGATTGATAAACTATGACGGGGCAGTTCGCAAGATCAGTGTTCCAACTGTGGTGTTGTGTTACTTATAATGGAGGGTTAACTAGGCTGGGCCTAGCACGGTCTTGAAAACCGATGGTGTGCGAAAGCGCATAGAGTTCGATTCTACTAGCTCTCCTCCAATGTTGTATTTGTGCAACAACCAATTTGCACAGTAATGAATACTCAGCTATAATAGATACATGTTAAGAAATTAACACAGTTAATTGAGACAACAAGTGTGTAGCGTAACAACAACACCAAATTTGCAAAGAAATGATGTTAGTGTTACAATAGATACAAGTTAAGAAATTAACAATGCTCTTTAAAAATACAAATTTTTAGTACTGCTTCGCAAGAAGCACTACTTTAAAACACATTAGAGGTTACCTACACTGTTAGGTGCGTCGCAAAGAAGACAGTCTCGATGGGGACGAGGTATGCGAGCACATGAAACAAAGCAGTAATGCTTGGCGATAGCGACAGAGTCTGTAGGCAGTAATGATGAAGGCACCTAGCGTGTGGGAGACAGACCCATCGGGTAGTCCAGAGTTCCTTTAGTGTTTTTTAAAGTAGTTGAAACTCTAGATTAAATCCACTGGTAATAAAGAGAGAAGTGAGTGGTACTCTCCAACTACTAACAATTTCGGTCTCATAGTATAGTTGGCCTAATATGCCTGCCTGTCACGCAGGAGATCACGGGTTCGAATCCCGTTGAGACCGCCAAATTTATAATTTATGTAGGAGTAGACATGAGTGCGAGCAAAGAACAAATCCTAAAACCCGTGTGTCCCTATTGTAAAACAGAAATGAAACCCAAGTATTTCTCAGGTTATTACGAAAGTTTTTCAATGTGGAAATGTTTGTGTAAAAGAATTCAAAGAGCAAAAGTACTGAAAGGTGCTTGGACTTAACGTGTTATGGCATTTGCACAGTCACCAAGATAGTGTAATGTAAGTCTAATCTAATTCGGCATCGTTCGTCTAGAGGCCTAGGACACCGCCCTTTCACGGCGGGTACACGAGTTCGAATCTCGTACGATGTACCAATATTTTAATGGCGGGAAAGTGTAGTGGTCGCACATGAGTCTCATAAGCTCATAGATGGCAGGTTCAATTCCTCCTCCCGCAACCAATTCTGTCGCTATAGTATAATGGATAATACGCCGTGCTACGAACGCGGTAATTGTGGTTCGATTCCATATAGCGGCACCATGCAATGGAGTTGTTAGTTTAGTGGTAAAACCGCGGGTTGTGATTCCGCTATCACGAGTTCGATTCTCGTACGACTCCCCAGTGTAAAATTTTTGGGGGTATAGCTCATTTGGTAGAGCAGGACCTTTGCAAGGTCAAGGCGGCGGGTTCGAATCCTGTTACCTCCACCAAAATTTGGAGAAGAAGCATCAATGGTGATGCAGTGGACTGTAAATCCGCCGCCTTCAGGCACGACTGGTTCGATCCCAGTATTCTCCACCAAATAAGGAAAGTTGGCCGAGTGGTTAAGGCAACAGTTTGCTAAACTGTCACTGGGTAACCGGTGCATAGGTTCGATTCCTATACTTTCCGCCAAAGTTAGTTGGGGGTTAGTTAAATGGTATAACAGCGGATTTTGATTCCGCTATTAATGGTTCGATTCCATTACCCCCTGCCCGAGTTTGTTAGTCGTTAAAAGGAAAACACTATGAAAGACACTGCTAAACAGTAGTGTCGCTCTAGATCCCGTATTTGGTCTAGGGTTGGCACATTAAAGACAATTTAATACACCAACCCTCTGTGGCGCAATTGGTAGCGCAACGGACTCTTAATCCGCTGGTTGGCAGTTCAAGTCTGCCCGGAGGGACCAAATATGGGACAGACGCCGAATAGGTTGCGGCTCCAGACTTTTAATCTGGCGAGAAATTTCTCCGTGTGGGTTCGATTCCCACCTGTCTCACCATATAAAAACACATTCATTAAGGCATCCGGTACGAAAGTAAATTTAGCCGAGTGTGTTTTTATATGGTAATATAGCATAGTGGCTAATGCAGCGGCTTCATACGCCGCCTATCGTTGGTTCGAGTCCAACTATTACCACTCAGTTTCGGGATAGACGGAGTGATTGAGTCCCTGACAGTCTTAGCACCAGGCGGCTGGTGTGACACGGCAGTAGACTGCGGGTAGTATAAACTCTCACTTTCGAGACAACGACTGATCTTCTACACCGGGAAGTGGCGGTGTAGTCCTCTTTAGATTAGTTTCCCGAAAATCTTTATCCTGTGGAGGGTGTGGATCCAGCACAAACTCCGCTGGAACACAGTTAAACATCCGTTGTTGATAAGGTTGTTTACTAAATTTGTAGAGTACTCGATACTCGTCGTAGACATCTTCCATACAGTATTTATTGCCCCTTTAGTTAAAAAGTATAACACCGTGCTGATAACGCGGAGTTGGAGGAGCGTTACCTCCCGGGGGTACCAAATTTAATTTGACAACAAATGAGTTGTCATATATAATAACACAATTCCGAAGTAGCTCAGTGGTAGAGCAGTTGACTGTTAATCAATTGGTCGGTGGTTCGAACCCACCCTTTGGAGCCAAATTTGCCCCTATAGTTAAATGGTATAACAGTTGATTTGTAATCATCTATTGGCAGTTCGATTCCGTCTGGGGGCACCAAACAACAATGTGGACATACTTAGAAACTTTTTTATTAGTATTTGCAACCGACATACTTTATATCTATTATGTTAAAGCCGTAACAGATCATAAAATATGGCGTGCAACCTTTTGGAGTATGGTAGTTACATTTACTGCTAGTATAGCAGTGATCAACTACACCGAGAACCATTGGACACTGATATCAAGTTTACTGGGTGCCGGAGCCGGCACTTATATAGGTATGCGATTCATTAAAAAGAATAACGGAGTATAGCGCAGTCTGGCTAGCGCATCTGCTTTGGGAGCAGAGGGTCCAAGGTTCGAATCCTTGTACTCCGACCAATTAAATATAGTATGAAAAGAATAGTTTGGCCATTAAAGATTTATGGTGACAAAGATTTATCGGGCAAAATTTGCACGATCCCTTTTAATACTGTAGCAATATCAATTGAAGGTGATGTTCGTATATGTATGTGTACTGATTGGATGCTATCCACAGTTGGCAACATTTATGAAAATTCCTTACAAGATATTTTAGTTAATGCAAGATCCACAACAATAAGACAATCTATTGTTGATGGTAATTTTAGATACTGTGACGAAACCAGATGCGGAGTATTGCTTAATTCAGACACAGGATTAATTACAGTAACGCAAGAAGATCAATTATTAAAAAATTTACTTGATCCTGCAAATTTTACAATACCATCTGAGATATGGATAAGTGGTGACATGACCTGTAACCTTTCTTGTCCATCTTGTAGAAAAAGCATAATTCGAGAAACAGAAGCACAACAACGACAAAATCAAGAGCTATTAGATAATTTAGTTCAACATATTTTTCCTGGCTCCAGCGATAAAGAAATTACCTTGTACATGAGCGCAACTGCTGAAGTATTTGCTAGTTCACTGTTACTGGGTTTGTTGGAAAAATTGCCCATTGATCGATACCCTAACATTAGATTAAGTCTACAAACAAACGGGTTATTGGCCGAACGTAGATGGTCTAGGATCCAACATTTAGAAAAGAATATACATCGTATCACAGTTACCATAGATAGTTGTACCAAACAAAGCTATGAACTATTGAGACGAGGTGGTAAATTTGAAGATATGGAAAGTAGCTTAGAGTTTTTTTCAAAGAAAAAACGCGAGCTAGGGTTTCAGTATTATATTAGATCAGTAACGCAACAAACAAATTGCAACGAGATCGAACAATTTTATGATTATTGCAAACAACACGACGCTGATCGAGTTGAATACTGTAAGTTGGCCAATTGGGGAACTTTCACCGAGCAAGAATTTTTAGCACACGATGTGCTTGATAACGCACACCAACAGTACCAATCAACAATTGATACTTTTAATCGACTCAAAGAAAAATACAACGATGTATTTTTTATAGGCTTCGCAAGTATGGCGTAATCGGTAGCCGCAGCAGACTTAAAATCTGCCGAGTTTGACTCGTCCCGGTTCGATTCCGGGTACTTGCACCAACACCACTGTAGTCTAACTGAATAAGGCACCGCTCTTCTAAAGCGTACGATGTGAGTTTGAATCTCGCCAGTGGTACCATTTATCATAAATACTTCTATGTAAAGACTAGGAGTAGAAGTAATGGATTATAAGAAAATATACGAAAATTTAATAGATCGTGCTAGAGATCGATGTTTAATAGATGGTGAATATTATGAATCGCACCACATTGTTCCTAGATGTTTAGGTGGTAATGATAGTATTGATAATTTAGTAAATCTAACAGCTAGAGAACATTTTATAGCACATTTATGCCTAGTTAAGAATAATCCGGGTAATCATAAACTTGTGAAAGCGGCCGTTATGATGACTGTTAGTGGCACAGGTCATAATAGAATAGGGAATAGAGTTTATGAATGGTTGAGAAAAAAACATTCAGTTGCAATGAGTGTTTCACAATCCGGAAAAGGTAATAGCCAATTTGGATCTGTCTGGGTATTTAACGATATCTTAAAAGAAAATAAAAAAGTTAAAAAATCTGAATTATCTACGTTTATTGCCACCGGGTGGCATGAAGGAAGAGTTTATGATTTTGATAGCGTATATCAAAATTGTGCAGTTTGTGGAAAAGACTTCAGAAACCATTTTAAGAAAAAGACTTGCAGTTATACATGTCAAGAAATCTTAAAAGGTAAATTTAAAAGTTTTGAAGGCAAAGAAGAAGAATTAAAAATGCATTATGCAAATACTAAGAGTATGAATAAAGCATTAAAGGCAATGGGATATCCTGGAGCAGTTAGCCATTATTATCAATGGGCTAAACATATCCTAAAGCAAACATAATATGCGTTGATAGCTCAGTTGGTTAGAGCAAGCGACTCATAATCGCTGGGTCACAGGTTCGAGTCCTGTTTGACGCACCATTTTTATTAACTATATAGGAGCACCCTATGAGCAATGACACAATGAGTTTTACATTTGATCACGACCGTTTGCGTAACGGCGCTACCGGCAGATATGCTAGCCTTGCTGGCGGACGTGATCTAGCAAAAGCAGAACGACTGGCCCGATTGGGACTGGTTAAATTAGAGCGAGTAGATGGTGCCACTATTGGGTATGGACAATACACAGTGACACACCGTACTACTTACAAAGTAACAGTAATATAACGGAGAATGTCGTGGGAACATTTACAGACTTAATTGGACGGCGTATCAATGATGTACTGGTCAACGATGACAAAACAGTGATCGCTTTTAGGACCATAGAAGGCGAGTATCTAGGCTACTATGCCAGTGGGGAATGTTGCAACGATGTTTGGTTCAACCACTTGACTTGCACCAACGCATTGGGCACAGGCGACTTGTTTGATATCTTGCGTGGTACCGAGGTACTGGGCGAAGAAACCAAAGGTTGGAGCGATGTGGCCAACGAGGACAAGGACTCGTATGATGTCATTGAAGATGCGTTTTGGAGTATTCAAACCTCTCGTGGCTGGATCGACCTAGAAGTACGCAACACGCACAACGGCTACTACGGTGGACACGTTGAACGTCGTAGAGAACTCAACGAAGAAGAAATTGCCGAACTAAAGAGTGTTCGTGATTTCTAATGCAACTTTAGCTGATGTGGTCATAGCGGTGCGCTTAGGTATAAATAAGTGTATGAATAACTATTACCAACTAAACAATACGTGGGTATGTAAGGAATGCCAACGTGAGTTTACTAGCCGGCAGGCGACCACTTCACATATCTACAGAACACATACAAATCCAGGAGTATCTTTTGGCGGACATCAAGTAGGAAAACCTGCATGGAACAAAGGACTAACAGGCGTTCAGGTTCCTTGGAATGTAGGATTGCCCGGTACATTTAAAGGAAAAAAACATACAGAAGAAACTAAACGAAAAATTAGCCAAAAATTATCTATTAACAATAAAGGTGGTAGATCAAAATGGTACGAAGTTGCAGGGCAAAAAGTTCAAGGTACTTGGGAAAGAAATGTTGCTTTAAAGTTTGAGGAGTTGGGAATAGAGTGGAAAAAACTTAAAACTAATAAAGATGTGTTAGAGTATGTAATGGACAACAAAGTTCGTTGTTATACCCCCGATTTTTATCTGCCAACATACGATGTATTTTTAGAAGTTAAAGGGCATTGGTGGGGAAGAGATAAAGAAAAGATGGAAATTGTTTTGAAAACGTACCCAGATAAAAATATTGTTATTGTTGAAAAAGAACAATACTATAAGTTATTGGAAGGTGAGCTAGTCTGGTGATTTCAGCGTATGCCTGAAGAGCATAAGAACGTGGTTCAATTCCACGACCTTCCACCAACCTGCCCCCGTAGACAAATTGGCAAAGTCATTTCTCTCAAAAGGAAAAGTTTTCTCCGTTCGACTCGGAGCGGGGGTACCAAGCTCTTGTAGTTAAATGGCATAACACAGTCTTGGTAAGACTGCGTAGAAAGTTCGATTCTTTCCTAGAGCACCACTTGACAACGAATGATAAGTACAGTATAATAGATAGTAATGCGGGATTAGTTTAATGGTAAAACGAAACGTTGCCAACGTCTAGACACCAGTTCGATTCTGGTATTCCGCTCCAAGTTTTTGCCTGGTTAGCTCAGTTGGTAGAGCGTCGTGCTTACACCGCGAATGTCGGCAGTTCGAGACTGTCACCAGGTACCAGTTAGTTGGGGGTGTAGTATAATGGCAGTGCGGCGGTCTCCAAAACCGCTAGTGGAGGTTCGATTCCTTCCACCCCCGCCAATTATTTTATGATGCCATGTCCGAGCGGTTAGGTGGAAGTCTGCAAAACTTTCTAGGATGGTTCAACTCCATCTGGCATCTCCAAAACAATCTAACAGAAAGCATAATTAAAGATGCGAGAAAACTGCAATAGCCGGCGGCCCAACTGCTAGGGAACCCTTTGTGTCCTTGGAGATTATGTACCCGTTGGCAACAACGTTGGCGTACCCGGTGGCCCCGGGATGAACACATTCAAG
>Ga0208379_1000144_pt1 | contig 33831 bp, 47 predicted proteins | sample CryBogCBE02Aug07_FD_184559 | JGI IMG/M metagenome (GOLD analysis project Ga0208379, IMG submission 184559) | Freshwater microbial communities from Crystal Bog, Wisconsin, USA - CBE02Aug07 (SPAdes) | ecosystem: Environmental > Aquatic > Freshwater > Lake | place: Crystal Bog, Wisconsin, USA... | reverse complement strand
AAGGCAAAAATGTTTTGTACATCACCATGGAGATGGCTGAAGAAAAGATTGCTGAAAGAATAGATGCTAACCTTCTCAATGTAACACTAGATGATTTGATGGGTTTACCAAAAGATTTGTATGATAAGAAAGTTGCTCGTGTTCGTGAAAAATGTACAGGTAAATTAATCATTAAAGAATATCCAACTGCTTCGGCTTCAACTATACACTTTAGAACATTACTCAATGAACTTAATCTTAAAAAGTCTTTTGTACCTGATATTATCTTTGTTGATTATCTTAATATCTGTTGCTCATCTCGTATTAAAGCAGGCGCAAATATTAACTCATACACATACGTCAAATCAATTGCAGAAGAACTTAGAGGTCTTGCTGTTGAGTATAATGTACCTATTGTTAGCGCCACACAGACCACTCGCTCAGGATTTACATCAAGCGATCCTGGTCTTGAAGATACCTCAGAATCATTTGGATTGCCAGCCACCGCAGACTTGATGTTTGCTTTGATTACAAGTGAAGATTTAGAAGCACTTGGTCAAATCATGGTCAAACAATTAAAGAATCGTTACAATGACCCAACATATTACAAAAGATTTACTGTTGGTGTTGACCGTGCTAAAATGAAGTTATATGATATCGAACAATCATCAGAGATACATATTACAGATGCTGGTCATAAAGATAAACCATTAAACACTTTTGGTACTAAAGAAAAGAAATTTGAAGGCTTTAAAGTATGATATTAACTAGAGATGATGCACTTCATTGTGCTAAAGTGTTTGCTGATTATTTTAATGATACATCAAACATTGAACAATACATGAGAGAAGAAAAATTGAAATTGGTGGCTGAAATACCGTTTTCATTGTTTCCACCTGAAGATGATTTGTTTTCAGATTTTACAATGCACCCAAAAGATATGGATATAGAAGTGTGTGAAATACCAAATGATACTTGGGAAACATTACTTGCGATTACATCATCTCATGTCAATAAAGCACCAGTTGGAAGAAATATACAACTGGCAGTCAGAGAAAGAAACTCAGGAAAGATTCTAGGATTCATTCGGTTGGGTTCGCCTGTCATCTATATGAAACCAAGAAATGAAATGCTTGGCCAAGTTTGGATACAGAATGAAGATACTGCTAAGCGATTCAATCATTCAACAATTATGGGTTTTGTAATTGTACCAAGTCAACCATTTGGTTTTAATTATCTTGGTGGTAAATTACTAGCAGCCATTTGTACATCACATACTGTAAGAGAAATTGTAAATAAAAAGTATGGTATGAATTTGTGTTTGTTTGAAACTACCAGTTTATATGGTTCAACTAAAGCAATATCTCAATATGATGGCATGAAACCATTTATTCGATATAAAGGTTTAACTGATTCTGATATGATACCGATGATTAATGGTAAAACATATACCGATTTGAAAGAATTTGTTGAAGCTAAAGTTGGTGGAGATATTCTAGGTATTGATGAATCAACTACAAGTAGAAAGCTAAGGACCTTTACTAAGATAGTAGCTTTAACTAAAGCAGCACTTAAAGGTACTTCTGAAGGGGAGGCATTCTTGCTAACGATTGAGAACGCTAAGAAGTTGACAGAGAAAAAAAGATATTATGTATCAGATTATGGTTTTAGTAACATCGTGGATGTGTTGGCATGTAGAACCGATAAGTTGGAGAAGGGCGAAAACTATGATAAACATGAACTGGTAAACATTGTTGAATGGTGGCGGAACAAAGCTGTAAATAGATATGAAACTCTCAAAGCAGAGGGCCGATTAAGAACAGAACTTGAAGTGTGGACAAACAACAAAAATATTGACATCATTAGGTAATCGTGTACAATAAATACTCTTAAACAATTATGAGGGTATTAACATGGCACAAGAAGGTTTTGAATACGAAAAAAAGGCTTACAAAGAGTTAAAAAAATTTGATATATCGACCGGAGTTTTAGCAGGTGCTTCAAGTGATAAACCAGATTTAACTATACAATTACCAAAAACGAAAAAGAAAGCTGGCGTTGAATTAAAAACTACAACGGCTTCTGGTGGTTCAATAGTTTTAAAGTATTACAAAAATAAATGGTATTTTGGTGATACAGAAGGCAAAGAAGAAAAAGAATTTCTAGTTGATTTGGGTACAAAAATGGGAGTTTTGAAAGAATTAAACCAGAAAAAATGGAAAGGAAAAATTCCACATTTACAAAATGATCCAGAAAATCCAAGAAAAAAAGTTATTATTGGTGCTAGAACCATCGAAGAAGCAAGAAAAAAAGATTTGGGTCAATTTGGTGCACAAAATGAAATTAAGATTCCTGTACCAGGAAAAGCAATTTGTGATTACTATATAATAAAGAAATGTTCTTATTTGAATGTTGGAACACACGGATTTTATACATTAAATAACAAAGATGATTTGGGTTTAAACAATATTTTGAAAAAAATGAAATACCCATCAATACCTAATTTTGCTGATACAGTTAAATTAATAATTCGTATTAGACCTCAATACAAAGGTGGTGGTGATTATCAGTTTGTTATGAATTTGGATTTTACAAGTGTTTTAAAATCAGAATACAATATTGCCCCAATTAAAAAAAATACAAAATCAGAAATAGATACAAAAGAGTTAAAGAGTAATCCAATTTTATTGGCTTTCACATAATATATTAATAGGTGATTATATGAGTGTAACGGTGATTATACCAACTACTGGTTCGCCAGAGTTAAGAGATGCGATTGAATCTGTTTTGAATCAATCACACAAAGATACTATTTGTTATGTTGTGGTTGATGGTGAACAAGCATTAGAAAAAGCAATTGAAATAAAATGTAAATTTGATGATGATAGATTAGTGATGGCTACTCTACCAATTAATGTGGGAGCCAAAGGTTTCTATGGCCATCGTGTGTATGCTGCTTTTACACATTTAGTCAATACTGATTATGTCATGTACCTTGACCAAGACAACTGGTTATATCAATCTCACGTAGCAAAATGTATTGAAACAATCGAAAATAGAAATCTTGATTGGTGTTATTCTCTCCGTAAAATCCATAAAAAGAATGGTGATTTTGCTTGTTTCGATGATTGTGAATCGTTAGGTAAATGGCCAACATATCATGGAATACATCACATAGATACTAATACATACTTCATCAAAACAGATGTTGCAACTAAAATAGCATCTGTATGGCATGGTGGTTGGGGCCAAGATAGAGTATTTTTACAAGCAATAACTCAACACTTTCCTAAATGGGATTGTACAAATGAATACACGGTGAGTTATCGTGTTGATGGCGGTAAAGGTTCTGTTAGTGAAGAATTCTTTATCAATGGTAATGCAGTAATGAATGAAAAATATGATGGAGTTTTCCCATGGCGAAAAAAAATCTAATTATCGGTGGTTATACAAACTACGGTATTAATCAATTAAAACCTTGGGTATTATCAGCATTAGAAGTTGCTGACGATAATACAGATGTTGTTTTAATTGCCGGCAGTACATCAAAAGAAACAGTACAATGGTTAACACAACAAGGCGTTGTTGTTATACCTATGATACAAGTACAAAATGTACCTATTCATGTACTACGATTCTTGTCAATTTATGACTTCTTATGTGGTCATTGGCAAACATATAACTATGTTGTTACCACAGATGTAAAAGATGTTTATTTTCAAACAAATCCTTTTACATACTTAGATTCATATTTAATGAAATCAAAGAAAATTATTGCAGCATCAGAAGGGTTAAGATATAAAGATGAACCTTGGGGTAATGAAAATTTACATCAGGCTTATGGCCAGTATGTTTACGATAAGTTTAAAGATAATGAAATTTATAATGTTGGAGTGATTGGTGGTTACTCCGAATATGTTAAAGATTTAGTGTTTAACATATTTACTAATGCAACAAATCGGCCTATTCCTATTTGCGACCAGGCGGTATATAATGTGTTAATTAATACACAACCATTCAAAGATGTTATTCAATTTCATGCACACGATTATGGTTGGGCAGTTCAAGCTGGTACAACAGTAGACCCATCAAAGATTGACCAATTTAGACCATGTTTATTATGTAAAGAACCTACATTTGAAGATGGTTATGTTTTAAATTTACCTGATAGTCCGGCAAGTAAGTTTGCTATTGTTCATCAATACGATAGAGTACCAGAATGGAAGAAGTTTATCCAAAAGAAATACGGACAAGAAGATGAATCACAATATTTTATTTACAGGACTTAAAAATGAACTTTGAACAATTATACCAAGACGCTTGTGCAAAAGATACAGACATTCATGAGCATTTACCATTATTATCGCAATTAACATCTGAATGTAAACACGTTACTGAATTGGGTGTTGGTCATGCACAAAGCACACTTGCTTTCCTAAGACATGATATTGAATTACATAGTTATGAATATAGACCACATGATTATATTCCAAAATTATTTGAAGATTTTAGAAATGCTGGTCGTAATGTAACATTACATATTGATGATACGAGAGCTGTAGAAATTGCACCAACAGATTTCTTATTTGTTGATAGTTTACATATCTACGAACAAGTAAAGGTTGAATTACAGTTACATGCCAATAAAGCAAGAAAGTATATTGGTTTTCATGATACAACAACTTATGCTACAAACGGAGAATTTGGTGGCAGAGGTATTTGGCCTGCTATTCAAGAGTTTATAGATTCTCATCCTGAATGGCAATTGATTGAAAGACGTATCAATAATAATGGTTTGACAATTCTAAAGAGAGTTCATGGATAAAAATAAAATTGCCATTCTTATTACAACTTATTGTGATAATGAAATACGTCATTTTATGACCGAAACAATTTGTGAGAAGTTAAGTAAATCCGGTTACCATATCTGCCTAACTAGTCATACTTTGGTGACAGAAAAAGCATTAAAGTATTGTAATAGCTTTCTCTATGATGCCGATAATTCAACTTTAGTTGATGGTAGAAATACTATGACTAATAATACTCCTGCCGAAACTACTTGCATGAACATGGGGTTAGATTATCTACAATCAAAAGGATTTACTCATGTATTTAAAACAAATTATGATGTAAATCCTAGTATTGATATTAACAAAATTATTGAAACACACGCTTCTAAAAATAAAAAATTGGTGGCAACAACCAATGGTGATGAGTGTGCTATGTTATCTTACTTTGGTGAAATTAGTTTTATCAAAGAAACATGGAACTTTGATATGTTAAGAAAATATGGCTTTGATAATATTGCAGAGATGGCATGGAAAAAATATATTAGAGAAAAAGGTTGGTTAGATGATGTTTGTATGGATTATAAAACTGATGGCCAACTTTTACTTATCGGTGAGCAAAGAGTAAATTTTTACCATGCTGGTGGTATGAATTATTTAAATGAATATAAAACAAAAATATAATGTATATTAATAAACAAAATTGGAATAAATTATCTGAAGATTTTCTTTCACAAGAACCATTTAATCATGTAGTGATTGATAATTTCTTTACTAAAGAATTTGCAGAAGAAATTGTTAAAGATTTACCATCCGATTACGAGAAAAATGTTGATGGCAAATATGATAATGCGATTGAAAAGAAAAGAACTATTCAGAATTGGTTAAAACTTGATAAGAATGTTTATAAAGCAATATTTCATTTGCTTGATTTTGAATTTGTAAATAATCTTAGAACACTAACTAAACAAAAACAATTAGTTGCTGATTATGGTTTACACGGAGGTGGTGTGCACATGCACCAAGCAGGTGATTATTTGAATGTTCATTTTGATTATGATATTCATCCTAAATTAGACATGAAGCGCAAACTCAATTTAATTGTATACATGAATCCTAATTGGCAAGAATCTTGGGGTGGTAATTTGGGTTTATGGTCACATGATGAAGAAGCACAACAACCAAAAGAACTTATCAAATCAATACCTCCACTTTTTAATCGAGCAGTCATATTTGATACTACACAAAATTCTTGGCATGGAGTAACCGAAGGTATATTTTCACCTGAGGGACAATACAGAAAAAGTATTGCTACTTATTATTTAATACCAACGGATGATGTAAAAAATAAAAGACAAAAAGCTTTATTTGTACCAAGAGCAGAACAAAAAGATAATGAAGAAGTTAAAGAGTTAATCAAAAAAAGGTCAGGATATTAAAATGTCACATCCACAACAAAGAGAATTTTTACAATCAGTTAAAAATAATTTTTCTGGTTATTTTAATGGCAAAAAAGTATTAGAAGTTGGAAGTCTAAACATTAATGGATCCGCAAGAGATTTTTTCTCTAATTGTGATTACGTTGGAATTGATGTGGGTCCAGGAAATGGTGTTGATATTGTTTGTCAAGGTCAAGACTTTGATGCACCAAATGAAACATTCGATACAATTATTTCATGTGAGTGTTTTGAACATAATCCAGAATGGGTTGCAACATTTACTAATATGCACAGAATGTGTAAGACTGACGGATTGATTATAATGACTTGTGCAACTGGTGCTAGATTAGAACATGGTACAAGTAGGTCGGATCCAGATGCATCACCATTAACAAGAAATATTGGTTGGGAATATTACAGAAATTTAAGTGAAAAAGATTTTCGTGAACACTTTGATATTGAATCAATGTTTAAAGAGTTTCAATTTAGTTTAGGTTGGTTTAGTGGTACAGAACCTATGGATTTATATTTTTATGGAATAAAAGCATGATATCATTTTTTCATATTGCTTCGGTTTATCCGAAAGCTACGGAAGTTGCTATTCAAAATGTCAGGTTACATCATCCTGATAGTTATTATTTTTTAGCTGTTGACGGAAACAGACCAGAATATCTTAATATTGCCAAACAATATAATTGTGATTGTGTAATCTATGAAAATCGCCTTGGTGGTACTTTTGGTGAATATGGATGGCCACTTGAGAATGTTCTTCAATTTTTAGAAAGATTTAAAGAAGCTTGCCAACGATGCAACACATCACATATTATTATGATGGAAGATGATGTATTAATTACCAGACCAATTACGGTAGAAGCAACTTGGGAACACGCTTGTGCTGATACAAGAATTGGTAATATTATACCGGAACAAATACATGATTTGATTGAAAAGTTTTGTGGTAAAAGACCTACATTTAAACAGTATGGTGCTGGTGGCGGTTCAATATTTAATGTCTTGACATTTTTAGAAAATTATGATAAAATAACTAAGTATCTTGGAGAAATTTATAAATTACATAATCAATATCCACCTTTAGGTTATGTTGATTGTTTGATGAATGTTTATTATTATCTTTGTGGAAAAGATTATTCGGTAAATCCACATAGAACTGATACACATAACCATAAACCTGGATTTGATTATGAATCGTTTATAAGTAACCAATCAAGCGATATACAAATTATTAACAATTATAAAAAATATTATTATGAATGAAATTACTATTGTAACAGCCTTCTTTGATATTGGTCGTGGTGATTGGACTCCAGACAAAGGTCTACCACATTATTTACAGAGAACTAATCAAACTTATCTACAAAGATTTGGTAATATGAGCACAATCAAAAATAAAATGATTGTGTATACCGAAGAAAGATTTGTTGAAGATATTAAATTTTATCGTAAAGATAATCCAACCGAAATTCTTGTAGTTGATTTTCAAAATTCATTTGAAAAACTCCGTGAAAAAGTTTCTACGGTTCAAAAGAATCCAGAATATCAAGCGAAAATAAATCCCATGCAAGTACGCAATCCAGAATATTGGAATGCTGATTATGTTGTAGTAAATGCTTTAAAATCCACTTTTGTTTCTAAAGCTATTGAACTAGGTCATGCTGTAACTGACTTGGTTGCTTGGCTTGACTTTGGTTATTGCCGTGATGAATCTACACTTAATGGTGTGGAACTTTGGCAATATCCGTTCGATAAAGAAAAAATTCATTTGTTTAACATCAAAGAATGGAAAGAAGGAACAATTATTCAAGATGTTATTGCTAATAATGATGTCCATATTACTGGCCCGTGTATTGTTGCTGGCAGAGAAATGTGGTCAAAATTAGAATATCTTGTTCACCATTCTATTGAAGAAATGGTTAAGAACGATTTAATTGATGATGACCAAACTATGTTATTGATGTCATATCTGTTTGCACCAAATATATTTGAATTACATCCAGTATCTCCAGATAACTGGTTTGTTGCTTTTAAGGAATATAATGAAAATACAAATTGATTGTACGGCCAATCTTGGTGATTTTTGTAATGCTTTACCAGTAATTTCTGGCATTTCAAAATATGTTAATGAAAAAATTGATATTATTATTCGACCAGAAATGCGTAAGTTCAATGGCATTAAAGAATTTTTACTATATCAGCCAATGTTTAATTCAGTTGAATTTGCTGATGAAGTATTTACCTATGGTGATATTATGAAGCTTAGTTCATGGACTCGCATGGACCAAGAGAATGAAAATCGACCTATTGAAACTTGTCGTTATGAGAATTGGGTGAATGATAATTACAGAATGTTGTTTGAAGTGGATGATGATTTTGAGATACAGGTTGGACCAATGCCTTTTACTTTAAGTGATATTATGAGTAAAACTGTCATTGGTGACCGATGGAATCATGAAACGATTGATACACGAAGAAATACCAATATAGTTGAACATGGGGTAAAACCAGACCCATTAAAAGTAATCTATCTCGACTATTCAAAACCAATTATGGAAAATTTGAATATTATTAAAAATAATCCTAATCCTTTTATTACTACGTTTACAGGTATTGGTATTATTGCTGATTTAATGAATAAAGAAACTATTGTTTGCTGGGACGAAGATATGAGAATGTGGGATGGTCAACCTGTTGAGTTTGACTTCAAGCGACACTATTATGGTAATCGCAAATCAAAATTAGTTTATGTTAAGGATTTAGTAATATGATTTATAATATTCGTAAAGGTGTTTTTGGTAATTGTATTCGCAACGGAGATTTAATTGCAGTTGCTAATGTAGTTGAACATCTAAGAAAAGTTAATGATGATAAAATTAGATTTTGGATTGATCCTGCGGCACTAAGTCAAGAAAAATATGTACAAAATTTTCATACTTGGATGATTGGAATGACCGATTATTTTTCTGCTTTTGAAGGAAATCAAGATTTACCTTGGAAAAATGTCAATCTGTGGGATTTTCGTGATATCATTGGAGATTTGGTAAAAATACCAAACCATCAAAAACCAGAATTCAAAATTGTTGTATGTCCAGTCTTAGATGCTCCGTACAATACATACAGAAATTGGCCTAAGCCAGTTTTTGAAAAAATATTAAAAATATGTGAACAAGGATATCCGAATAATTTTGAAAGAGTTCTTTGTGTATCACCTAATGTTGATTTAACTGATTATGATACATCTAGATGGCAAGTCAGTACTAATTTTATAGAAAATCTTCACCACATTATGAATACACAGGTTTTTATAGGTGGTGATACCGGTACATCTCATTTTGCATGGGCTCTCGATACCGGACCTAAAGAACTTATCTATTATAACTCTAGTCGAGGTTTAGTACACACATTACCTTTTTATTTACTCAAAGGCAAAGGTGAAATGAGAACTTATTGGCTGGATTTTGAAGGAACTAAGTTTTAAATCGAACATTTTTTGGCACTATGTATCGAAGCCAACATTTATACAGTTATATTATTAAATTTTAAAAGTTGTATAAATAAGGTGTACGGCAACCGAAGTGTGTTGCAAGTCTGTAAGGAAATCAATGTTATCGTTTAAAACTTTTTTAAAAGAAGAAACCGAAGAAGGTTCAAAACTTAAGCATATACATCATGCTGAAGATAGGCCTCTATTTCACGGTAAAAAAGGATTTGAACATGCCAAAGGCGCACTAAACCAAGCTCATGAACATATGAAGTCTGGTGGTAATAGTTCTGCTTTGACTATGAAGTATGATGGTTCTCCTTCTGTGGTTTTTGGTCATCATCCAGAAACAGGTAAATTCTTTGTAGCTTCTAAATCTGCTTTCAATAAAAATCCAAAAATTAATTATACACACGCAGATATCGTAAAAAACCATGGTCATGCTCCAGGATTAGTAGAAAAACTCCACGCAGCATTAAATCACCTCAAAAAAGTTGCACCAAAAACTGGCGTATATCAAGGTGATATTATGCACTCTGGTACTGATTTAAAAAATGAGAAGAATGGTAAAGTATCATTTACGCCTAACACAATTAAATATACCGCATCTGGAGATGAAGCTGATAGAATCAAAAAATCTAAAATTGGTATAGTAATTCACACGCAATATCACGGTAAAGATATTACCTCGATGAAAGCTGATTCTCATCCAGACTTACACAATTTCAAACAACATCCTGATGTTTGGCAAAAATCACCTAATCACGACACAAAACAAATTCATTATTCTGAAAAAGACCAAGCTGAGTTTCATAAACATATGGATGCGGCTGAAAAAATACACAAAGAACATGGTAAAACCATGTATAAGTCCACAGAACCTCATCAAGGTGAATCCGGACACTTAGCAACCTATATAAATCATACAGTTAGAACAGGTGAAACACCGTCAGCTGAGGGTTTAAAAGCTCACATTACTGATAAGTATAAAAAAATATCCAGTAAGTTAAAAACTCCAGCAGCACAAGCTCGTAAAAATACTGAGTTATCTGCACACATAAAACACATAGATGCACACAAGAAAGACTATGATAATTTGTTAAAAATGCACCATCATTTACAACAAGCTAAAAATATTTTAGTTAAAAATTTGGAACAACATGAAGGTGGTTTGGAACATCATATAGATAGTAAGAGAACTGGTCCTGAGGGTTTTGTAGTGAATCATGCAGGTGAACCAACAAAATTAGTCAACCGTGCCGAGTTTGCTCGTGCCAATTTATTAAAGGTAAGAAAATGACAACAATACAAGAAATGATTTATCGTGAAAGGGCAGGATTACTAAAAGAAAATTTTGGCGATGACCATGATTTTAGTTCTTTAAAACCACATCATTCTTATACAACAAAAGATGGTCACCAAGTTGATGTTCATATCTTCAATAATCCTAATGGTAAACATGCTATTTTTTATAATAAAAATTTGAATGGTATAACAAAATTGGTTCATTGGGAACATAATGCTGAACATCCGACTAAAGATGAATTGGAAAAAGCTGGGCACGAAGAATTTGAAGAAGAAAATACACGTTTAAATGAAGAAAAAAAAGAATTAGGACTTTTAGGTGATACTGGAGGAAAAGTAACAGAACACTCAGCAATTATACACTTAATTCATCATATGCACACACAACATGGAACATATGGTTCAGTAGAGCATAAAAAAGATTTGGCGCCGCACGAAAAAGCTCTAAAAGATATGAAGAGCAAATATGTTACAAATAAAACACAAGAAAAAGAATTTAGAGTTAGACAAGCTCACGGTAAAGCAGCAGCAAGTTCGATGATAGAATCATTGAAACAAAAACATGGACCACACGTTAGAATTGCTGCAGTTGGTCATACAGCAAAAGAAGGCGACATTGGAAGATTTACTAATGGCAAACATAATGATACTCAAGATAATCCGTCGGATGTTACAGTAAAAACTTATGTACCAGGTCATTTAAAAGAAGAATTTGGTGCCGGACACGAGCATAGTTATGAAGGATTTTCATTAAAATCATCTAAATCTTCAAAAAGAATAACAACTAAAAATCCTGCAATACATTTAGATGGTATGTTGGACCATTCAACTAGAAAATTAAATACAGAAAAAATTGCAAGAGATGGATTGAAAAAAGTTCACCATGAAATGGGTCACGGCGATAAGTCTGCTGCTGAAAGGGGAAGATATATCGAGGCTGTCAGAAAGAAAGAAGGTGTACCAAATCGTTCTTCTGTTGAAGAAAAAGCAAGTAAATTAGCTCAACCTGTACATAAAGCAACAGCTGAAGAATTACATGACCACATACATCATTTATTACACAATACCGGAGATGAAGGACATAGAATGGTTGGTCGTATGTTGAAAAAACATTTAACACCACATACTGGAATGCCTTGGTCTAAAGTTCATGTGATGGGTAATGAAGAACATAAAGTTAAAGCTTCAGTTACTCCAGGAAGTGAACATCCTTTAAATAAAGTTTTTAATAGTAAAAAAACAAAATACGCAGTATCAAGAAGTGGTGCTACTGTAACTTTACACAAAGTTGAAAAAGATGGTTCACATACTGCATTAGCACATTATAGACCAAAAACAAACAGTAATGCTTTAAAATCTGATACTTCAAACTATACTGTAACTCCAGCGTACTCACACTAATGAAATCATTTTTAGAAATACTTGAAGAAGCAGAAAAGAGTGCCAAACCGGTGGTGATGGCGTTTGGCCGCATGAATCCTCCAACAACTGGTCATTTAAAACTTATTGATAAAGTAAAATCCACAGCTGAAAAACTTGGAGCTAAACACACCGTTGTAGTTTCACATTCACAAGATTCTAAGAAAAATCCTTTATCTGGCGAACAGAAGATTAAACACCTAAAACGTTATTCTTCTGGTACCAATTTTCAATCTTCATCTAGTCAACATCCAACAATATTGCACCATGCTGCAAAATTACATGGAATGGGACATGACGAACTTCATGTTATTGCTGGGTCTGACCGTGTTAAAGAAATGGAACATCTATTACACAAATATAATGGTGTAAAAGGTAAACATGGTTATTATAATTTTAAAAAAATAAGAGTACATTCTGCTGGTCACCGTGATCCTGATGCTGAAGGTGCAGAAGGTATGTCTGGTACTAAAATGAGAGAGCATGCAAAGAATAATGACTTTTCTTCATTCCGTCAAGGCGTACCACATCATGTTTCCGCTGAACACGCAAAAGAGTTAATGCATGATGTTCGTAAAGGTATGGGATTAAACGAATCTTATAATCGTGGTATGTTCAAAGCTATTTTTATTACTGGTGGGCCAGGTTCTGGTAAAGATGTTATTATTCGTGAAGCCATTGCTTCTGAGAAAGCAACCGAATTAAATTTCACACAAGTTCTTGATATTCTTAATGATAAACATAAACTTGCAATGAAATCAATGAATCCAAAATTTGAATCAGTTCGAACCAGAAATCCACTTATTATTAATGGCCCAGCAGATGATTTAGAAAAGATTAATCATATCAAAGAAGAATTAGAAGAAATCGGTTATTCTACCATGATGATTTTTGTTAATACCGATAATAAAACCAGTCAAGAAAGAAATTCTTCATTGTCTAGAGTTATGGTAGAATCAATTAGACAAGAAAAATGGTGTAAATCTCAAGAAAATACTAAATATTTCACCGAGTTATTTAATAATTTTATCAATTTTGATAATACAGGAAATTTAGATAATAAAGAAGAAGATATAACTGAAATATATCAAACTACTCAAAATTTCTTGGATTCTACGAAAGTAGATATGGTAGTTGATAATTGGCTAAGTAAAACCATTAAGGAAGAAAATGTTAAGAAAACTAATGCAAAAGCTATTCAGCTTAAAACCGTTGGAAAATACAACTCAAGTTTTAGAGCAAAAGGACCAGCCGATATCAAAAGAGATAACTCCGGTTCCCTTGTCTACGGAAAAGACCAAATCTCAGGAGATACCGGTCCAAGAAAAGACCCTAACGGTAGAGGACACTCCGGTGGAGCATGGTCAGGAGTCTACAATACCAGTTATAACACCGAAGAAAAAGGTCCAACCATCAAATTCAACCCGCCGGCCAAAGAACCAAACTTCAACTACGACAAAGACAAGCTCAAAAAGCAAAAAAAAGGCGATAAAAGTTTAAGTGCAGGACGTGTAGCTAGACCGGATGGTGTTACACCAACATACGATACAAGAGCAGGTGGTCAAGGCGCTGCAGCTGGTGCCGGACTTGGCGACCAAACATACAGCGAAACAGTAGATTATAATAATGATGACGTATCTAATTTTAGTGCTCAAAGTGGTTCAGTTCAAGCGAATCCTCTAAGCTCAGCTTATGAACAAAAGAAGTCATTTGATAGATTTAGAAAGAAGATTAAAAAAGAAGCAATTGACCACCATACAGTAGATATGGGAGTTTCTGGTACATTAAGTGGTGCTGGTAACAAACAAGGTATGGATAGTTATTTTGACCAACAGCGTAATATTGGTGTTCAAATAAAAAGAAAAGTGAATAAAAAGTTTAATCAATCAAAAGACGATGGTAAGGACGGACAATGAAACGTTTCAAACATCTATCTAAAGAATTGAATAAAACTAAATTAATAAAGAATAGAGAATTATCACCAATAATGCAGAAGTTTGATTTTTGGGATGAAGAAACGAATCGTGTTAAAGAATTAGAAAATGGTTTAAAAAAGTTAAAAAGTCATAGTTACGATTCAATTGATAGATTAATGCAAGATATTGCAAAGAAACATGGTATTACAGGTAAAGACTTACACAACGATTTTAAGAATAAACACGGTAAAATACCTGATGAGTGGATTAAAGAAAATACGACCTATGATACAAATATGGATGTAAAAAAAGAATTGCAAACTTTGTCGTCAAAATTGGCAGAAATATCAAGGAAAATAAATGAAAACTTTTAAACAATTTTTGGATGAAAAAGGTAGATGTTGGTCTGGTTATAAACCAGTTCCAGGAAAAACTCCTTATACTCCAGGAAGTTGTAAAAAAGAAGATGAAGAAAGAGATGAAGCTCTCAAAGAAGATTTAAGACAATGGTTTAAACAAAAATGGGTTCGTATGGACACCAAAGGTAATATTAAAGGTCAATGTGCTAGAAAACCAGGTGAAGGTAAACCAAAATGTTTACCACAGGCCAAAGCACAAGCATTAGGTAAAGAAGGTCGAGCAAAAGCAGCACAGAGAAAGCGCCGTGAGGATCCAAATCCAGAACGCCGTGGCAAAGCAATTAATGTAAGGACAAAATAAATGAAAAAGTTTAACGAATTCATTACTGAAGTTGAGAATTTAGAAGAAAAAAATAAGCCAACGCAACCTGAAAAATGGGCTCGTGCTAAGGCGGCAGCTAAATCTAAGTTTGCTGTTTATCCTTCTGCTTATGCTAATGCTTGGGCTTCTAAGAAATACAAATCAATGGGTGGTGGTTGGAGAAGCACTAAAGAAGAAGTTGAATTAGATGAAATGGATAAAAGTCAAAAATCACAGGAACGCCACGGTGATTATCCTCTTGGTATTAAAAATAAAGATGTAAACATGGTTAAACCAATTACTTCAAAAAAAGTAAAGAAAGATACCTTGGAATTATTAAACAAGTTATTAAAAAAAGAAGAAGTTGAATTAGATGAAAGGTCAGATTATGCTAGTAGACATCCAATAACAAAAGGTATTATCGGTGGTCGTGATAAAGGTGCTGAGTTATTTGGTGGCAAAAAACAATATGACACTTTAGCCAATAGAAGAAAACCTGGCCATGAAGTTGCTCATGCTAAAGCATTAGGTCATCAAGGCGGAGATGAAAAAGAACAACAAGCTAAACTTAAAACTGCATTAAAATCTAAAAATGAAGAAGTTGAATTCTACGAAGAATATGATACTGAAGAATTATTTGATATCTTAGAAGAAGTTGTTGATGGTATTGCTGAAGAAAGCAATATTGATCCAGATATTCTTTGGGAAAATCTGGAAGATGTTACAGACGAAGAATTATTTGAAACTGCTGCTTGGCGTAGAAAAGAAGGTAAGAATCCTACCGGTGGATTAAACCGTAAAGGTATTATGTCTTATCGTAGAGAGAATCCAGGTTCTAAGTTAAGTATGGCCGTTACAGGTAAAGTAAAACCCGGAAGTAAAGCAGCTAAACGTAGAAAGTCATTTTGTGCCAGAATGGGTGGTATGAAAGGTCCAATGAAAAAACCGAATGGTGAACCAACAAGAAAAGCACTAGCATTACGCAAGTGGAAATGCAGATAAAATAGGAGAAAAAAATGTTTGCAAAAAATAAAGTATCACAATCAATGATTGATGCGGTTAATTCTGTATTAAATGAAGAAAAGAAAGAATTGTTGCTTGAACCAAAGAAAAAAGAAATAGATGAAACAGGCTTTCATAAAGCTGCTCATGCTGCTCGTAAATCTGGCCAATCTCATTTTGAGTTCCAAGGTAAAAAATATCCTGTTACTGTTAAATCCTACAAAGAAGCCATTGAAATGGATGAAGCTGCTGAGAAAGTACCTACTGCTACCGGCATGAAAGTATATGGTTCAAGTTATGGCAATTCGATGAAAGCTCGCAAAGACCAGTTGAAATCTCCTGTTGATGATGTTAAAAAAGGTCCAACAGAAAAAAATATTAATAATAAAAGCTCTACAGGTGTACAATATCACCACAGCGTAAAAGAAGATGGTGATTGTGTTACTGAACCACAAGCAAAAAAGATTGCTAAAAAAGAAGTTAGTCACCATAATATAACAATGCACAAAGGCCAAAAGAATACTGTTAAAGAAGGTACTTTTGCTTCTAAGTTATTAGCTATGACCGAAGCTAAAGGTCCTTTGGCTGGTGCTCCTGAAGAATTTACCGACAATAATCTTGGTGAAGAAGAAATGACTGACGCTCAAATGAAGAAGCGTGAAAAGATTGTCATGTCAATGAAAAAAGGTATGGCAGGTTTCAAACAGCGTTACGGTAAAAATTGGAAGAATGTAATGTATGCTACTGCTACAAAACAAGCGATGAAAGAAGATTCTTCTGATACATGGAACGGTTCATACGATTTTGTAATTAGTGAACAAGAAGTTGAAATTGAAGAAGGTGATGCAAGTTACAAAAAGAATCCTCCAAGAACAAAAATGGCTGATGTTGTTGACCGTAAAAAGACTGTTAAAGATTTGTTAAAAGGTCGTCAATACTTTGGTACAGGTAAAGTAAAAGAAGAAGTTGAATTGAACGAAGATGAAAGTCTTGATTCTATTGCCAAAAAACATGGTATGGAATATAAGAAAACTACTTATGGTGCAGGAATGAAACACAAAACCAAAGGTGAAATTTCTATTAATCGTTATGGAGAATGGCATCATTATCCTGCTGGTTCAAAATCATCTAAAGCTCATGGAGGTAGTGATAATAACTTTGCTAGTTTGGATAAACACCTTTCTTCATTGAAAGAAGAAGTTGAATTATCCGAAAAGAATGATGCACACAATTATGCTGCCCATTATGAAGATCCAAAAACTGGTGAATGGAGTGGTATGAAGTTGTTTACTGCTAGAGATGACCAAGATGCTATTCGCCAAGCACATAAAAATTGTGAAAAAGGTTGCCGTTTATCTAAAGTAGAACGTCATATGACAGTTAAAGAAGAATACTTCAATGAGGCCGAAGAAGTTGTTACAACAGGTAAAAAAGAAACATATTCAACTGATATGTTACGTGGTCGTGTAAGTGGTGTTGCTAAGACAAATTCATTTAAAAATTATAAATCAGAATTAAAAGTTGGTGGTGGTATGGAAGCCCCAACTGATATGGAAGAAGGTGAAGATACAAAAGAGAAACAAAAGATTACTACTAATCCAGGTCCTGTAGATATTAAATTTGATGATAAATTAGGTCATCCTAATGCATATACACACTTTAAAGATGAAAAACATATTACAAGTGAAGAAATTCGTGGTGAATTAAAGAAGATGCGTGACCATCAAAAAAAAGAGCACAATAAAGAATTATCTCACTTTGAAAAAATGGAAAAAGATGCCTTCAAAAAAGAAGAAGTTGAAGAATTAGATGAAGATTCTGCATTAGACCAATTTCTTTCGCAAAAGGGACTTAATACAGTAAATCTTTCAAGAGATAAAAAAATTAGTTATGCTAAATCAAATGAATTCATGAGATGGAAACAAAACCATCAAATGGAAGCAGCTGAAATTCCATTTGAAGGTCCTTATACAAAAAATCCAAAAAATGTGAAAGATAAATCTGGTGCAGTACATACACCAATGAGTCGTGCAAAAGATTTAGCTCGTCAAGCATTTAAAAAACTTAAAAAAGAAACAATGATGGGGAAAATTGCTGGTGGCGTCTAAACTAAAGAAAATTCTCAAAGATGTTGTTAAGAGAAATCCTGAACCGGCCAGAGGTACCAATTATGTGGACCCTGGCCAATTAGGACAATACTCCGCACAGAATCAAGTATCAGAAGATATGACCACAAGTAAAAGAGGTGTAAAACCTCCTAAAATTCGTGGTAAAGAAGCTGGAGCACCAAGGTCGAGCGATAAAGATTCTCCTACATTACAACACGTGCAAAGAATTAAACAAGCTGAAAAACATTATTTGGTAAAAACGCCGCCTGGAGCTTTAAGAAAATTAAATAAATCAGGCGTAATTAAAAATGCACCAACTGCTTTAAAAACAATAGATAGAACGCAAGGTTCACAAACAACTCAATTGACTCCTGAGGAAACACAAATGAATGAAGCAAAGAAAACAAAAAGAATGTCTGGTGCTGATAGGTGGCGTAAACATTTGAGTGATATAGATAGAGCACACAAAGAATTTATGAAAAGTATTGAACATCTACCAAATAAAGACCAAATGCAAGCTATAATGGATAAAATCAAAGCAAATAGAGCGGCTATGCATAATGAAGATATGAATCCAAATTCACCTAAAGCTAATTTTGTTGCTAAAGAATTAAAAGGTGTTAGGAAACGTTCCGATTTTAATACTTTTAAAGAAGGTGGAGATTTAATGGGTGACCCAAAGGCTGCTGAGATATCTCCAGCTGACGGTGCAAATGGCGGTAAAGAACTCGCTGATGAAAAAATGAAACCATCTAGAGCCAAAATGATTAAGATGATAGTTAAAAATAAAATGGTCAAAGAAGATTTATATGACCATGAAAAAGAAGATAAATCGGTACAAACTTATGGTAAAAAACCAAAATTTGATAAAGCTGATAAAAAAGATAGTGAAGGTGAGAAAAAACCATCGGCTGCTGCAATAATGACTGGTGGTACAACATTAACTGGTGAAAAACGTGATACCGTTGAAATCGATCCTATGATGCGTAATCGTCCTGGTCAGCCAGATGTCACCAAAAAGGATGACAAGAAAAAAGACGATAAAAAAGAAGAAAAGAAGAAAGATAAATAACAATATAACCAAGGCTAATTAAGGAGAAAAAAATGCCAGCATGGTCAAATACAGATGCGCCAAATGCAAAACCAAAATGGGATGTCGAAAGACAGACAAGAGAAGTAATTCAGTTGCCAGTTTTAACTGGTAATACACCTGGAAACAATATCATTGTTGTTTCATACAATGACGGTGCTCAAAATAACGTAGCTAATATTGGCGTTGTTGCTGGTCAATATGTTTATTTTTGGGCAAATGGAGCAAACACTTATGGTGGTCAATCAGGTAATGGCGTACCAGGTATGTTCTTCTCTAATACAACCGTTTCTTCAACAAGTGGTAATACAGTTACATTAACTAATAATCTGTTTAATACTGTATCCGCTGGATTTACTGTTGAATTTGATAAAACTATTGCTTATAGTGCATCTAAACCAAATATGGGTGGTAGTGCATATAATGCAAACACAGTTTTGGTAACAGATACTAGAGGAATGACAGCAAATCAAGCTGTTTCTTTAGGTAATCTAAACGCTGGATGGGTTAATATTATCAAAACAACTAATAATGATGGAACAGTTCGTTACCGTCATGAAACTTTAGTTGTATTAGCAAATCCAACAGCATCAAATGTTTATTCTGGTAATACTGGTTGGGGTAGCCCTTTCGTTCCTGGTGTTTAATATTAATTGTTAAGGGTGGGTATGGTTTCATACCCACAATAATATGTTTGAAGAATTGAATGAAGAAAACATTATGATATATGCAATGAAGTGTTATAATACTCCAAATTGTGTAATGTCTGAATTTGAAAGTGATATTAAAAGAACCAAATATCTCAAAAGATTATTTCGTAGATACAAAGTTACCAAATCACTTAAAGAAAGATTAATATTAAATCATATCATTCTATTAAATAATGTTTTTGGGCCAGAACCAACATCAAGAATATTATTTTATAGAATTGATGAAAGAGATTATGATATATTGAAAACTTTTTTGCTTTATTTAAATATATTACCAAAAATAGTATACGGTATTAATAATAAAAATATATTTACTGATGATATACCGGTAGATATGCATATAGCAGACATATTAAGGAAAATATGAAATCTTTCAAAGAATACATCCAAGAAATGGGTGGAGGCGGTGGCGGAGGAGCAGCAGGAGGCGCTGTTGCTGCTGGACCAACAAATACAACAAGCGGTGGTCAAGTTGCAGGTATGGGACAACCACCAGGTAGTAAGTCTGGTGAACCGGGTGTTGATTTGAGAAAACGCAAGAAAAAAGTTGCCGATCCACGATTACCGATGGGTATTGGCAAACGAAAGGATTTCTAAGTGATTCATAAAGTTGCTACTAGAATTAAAGAAAAGTTTGGTTTATCAGCAGAAGTCACAATAACATCAAACGTAGCATTATTAAAAATAAAAGGTTTAGATAATTATAGTTTAGCAAAATGGATTACAGAAGAATTTGATAATGTTAAAGTTACAGTAAAAGATAGAGAACTTGCAGGTTATAAAATATCCGATTTTGGCTGGATCAAAATAGAAAAAACAAATAAAAAAGAATTGATATTGATATAAAATGTTTATCGGACAATTGTTTAACCTTAATTTCTGGTTCGGTCTACTACCAGCTTGGATTCCATTAGTTATAATGGGAACTGGTATATGTTTGATTATATCAAGTTCATTAATCAAAATATTTTTGCCTATACAATATCGTATAGTTATAATTGCTGTATATTTTTCTGGTATTATTTTAAGCTTGAGTGGTGCGTATATTAAAGGTAGAGTAGACGTTTTGGTTGATTCCAAAAAAGAAATAGAAATATTACAAGCCAAACAAGAAGAAATTACACAAAAGATTGTTGAACATTACATTATACAAACCCAAGTGATAAAGGAAACAAATGAAAAAATACTCAATCAAGTCAATACTAAAGATGACCATATGTGTACTTTGCCTGAATCTTTTGTTAGGTTGCACGACAGCGCCGCTCAAGGTACCGTTCCCGACACCTCCACAGGAGTTGATGGTACCGCCTCCGGAATTGCACTCTCTGAGGCCGAAAGAACCATCATTGAAAACTACGGACAATACCAACAAGTTGCCGAACAATTAAAAGCATTACAAGAATGGGTAGCTAAACAAAAGGAATTAAATCCATGAAAAAATTATTGTTGTGTTGTTTATTAGTTTTATCTGGTTGTGCTACAGTAACAGATATTGTTTTTCCATCAAAATATGATGCTAATGAATATATGTTAATTAACAAGTTAAGAACCATATCTCAATTTGGTACTTGTGATAGATTTACTGTAAGTATGTTATATACAACTTCATTAGAATTAAAAAATTATAGTCAGCATTTACCAAGAGGTGAAGCATCATATAATATGGAACAAGAATTATTCACAATAGTCGAAGAATTATATAAAAAAGAAAATCCAAGTGCTGTATATTGTAAAGCGAAACTAAATATTATAGAAATTACGGCAGATAAAATTCAACAAGTTACCGGGAGTAAACCAAGATGAGTCAATTAGAAGAAATTTCATACTTAGCTGACCAATATACACAACAGTATCAAACTGGTCAATTATCTGCTGAAGATTATAAAGAATTGATTGGTAACTTAAATATTATGGGTCATATTAATGCAGCTGCTGATGACTTAACAGAAAATCAACAAGCATATCAAATTTTAATGGGTGCTGTACAATTAGCGGGAGCAATATACTAAAATGATTACAATAGAACAATTTCAAGCGATTGTAGGTAATAATCCAAATTCAGAACATTGGGTCGAAGCATTAAATAGAGTTTGGCCTGATTATGATATCACTACACCACAACGTATGGCTGCATTCATGGGTGAGTGCTGTATTGAGTCTGCAAAGTTTACTGCTGTACAAGAAAATTTAAATTATACTGCTGGTTCATTAAGTCGTGTATGGCCAAGATTATTTCCAGCAGGTATTGCTGAACAATATGCACATAATCCAGAGAAGATTGCAAACCGTGCTTACGGTGGTCGTATGGGTAATGGTGATGAATCTTCTGGTGATGGTTGGAAGTTCCGTGGTCGTGGTCTAATTCAAATGACTGGCCATGATAATTACCAATCTTTTGCTGACTCATTACAAATTGGTATTGATGAAGCTGCTTCATATGCAGAAACTTTTGAAGGTGCAGTCCAATCTGCTTGCTGGTTTTGGGAAACAAACAATCTTAACGCATTGGCCGACCAAGGTAATATTGACCATATTTCTCACATCATTAATGGTGGAACATTAGGTCAAGAAGAAAGACGCCAGTATTATCAACACGCTTTACAAATATTGAGTGCTTAAAATGTCATTAATAGATTCTGTATTAAATTTAGTCACCAAAAAAGAAAATAATCCACCTGCAGGTTCTAGGTCTGAACGTGAAGCAAAGATTAAAGATAAAGCAGGTTTGGTCATTAATGTTTTTGCTCTATTACTAGCAGTTAATACATTCATTGGTGGTGGATTAAGTTCTACTATTATGAACAATACAATCAAAGCAAATGACCTTTGGAACTTCTATCAAGCTAAGAGTATTAAACAAACAGAATATCAATTAGCTTCAGAACAAACTAATGACCCAATCAAAGCAAAGAAGTGGGCTGATAAAGCTGCTTCATATGAAGAAGGTGAAGAAGGTAAACCAGTCATTTTTGCTAAAGCCAAAAAATTAGAAGCTGACCGTGATTTAGCTAAAAAGAAATCACCATGGATTGCTTACGCATCTACTTCATATCAATTAAGTATTGTATTATTATCAGCAAGTATCTTGGCAGTAAGTATGCCTATGTTTTGGGCATCTTTTGGAGTTGCATTTATTGGTATGATTTTTATGAGCCAAGGTTTATTTTTGTGGTTCTAAAGGAAAAATAAATGTCAAAGAGTAACGATAATTGGATGCAAACATTGTGGCGCCCAGCAATGGGTTGGATGTATATGCTTATCTGTCTATTAGATATGGCAGTATTCCCTGTTCTTTGGTCGTTACTACAAGCCATGACACATCAACAAATTACACAATGGAATCCATTAACACTACAAGGTGCAGGATTGTTCCATATCGCAATGGGTGCTGTTCTTGGTATCGCTGCATTTGGTAGAACACAAGAGAAGTTAGCCGGTACAGCAGCTAATCCAATTGTAACAAATCAACCAATAGTAAACAATACTAATATGAATAGCGTACCTAGTAATATTGGTATGAGTAGAGTAGGTAGTGCACCTTTAGTAAATAACACAATGAGCACTCCAATGAGTCCTGCTCCAACAATTACTCCACCTCCTGTAACACCACCGTTATCTTCAAAATCAGCAGTACCTACAACAAGTTTTCCACCACTATAAGGATAAAAAAATGATATTAGCTCCATTTTTAATTATTGCTGCTTTCGTTGGTATTATTGTAGTTAATGAAGCTCAAGCCGTTGAAACACAAAAAGTTTGCCATGACGTAAAAGGTAAACAAGTATGTAAGATGGTAAAGATTCATAAAAAAATTGAAGATGCCACAAAGATTCCAGAGAAAAAGAAAAAATAATGGCAGATAATATTATCAATGATGTTGGAGTATTAAAGGGCCAAGTTTCGGCTCTGACTAGTATTGCGACAAAATTAGATGTCATTATTGATAAATTGGTTGACCAACACGATAGACATATAGCAAAGGTGTATGACGATATGGAAGCACGTAGAATAGAAACAGAATCGGACATTAAAGAAATACACGACCGTATTGATATGGTATTAGAAAAAGTTCAAACTACCGAAAAAAGTATTTTGGCTAAAATTGAAGATTTACGTACCTGTATTGATAAACACAATGCAAAAGAAAAAGAAACATTAGATAAGTTATTACAATGGAAGTGGATGATTGTTGGTGGTATTGTTGTAGTAACATGGTTGATTTCTCACGTAAATCTTGATATACTTGGTCATCTAACCAAATAACTTTTTAAAAAAATAATATTATGAGTGTTTTTATTGATAGGACTTACCTGCTGCGTGTTTCAGCCCGTTTGCAACGGTTTACTCAAAAGAAAACCGATTTGTACAACTTCAGATGCCCATTATGTGGCGATTCTCAAAAAAATAAAATTAAAGCTCGTGGTTTTATATACCGCAAAAAAGATGACTATTTTTATATGTGTCATAATTGCAGTGCATCTACCACATTCTATAATTTTTTAAGACAAGTAGATGAATCTTTATGCAAAGAATATCAATTGGAAAGGTATAAGAATGGTACACAACACGCAAATACTCCACCGCCCAGCTTTACAGAGGCGAAAGAGAAACCAGTATTCAAAGAAAAGATTCAACTGGAGTCAATCAACTCCTTACCAGAGGAGCATTTTGCTAAAAACTATGTTCGACAGAGAAGGATACCCGAGGCCTTACAATCGCAACTATACTATGCGCCAGATTTCGCATCCTTCATACAAAGTCTTGGGATTGAGAAAGAAGGACTCCAAAAGAATGACCATCGGTTAATTATTCCATTCTTTGATGAAAAAAAGAATTTGGTTGCGATACAAGGTCGAGCATTAGGTGAATCTAAATTAAGATATATCACAATCAAGTTACATGACGATAACCAAAAAGTCTATGGACTTGATAGGATTGATTTGAATAAACCAATCTATGTCGTAGAAGGACCAATTGATTCTATGTTCTTGGAGAATGCGGTGGCTACTGCCGATTCTAATTTAGAATCTATCATCAATATATTACCTAAAGATAAGGTTGTTCTGGTATTTGATAATGAACCACGTAATAAACAAATTGTAGAAAAAATAAATTCTGCTGTTGATAAACACTTCAATATAGTGATTTGGCCAGAATACATTGATTCTAAAGACATTAATGAAATGGTGCTAGATGGGTTTTCTCCTGATGAAATTCAAGACATTATAAGTAATAATACATTCGTTAATCTTAGAGCTAAAATGGAGTTTGTGAATTGGAAGAAAATTTAATATCATGGATACAACGAATCTCTGAGAAGAAGGATGAACTTGGTGGATTTAGTATATGTCCATTTGCAAAAAAAGCATTAGAAGATAAAAAAATATTTTGGTCATCGATTGCTTATGAATGTGAATCCTATATACTACGATACATCGAATCAATATGTGATTTTGAATTAATTGTTTTTTATAACCTATCAAAAAATTTAACTGATGAGGATTTATTAAACCTAATATCAAAATTACAATCAAAACGTTCCGACTTAATTTTTTTAAAGGACCATCCAGAAAATCCCGGTTTTATTAATGGATTAAATACAGGTAATCTAGAGTATCCAGTTATACTCGTAAACCCCAAAGATAGATTGATTGAGGCAAGAAATAAATTATTAAAAACAAAGTATTATGACTACTGGTCAGAAGAATATAAAAATGAGATTTTGAATTACGGCAAATAATAACAATAAGGCGATTACATGGAATACTTAAGTATTAATATAGATTTAGAAAGAGATAAACTATTCGATGAACTTGGAATTAAAAGACTTAAAGAAAGTTATATGCGAGAGGATGAAACTTCTCCTCAGCACAGGTTTGCATTTGTATCGAAAGCATTTGGAAGTAATCTTGAACATTCTCAAAGATTATATGACTATGCTAGTAAGCATTGGTTATCTTATAGCACTCCCATTCTTTCTTTTGGTCGCAGCAAGCGTGGTATGCCTATATCATGTTTCCTTAACTATATTGAAGATACTGCGGAGGGATTAGTTGATAATCTTTCGGAAACTAATTGGTTATCTATGTTGGGCGGTGGTGTCGGTATTGGTTTTGGTATTCGGTCTGCCGATGATAAGTCTACTGGTGTTATGCCACATCTTAAAATTTATGATGCGAGTTCTTTGGCTTATCGTCAAGGTCGTACTCGCCGTGGTAGCTATGCCGCTTATCTTGATATTAGTCATCCTGATATTATTGGGTTCCTTGAAATGCGTAAGCCGACTGGTGACCAAAATCAAAGGTGTTTAAACTTACATCATGGTATCAACATCACAAATGACTTCATGCAGATTATTGAAAACTGTATGTTGGATCCAAGCGCAGACGATTCATGGCCATTGATTGATCCTAAGTCAAAAGAAGTAAGAGAAACTGTATCTGCTAAGATGTTATGGCAGATGATCCTAGAGTTAAGGATGCATACAGGAGAACCATACTTACATTTCATTGATATAAGTAACGAACATCTACCACAATGGTTAAAAGATAAAGGATTGAAAGTACATCAATCTAATTTATGTTCAGAAATTATTTTACCAACTAACGAAGAGCGAACAGCAGTATGTTGTTTATCTAGTTTGAATTTAGAGAATTACGATGAATGGAAAAATGAACCATTATTTCTTAAAGATGTTGCTGAAATGCTTGACAACGTGCTTCAGTATTTTATTGATAATGCTCCTGACTCCATTAGCCGTGCTAAGTTTTCTGCTAGTCGTGAAAGAAGTATTGGAATTGGAGCATTAGGTTTCCACGCATATCTGCAAAGAAACGGTATTGCCTTTGAAGGTGTTATGGCTAAAGTTGCTAATAATAGAATTTTCAAATCAATACGAAAGGGTTTAGATGAAGCAAATCTTCAACTTGGACTGGAACGTGGTGAAGCTCCTGATGCAGTTGGTACTGGCCGTAGGTTTAGTCATGTTATGGCTATTGCTCCCAATGCTTCTTCTTCCATTATCATGGGCAATACTTCTCCTAGTATTGAACCTTATCGTGCCAACGCTTATAGGCAAGATACTCTTTCGGGTTCTTTCTTAAATAAGAATCGTTGGTTGGATAAACTCATAAAAGAAAAAGTAAAAGAAGAAGATTACAATGATATCTGGTCTAGTATTATTGCTAATGATGGTTCAGTACAGCACTTGGACATTCTTGACGAGAATCAGAAGGAAGTGTTTAAAACATCAATGGAGATTGACCAACGCTGGGTTATTGAGTTGGCTGCAGATAGACAACAATATATTGACCAAGCACAATCTTTGAATTTATTTTTTAGACCAGATGCACATATTAAATATGTTCACGCCATTCATTATATGGCATGGAAAAAGGGACTTAAAACTTTATACTACTGCCGTTCTGAAAAGATTGGTAAGGCTGATAAAGTTTCTAAGAAGATAGAACGACAAGTTATTAAAGAGCTAGATATGACACAAGTAGCTCAAGGTAACGACTGTATTGCTTGCGAAGGATAAGAATGATTAAGAAAACAGATTTAGATATTACTTCAGAAAGAACCTATTTTAAGCCTTTTAATTATCCTTGGGCTTATGATGCATGGTTAAAACACGAACAGTCACATTGGTTACATACAGAAGTACCTATGGCTGAAGATGTAAAAGATTGGAAGAAAAAATTAACCGATAGTGAAAAGAAATTTCTTACACATATTTTCCGTTTCTTTACACAAGGTGATATTGATGTGGCTGGTGGTTATGTTAAAAATTATTTACCATACTTTAGTCAACCTGAAATTCGTATGATGTTAATGGGCTTTGCTGCTCGTGAAGCATTACACGTTGCTGCATATTCACATTTGATTGAAACATTAGGATTACCAGAAACAACATACTCAGAATTTATGGAGTATGCTCAGATGAAAGAGAAACATGATTATATCATGGACATCTCCGCTAAGAATACTACAAAAGAAAATACAGCAACACATATTGCCGTGTTCTCTGCTTTTACTGAAGGTATGCAGTTATTCTCATCATTCATTATGTTACTAAATTTCCCACGCCATGGTAAAATGAAAGGTATGGGTCAAATCGTAACATGGTCAATCGTTGATGAAACGCAACATGCCGAAAACATGATTAAATTATTCAGAACATATATAGAAGAAAATCGTGAAATTTGGAATGATGATTTAAAATCCAGAATTTATGTTATCGCTGAAAAGATGGTTGAATTAGAAGATAAGTTCATTGACCTTGCTTTTGAAATGGGTGCAATGGAAGATTTAACTTCTGAAGATGTTAAGAAGTATATTCGATACATAGCAGACAGACGTTTGATTTCTTTAGGACTCAAAGGTGTGTTTAAAGTAAAGAAGAATCCTCTACCTTGGGTAGAAGAAATGATTAATGCACCTACACATACTAATTTCTTTGAGAATAGAGCAACAGATTATGCAAAGGGTGCATTGAGTGGTAATTGGAGTGAAGTTTGGGCTTAATGAAAGGTGAAAATGAAAATTATTGTTACGGGTGGTGCAGGGTTTATAGGTTCAAACCTTGTAGATAAATTAATTGAAATGAAAAATGATGTTACGGTGATTGATAACGAATCAGCAACATCAAATGACGAATTCTATCATAATAAAAAAGCAAAATATGTCAAAGAAGATATTGCTGATTATCCTATGATTCGTTATCTGTTTGATGGAGTAGATTATGTGTTTCACTTGGCGGCTGAATCTCGAATTCAACCAACAATTGATAATCCATTACTTGCTGTAAGAACTAATGTAATGGGTACAGCAACCATCCTACAATGTGCAAGAGAAGCAGGAGTTAAGAAGGTAATTTATTCTTCGACATCTTCTGCATATGGTAGAAACACACCACCTTTGTTTGAAGAAATGTCTGAAGATTGTTTAAACCCGTATTCTGTATCTAAAGTGTCTGGTGAAAAGTTTTGCCATATGTATACAGAACTGTTTGGATTGCCAACAGTAGTGTTTAGATATTTTAACATTTATGGACCAAGAGAACCTTCTAAAGGACCATATGCACCAGTTGTTCGATTATTTTTAAGACAAAAAGCAAATAACGAACCATTGACGATTGTTGGTGATGGAATGCAACGTAGAGATTTTACGCATGTTAGTGATGCAGTAAATGCCAATATATTAGCAATGAAATCTAATGTAACGGGATTGTTTAATATTGGTACAGGAATAAACCATTCTGTTATTGATTTGGCTAGAATGATATCCGATACTGTTACATTTATTCCACCTAGGCAAGGTGAGGCTAGAGTAACATTAGCAGATAATTCAAAAGCTAAAAAAGATTTGAAATGGGAACCAAAAATAAAGTTAGAAGATTATATCAACGAAAGCCTACAAAGAAAAGGTTAATAAAATGCAAAAACAATTATCAGCCGAGTGTGAAAATTGCGAATCATCTTATAATGTAGTTTTCATGGAAGAATTTGTATCACAAGAGTTACCAGAACATTGTCCGTTTTGTGGTGAAACCATTCAAGAATTAGAAGAATATATAGAGGATGATGAACTACTTGACGAAGATGAGGAATGGGACTAACTTGGCAATACAATGATAAAGATTTTACGGAAGACTTGATTGGTGATAATTATGGGTTTGTATATCAAATAACCAATCTTACAAATGGTAAGAAGTACATAGGCAAGAAATTCTTTTATTCTGCCAAAACCAAACAAGTCAAAGGTAAGAGAAAGAAGTATAAGGCGCCTTCAGATTGGCAAACTTACTACGGGAGTAGTGACAGTTTAACCAAAGATGTGTTACAATTAGGACACGATAATTTTAAACGTGAAATTCTACATCTTTGCCGTTCTAAAGGAGAATGTGGTTATCTTGAAGCTAAAGAGCAATTTATCAAAGGTGCTTTAGAATCAGATGACTATTACAATACTTGGATAATGGTACGAGTGAGGAAATCACACATACAAGGACTATTATGCTCGACTGGCTCAATCCAATAAAAAACGAAAAATTTGATGTCATGTATTTTATTGCTGGTGATGAAAAAGATTCTATTGACATTCAATTAAGGCAGTTCAAAGAAAATGAAGAATCTATAGCTAATACAAAATTAGGAGAGTGTTATCAGATTTTGTTGTATAAACACGACACAGATGGTACTTGTATTCATCCAGATAAATTTGAAGCTATTCTTATTGACCCACTAGAATATATCTCTACACTAATACCACAAGATTGGTGTGGTATAATTGCCAGAAAAACTAAAAATTCTCACAAAATTATTGATAATTTGTTTGACAAAATGACGAAAGTCTGATACAATAGAATTTTGAAACTATTGAAAGTTTATTATGATTCTCGTTGATTTAAACCAGGTATTACTTGCCGGTCTTATGGCACAAATATCAAACCAAAAAAATACCAAGTTGGATGAAAATCTAATTCGTCATATGGTATTAAACATTATTCGCAATCATGTAAAGAATTTTAAAACAGAATACGGTGAAGTAGTATTATGTTGTGATAACCGTAAATACTGGCGTAAAGAATTTTTTCCTTTTTACAAAGCAGGTCGTAAGAAAACAAGAGAAAAATCCGATTTAGATTGGCATTTGATTTTTGATATTCTTGCCAAACTCAAACAAGAACTCAGAGAAACATTTCCATATAAAGTAATTGATGTTGAAGGTGCTGAAGCTGATGATATCATTGGTACATTAGTTCCAATCTATGCTCGTGACCAAAAGATTTTGATTCTATCGAGTGATGGCGACTTCTTGCAATTACAACAATATGGTTCTAATGTTAAACAATATAATCCATCATTGAAGAAATATATCAAATCAGAAAATCCTTTACTTGAATTAAAAGAAAAGATTATTCGTGGTGATAAAGGTGATGGCATTCCTAATATGTTCTCACCATCAGATTGTTTTGTTCGTGACCTCCGTCAAAAGCCAATCACTAAAAATGTATTAGAAAAATACCTTAGTGAAAATGTTGAGAAGTATAATGATACAGATAAGGCAAACTTTTCTAGGAATTCGACCTTAATTGACCTTACAAAGATTCCACAAGAAATTAAACAAAAGATTATAAATACTTATGATGAAACAAAACCGGCATCTCGCCAAAAGTTATTGAACTATTTTATGGAACATAAACTTAAAAACCTAATGGAAGTGATTGAGGAATTCTAATGAAAAACATTTATGAAGTATTTGATGAATTTGAAGCAGCAAAAAATAAAAAAGAAAGAATGGATGTTATTGCAAAAAACTTAACCAAAACATTGGTTCAAGTTTTAGAGTTAACTTATCATCCACAAATTGAATGGCTAGTGCATGATATGCCAGAAAATTTCAAAATCAAAAATGTTCCAGAAGGTATGGGATATGCTCAACTATCCACCGAAATCAGAAAACTCTATTTGTTCAGAAAAGGTGAACCTGCAGCTCACGCATTAAACCCGAAGAAACAAAATGAAGTTTTATTACAATTACTAGAATCATTAGAACCAAGAGAAGCTGAAGTGGTTGCTGGCATTTTTAGAAAAGACCAAGGGGTTAATGGTTTAAATTATAAATTTGTTAAAGAAGCTTTTCCACAATTGTTGCCGTAACAAAAGGAGATATGAGTGACTAAATTTGTAGGTAAATTTCGTAAAAATAAAAATTACAATGATGATTATAATTACGAAGTAAAACGGCATCGTGATGAGCATTCCGAGATTAAAAAATTATTGACTAGGGATTATGAGTATCAATTGGAAGATGTAAAAGAATACCTAGAAGATTATACCGACAAGTAGTTGTTTCCATACAACACATCACTTGACATATAGCCTATATTATTATATAATAGAACTTCTATTGATACAGGAGTTTTATTATGATGATTTACGGCTACATTCCAAAATCCAAGCCTAAAAAACTATCAAAAGCTCAACAAGAGCAGAAAGATGCTTTCACAAAAGCGCTAAATCAAATTGCCGGCAAAAGTTATTCAAAAAGTCCTGCAAAAAAATCATCAATTTCAACAAAAAGTAATACTCCTTATCGTAGAGAAACACCAAAATACGAATCCTTGAACACCGGATTTGTTCCTTGCACAAAACCTGTCGAAGGAAACACATATACTGGCGAAAAAATGAAAGGAGTTGCGACAATGCACAAATCCAACGCAGTTCCTGTGTTTACCGACAACGAAGCTAAAGAAATTTCGAGCATGAGGAGATAAAAATGTTACAAAGACAAGAGGAAACGCAAATTTTGAGAGGAATTGATGAAATTATGTTCAATTTACGTCATGTACCTATTGATGATGTCGCATATTTTTTAGTAAAATTCAATCCGAATCTTGCGGATGAGTTAGCAACTGCAATTTCGCAACAATTTTTTGATAAAAACGAAGGAAGTAAACATGAATGAAGAAAATTTGAATTTTTGGGCTAATGCTAAAGTAGATGATGCAGAAATTCCTGCTTGGAAAGCACTAGATATTGTTACCAGAAAGTGGGCAGCATTGTCTGGATTTGAAAAAGACCAAAATGCTTACCAAAAACTTAGGGAAACATACCAATAATCACTTTGTTGTATATAAACAACAACTTACTTGACACCAACCGTGGTTGTGTTATACTAGTATTTTACTTGATTAGGACTATATTATGAATCGAAACGCATTATCTTTTATTGAAGCTTGTGAAAAAATGTTTGGTAGTGAATGTATCATTACTAGAGATGGTATCGCTGAAGTGGTATCAGAATCAGGTGCACCGTATCCTTATTGGTTGACTACAAAAACCGAATATAGATATGGTCGTGGACAATACAAAGTACCGCCATCTGGCAAGAAAGTTGAAACTGTGAAAGAAAAAGAACCTGAAATGGAAGTCGCATACAATAATGTGGTACAATTACGTCAACCAAAATTAGTTGATGATAATGAACCTGCTGTTCCTACAAAATATCCTGATTATGTACCCTTTGGTTTCTTCAAAGATTTGCGTAACATTATTAAATCTCAAATGTTTTATCCTGTATTCGTAACTGGTTTATCTGGTAACGGCAAAACATTGATGGTTGAACAAGTATGTGCTGAATTAAATCGTGAATGTGTCCGTGTTAATATCTCTATTGAAACTGATGAATCCGATTTACTTGGTGGTTATCAGTTGATTAATGGTAATACTGTGTATAAAGATGGTCCAGTTATTACCGCTATGAAACGTGGCGCAATTTGTTTGATTGACGAAGTTGACCGTGGTTCAAATAAATTGATGTGTTTACAAGGTATTCTCGAAGGTAAGCCATACTTCAATAAGAAAACTGGTGAGATGGTTTATCCTGCTGAAGGTTTCAACGTAGTTGCTACTGCTAATACAAAAGGTCGTGGTAGTGATGAAGGTAAATACCTATCACAAATTCTTGATGATGCTTTCTTAGAGCGTTTTCCAATTACTGTTGAACAAGAATATCCTGATGCTAAAACAGAGCGTAAGATTCTTACACCATTGATTGATGATGCTGATTTTGTTTCTTGTTTAGTTCAATGGGCTGAAGTTGTCCGTCAATCATTTGACAACGGTGCTACTGATGAAATTATCTCTACTCGCCGTTTGGTACATATCGCTAAAGCATATAAAATTTTTGGCGATAAGATGAAAGCAATTACAATGTGTGTAAATAGGTTTGATACTGAAACTAAAGAGGCATTCTTAGACTTGTATTCTAAAGTTGATGCTAAAGTAGAATCACCTGCTAATACTACTACTGAAGTTGTTACTGATAACACAAGAGGTTTCTAAAATATGGAAT
>Ga0208379_1000141_pt1 | contig 34388 bp, 33 predicted proteins | sample CryBogCBE02Aug07_FD_184559 | JGI IMG/M metagenome (GOLD analysis project Ga0208379, IMG submission 184559) | Freshwater microbial communities from Crystal Bog, Wisconsin, USA - CBE02Aug07 (SPAdes) | ecosystem: Environmental > Aquatic > Freshwater > Lake | place: Crystal Bog, Wisconsin, USA... | reverse complement strand
CGCGCTTTTTCATCATCGCAGGAATATCTTCCTGACCGCCGGGGTGGTCAGTTTCCTCTCGGCGATGATCGCCGGATTCGGCGCCCGGGCGCTGGGATGCAATGATCTCCCTCTCGCCATGGTGGCCTCGGTGCTTCTGCTCATTCCCGGGATTCCTGTGCTCAATGCCCAGATCGACATCATCGAGGGAAAGCCTAACCTTGCCGCGGCACGCGGGCTGCGCATCACCTTCCTGCTCCTCTTCATGGCATTGGGTCTGGCGCTCGCGCAGGTATTCGTGATTCCGGGGGCGCCGGATTGGAAAATGTCCCCGGCCCCCAACGCCGCGCAGCCGACGCTGATCCTGCACCAGGCCTTCTTTGGCGGGATTGCGGCGGCCGGGTTCGGGATCCTTTTCAATACACCGCCTAGGCTGCTCGGGCTCTGCTTCGCCTCGGGTGCCCTTGCGCTTGCGGCGCGAACCTTGTTCCAATCGCATGATCTGGGACTCCCTCTCTCGTCGTTTCTTGCGGCGCTGCTACTGGCGACGCTCGACCGGACATGGCAAAAGGCCCAGTCGCTTCAGGGTTCGGTGATCGCCGTGGTGGGGTGCATCGCCATGGTGCCGGGAAGTCTGGCGGCCAAGACACTCATCGGCCTGTTTTCATTGGTCCATGCCAACCCGGAGACCTCCGTCCTGCCGCTCGTGGCCACCCTGGAAGGGCTCGTGATCGTGACTTTCACGCTGATCGCCATCGGCATCGGATTGATCATCCCCACGCTGGTCTATCCCGACCGCGATTGAACCCGCGCCCGGTATCCGGGTCCTTTCCGCGAGAAGGAAAAAAGAGAAGGGAAGGCGGATTCCGGATGACAAAGTACGCCTGTCGGCTAGATTGAAAGGATTATGGCATCCAATCCAGTCCTTGAGCGTGCAGACTTTGAAGTCGTCCCCGGAGCCTCCGGGATCATGACCCTCCGCGGTACCGTCAACAAATCCGCGATTCTCCTCATCCTCACGATCGTCGCCGCCGCCTACACTTGGACGGCCACCCGCGGCGGCTACGCCACCGCCGGCATGGGCTACACGGCCGTCGGGGCTATCCTCGGTTTCATTCTGGCGCTCGTCACCACCTTCAAGCAGTCGTGGGCTCCCGTCACCGCCCCTGCCTACGCCCTCTGCGAAGGGCTCTTCGTCGGCGGTATCTCCGCCATGTATGAGGCCAAGACCGGCGGCATCACCACCCAAGCCGTGATGCTCACCTTCGGCACCTTTGCCGGGATGCTTTTCCTCTTCCAGGGGAACATCCTCCGCGCCACCCCGATGTTCATCAAAGTCGTCGTCGGTGCCACCCTCGGGATCTTCGTGACCTACCTGCTCGGGATGGTCCTCTCCCTCTTCCACATCAACGGCCTCAACAATGCCATCTTCGGCGCAGGCCAGTTCGGACTCATCTTCAGCGTCGCGGTCGTCATCATCGCCGCCCTGAACCTGATCATCGATTTCGAGTTCATCAAGCAGGCCTCTGATTCCGCTTCCGCCCCCAAGTACATGGAGTGGTACGGTGCCTTCGGACTGCTCGTGACTGTTGTCTGGCTCTACGTTTCGATCCTGAGACTTCTCGCGATTCTCAACGGCGGCGGCAACAACCGCTGAGGTTCGGGATTCGGGCGCCGCGCGTTGTTGTTGCTCGCTCGCTGTAGGAAAACTATAGCTTCGCTCACACGCCTATCGCGGCATCCCGACTTCCAAACCTAGCGTCTCACCGTAGGGTCTTTTCCTGAGCTCTTGAGTTCCTGATTCAAAAATCTCCGCATCTCAGCGCCTCCGCGGGATTCTTTTCGGGACCGTTTCCGCCAAATTTTCCCCATTGCGTCTTTGCTGAGGCAGGTGATTTGGTGACATTTTTGCAATAGTCACTTAAGAAGTCGGAAATTCCTCGTATTGGTTTAGAAATCAGTTCTCAATTTACGGGGTGCTTGCCTGACCATCACATTTCAAAAAACTATCCTATGAATTGCAATAGACTCTTCATGAGAAACTTACGTTCTGGTTTTCTTTTCGGACAGGAGGTTCTCTTCGCAACTCTTATCCTGTTTGGAGTTTTGATTTTTCCGTTCAGCCTTAAGGCGCAAGGTCTCCCCTCATTCTACGATCTCAACTCCTATGGGCTTCTCACTCCGGTTAAGGATCAAGGGAATCTGGGGACTTGCTGGGCTTTCGGGAATACAACTGCTTTTCAGAGCGCTATTCTCAAGGCTGGGTTTGCCTCTAACCCTTCGGATCCTGCCCTGGATATCTCCACCTGGCATTTGGCAACCATGAATGGAAATGGAGCTAATTTAAATACCAATGAAGGTTGGGGAGGTTATAGCGGTATGGCAGTCGCTTATTGGACGAGAGGTCGAGGTGCATGGAATATCACCAGCAAATTTGATAACGGGATTACCGTGGCGGGTGGCGGTCCTGTTTATAAAACAAACAACATTCTCAATTACTATCGTTATGCGAATACGGCTATCGGTAATGGTGAAATTCTTAACGCGTATGTGCCTCCAGCCTCTCAGAATTTAGCTCCCTTCATGCTGAATCAGTCAGTAACTTTTTTATGGAATGGTGATACAAACACACTTGGCAATTACCAGCAGAGTCTTAAGCAAGCTATTCTAAAGTATGGAGCGCTAGCCATCACTTATTGTGCGCAATTCGCCCCTGTCGAGTATTTATCTGCTGATGCCACTAACGTAATTAATCATTCGATTTCATTGATTGGATGGAATGACGCAATATCAGTATCTAACTCTTTTACAAATTTTACAGGCTCATGGATTTTGCAAAACTCCTGGGGCACGAATGCTGGGGGTGTTGCCCCTGATCCTATAACTAAAGAGAATGGTTATACTTATGGTCTTTATGCCGATGCTTCTGCAGCTAATTTCAAAAACGCAACAGCTTATGTGGTTTCAAGTAATGTCTATTCGAATGCTAATAATGGTGCTCAATACACCTATGCACCCTCGTTAATTCAAAATCAGATCTTTGCTCCAAAATCCTACGGTATAGGATTTAATGTAGGGGTTGAAAATATTGCAGCCGAGAAATTAGCAACCCCAGCTAATTCTTACATTGGAGCCTTTGGGCTATGGCAACTTTATTCCAATACGACGGTGATCCTAAATGTTTATACAAATTTTAGTATTACTGATCCCAGCACAGGTAGAGGCGGATTTGTTGGTAATACGATCGCCTCGCAGACGAATACCCTCAATCCCGATGGTCCCGGTTACAATCTTGTGAAGTTAACTACTCCGCTGAGGGTAACTGCCGGAGGGGATATCTATGTCGAGGTCAACTATGGCTCAAACAATGGGGGGGCAATCCCCGTGGACATAGAATCAGCCCAAGTTGTTCAAGGGCTAACCAATACGGGCGGAATATCCATTTATTCAGATAACGGGACAAACTGGGACGATATTTCTAGGGTTTCAGGAGGAGGCATTTTCTTCCTCAAGGCTAATCGCCTTATTGTCCCACTCGATAACGCCAACTCCGATACACCAATTGATCCGAACTACTCGTTCACGGTCGATGGACTCAATCAGACGTCCTTTGTCTCCAACACCATCAACGGCTTGAATTTCAATGATGGCGGAATTCTGAATCTGAATGGGAATCTGACTGTTTCCAATGGGGCCTTTAATGTTATCGGAACCAATTTCTCCGGGGCCATCCCTGCAACAGGAATCATTCAGGGAGGTAATAGCCTGATCGTTCCAAATAACTTTACCGTCATGGGTGGTGGAACGCTGGTGGTGGATGCCTCGGTCAAGCCGGTCACCATTCCCGGCAAGCTTCAGATCACGGGATATTGGAGTGCTCTCACCGTGGCCAATACCATGAACGTTGAGAAAAGTCTCAATCTCGATCCCGGAACGATGCTCATGATTGCATCGACAGGGGTCGTGCAGGTTTCTCCTTTCTCATCCGATATCTCCACAGCAGAAGGTGTGATTGTGAACAATGGTCTTCTTGTGGTGAAAAACCTGACTATCGGAAGCAATGGTTTCTATGATGGGTCGGGAATTTTCCAAGGGAATCTGACGGAAAACGGCCAACTACTCGTATCATCGACGCCATCAACTCTTTCGATTCGTGGTGACTTCGTTCTCGGCAAGGGATCTGCTTTTGACCTCTCAATTGCCAGTGCCTCAGTCCATGATCAGGTTAACGTTCAGGGAAGTGTTGTTCTGAACGGCACCCTCAATATTACGCCTTCGCAAGGAGCTTCCCTGCAGTTCGGTGAGAAGATCACCTTTCTCACTGCTGATAGCATTAGCGGTACCTTTAGCTCTATCGTGGCTCCCGATGGCTATCGCGGTCGTGTCGTGATCGAGGGAGATCCTACGGCCTCGGTGATTATTGCTCCCGCCAGCTACACCCAACTGGCTCAGAACCAGAACCAGCTCCATGTGGCCACGGCGCTCAATAGCTTCATCCCCTACACGAGTGGAGACCAACTTACCGTCTCCACCACCTTGGACAGCCTGACAGCCAGCCAATACAACCAGGCCTTCAACGCGATCATGCCGACCTTCTACCAGCAGATTGCAACGATCGCCTTCAATCAGGCCAATGCCCAGAACATGGAGCTCAACCAACGCCTTTGGGGACTTCGTGTCGCCGAGAGTGGGGGATTCAGCATGAGCGGTCTGGCTGACAACTACGCCATGATCCAGGAAGGCATCGGAGACGGCTCGGTTAAGGGAGTCCTCGATGCCAAGAAGGACATCCTGCGCCCCGGACTCGATAACCGCTGGGGCATGTTCGTCGATGGCAACGGCATCTTTGCCCAAGCCAATAGCGCCAACATGCTCCCTGGCTACAACTCGGAGAGCGGAGGCGTCACCACAGGACTGACCTACAAGTGGAACAAGAACGTCGCGAGCGGCATCTACGCAGGCTACCAAGGGACCTACACCAAGAGCGGAGCCAACGGATCAGGGCTCGGAACCGGTAGCAGCCTGATCGACAATGCTGTGCGCTTCGGAGTCTTTGGCACCTGCGGACAGGAGAACGGCAAGGGGCTCTACGCCAATGCCCTAGCCGGAGGGGCCTATCACAACCTCAAGGCTACCCGCGTCATTCAGTTCACGGGACTCGACAGGACAGCCAACAGCGCTCCGGGAGCCGGAGAACTCGATACGATGCTCGCGACAGGATATGACCTCCAGAAGGGGAACTTCACCTACGGCCCCACGGCCTCGCTCCAGTACACCTACCTGGGAGTCAACTCCGTCAATGAAACCGGAGCCCAGAGCCTGAACTTCAACTCGGGAGGCTGGAACAGCTCCAGCATGCTCTCGAGCGTGGGTGCGCATGCAGCCTATAACTGGCAGGCAGGCAAAAATGTCCTCGTGGTGCCCCAAATCTCGCTCAACTGGCAGCATGAGTTCATGCAGAACCCCTACGCCATCAGCGGCAACCTTGGGGGAACCAGTCCGACCTTCAGCAACTGGAGCGCGACCGGTATCCGCGACTACCTCTACACGGGTGTGGGCTTCACGGTGGAGTTTGGCAAGAGGTGGAATACATCCTTCTTCTACAATGCAGCCGCAGGAAACAGTGATCTGGTCAGCCAGAACATCTTCTGGTCCGCAGGGGTGAAGTTCTAAGAAGCGTTCTGGACTGGCTTTCGGAAGCCTAGTCGCCGGCTCGATTTCATCTGTCGGGATGGCGGGCTCGTAAAATTTTCTGTTGCGTCTCGACAGAGAGGTGGGGGGAGATAGCATATGGGCTTTCCGATTTTCACCGATCGCATGGACACCTCTCTGATCTGTCACTTTCTCAGCACCCCTTGGGTGTTCCTCTTCTGGACGACGTTCCTGAAGTCCTTCATCCTCCTCAATGTGGTGCTCGGGGTGGTCTCGGTGACGGTCTTCGCCGAGCGAAAGGTCAGCGCTTTCATTCAGGACCGCACCGGTCCGAACCGCGTCGGTCTCCCCCTCACGATCCTCGGCGCCAAGAAGGATCCCACCCTCTGGGGGTTGGGTCAGATGATCGCCGATCCGGTCAAGCTCCTGACCAAGGAAAACTTCGTCCCGGCCGGGGTCAACAAGTTTTACTTCTGGCTCGCGCCAAAGCTCGTGATGATCCCGCCCGTCCTCGTGCTGGCGGTCCTTCCCTACGGCAGTTCGCTCTTCGGCGTGGAGATGACCATCGCCAACATCGGCATCGGCGTTCTCTACATCTTCGCGGTGGCCTCCTTCAGCGTCTACGGCATCACGCTCGCCGGCTGGGCCTCCAACTCGAAGTTTCCTTTCCTCGGCGGCATCCGCTCCTCCTCCCAGATGATCTCCTACGAGCTTTCGCTCGGCCTTTCAATCATCCCGATCTTCATGATCTGCGGGTCGCTCAACCTCAACGACATCATCGACTGGCAGGTGAAGAACGGGTGGCTCGTCGCCCCGTGGTGGCCGAAGGGCTTCTCCATCCATGATCTCGTCCACCCCGCCGCCCTGCTCCACAGCTTCGCCGCGGGACTGAGCCTCCAGCGCCTCCTGCTCTGGATCCCGCTGCTCATCTCCTGCCTGATCTTCACGATCTCGATCTTTGCCGAGACGAACCGCCTCCCGTTCGACCTTCCCGAGGCCGAGCAGGAGCTCGTCGGCGGCTACCACACCGAGTATGCCTCGATGAACTTCGCGCTCTTCTTCCTCGGCGAGTATGCCGCGATGTTCGCCGGCAGCGGCGCGATCGTCTCGATCTTCTTCGGGGGATGGAGCCTTCCCTGCATCCCGGACGGCTCGCACGGCTGGTACTGGGGTCTGATCAACATCCTGACCTTCTTTGTGAAGGTCTCCCTCTGCCTGCTGTTCATGATCTGGATCCGCTGGACGCTGCCCCGCTTCCGCTATGACCAGCTGATGAAGCTCGGCTGGATCGGCATCTTTCCCGTCGCCCTGATCAACATCTTCATCACCGCCCTCATCCTCGCCTTCGTGCGCTAACCGAGATCATCCCATGGCCATCGTCGTCCAACGCCCCAAGCTGACGCTCGCGGAGAAGCTCTATCTGCCTTCCATCGTGGCGGGGCTCGCCATCACCTGGAAGCATCTCAAGCGCGCCATCTTCAACCGCGGCATCGTCACGATGCAGTACCCCGAGGAGAAGTGGGACGCCAACCTCCCCGAGTGGTACCGCGGCGCCCCCACGCTGGTGACGGATGAACATGGCAAGGACCGCTGCGTGGCCTGCCAGCTCTGCGAGTTCATCTGCCCGCCCCGCGCGATCACCATCAAGCCCGCGGAGATCCCCGACGGCGACAAGTGGCGCAAGGTCGAGAAGCGCCCCGAGGAGTTCGACATCGACATGACCCGCTGCATCTACTGCGGACTCTGCGAGGAGGTATGCCCCGAGCAGGCGATCTTCCTCCGCAAGGACTACTCCATCACCGGACTCACCCGCGACGAGATGATCCATAACAAGGAGACCCTCTACAAACTCGGCGGCGTCCGCACGGGACTCGTCAACAAGTGGAACGAACTGAAGTAACGCCATGCTCCTCGCCGCCTTTTGGTTCTTCGCAACCCTGACGATCCTCTTCGGTCTCAGCGTGATCCTGCTCCGTAATCCCGTCTCCTGCGCGATGTCGCTCGTCATGTGCTTCATCAGCCTCGCGGCGCTCTTCGTGACCCTGGACGCCACCTTCATCGCGATTATCCAGGTGCTCGTCTACGCAGGCGCGGTGATGGTGCTCTTCCTCTTCATCATCATGCTGCTGGATCTCCGCGAGGAGAAATCCCGCAGGCTCAACTTCGGCGCCACCCTCGGCGGTTCGCTGGTGGTCGCGGCCTTCCTTGCGATTCTCGTGAAGGTCATCCGCTCCTCCGCGGCCTTCTCCGCTCCGATGCCGGCGCTTCCCGCCTCCCGGGCCTCCGACGTGAAGATGATCGGGTTCACCCTTTTCCATTCCTACGGCCTCCCCTTCGAGGTGGTCGGTGTCCTCCTGCTCTCCGCCACGGTCGGTGTTGTGGTCCTGAGCCGCAAGTCCCTACGCTGATCGCTTCCATGACGCCGACACTCGCCAACTACCTGATCGCAAGCGGTCTCCTTTTCTCCGTCGGCCTCGCCGGCGTCCTCCTGCGCCGCAGCATCATCATCATCTACATGAGCCTGGAGCTCATGCTCAGCGCCGCGAATCTCTCGCTGGTGGCCTTCTCCCGCTACGGGTTGGTCTCCGGGCACCAGAACTTCGACGCGCAGGTCCTCGTGTTCTTCATCATCACCGTGGCGGCCGCCGAGGTGGCCGTGGGTCTGGCGATCATCGTCTCGCTCTTCCGGGCGCGCCAGACCACCCATGTCGAGGATCTCGACACGCTGAAATTCTAAGAAGCCACCGCCGATGCACCTCTCCACCGTCGCCTGGATCACGCTGCTCGCCCCGCTTGTCGCCGCGTCGCTGATCCTCCTGGTCACCCGAACCAACCGCCTTGCCGCGTCCGGCCTTGCCATCCTGGCCGCGCTGGTTGCGCTCGCCGGGGGGTGGACGCTTTTCCTCAAGCATGCCGAGGGCGTCTTCCACGGCTTCAACTGGATCGACTTCGGCAAGGATTTCTCGATCCCCTTCGCCGTCGCGCTCGATCCTCTCAGCTGCACGATGCTCGTCGTGGTGACGACCATCTCCCCCCTCGTCTTCATCTACTCCATCGGCTACATGAGGGAGGAGGAGGGGTACTGGCGCTTTTTCGCGGGCCTCGCGCTCTTCCTCTTCTCGATGCTCGGCATCGTGCTGGCGGCTAACCTCGTGATGATGTTCATCTTCTGGGAGCTTGTGGGCGTCAGCTCCTACATCCTCATCGGCCATTATTACGGGAAGGACTCCGCCGCGGACGCCGCCAAGCAGGCCTTTCTGGTCAACAGGATCGGCGACTTCGGCTTCATGCTCGGCATCCTGCTGTTCTGGGTGGCGACCGGCACCTTTGATTTCACCGGGGTGAACGGCTCCGCGGAACTCTTCAAGGCCCACCCGACGATGCTCGCCGTGGCCTGCGTCCTGATTTTCTGCGGAACGGTCGGCAAGTCGGCCCAGTTCCCGCTGCATGTCTGGCTTCCGAACTCGATGGAGGGCCCGACCCCGGTCTCCTCGCTGCTGCACGCCGCCACCATGGTGGCCGCCGGCGTCTACCTGCTCGCCCGCATCTTCCCCATCCTCTCGGTCTCGCCCGACGCCTCCGAGATCGTGGCCTGGACCGGCGCGATCACCGCCCTCGGGGCCGGCATCCTTGCCACCCAGCAGGACGACATCAAGGGGATCCTCGCCTATTCCACGATTTCCCAGCTCGGCTACATGGTGACCGGCGCGGGCCTCGCCATCTCGGCGGCCCTGCCCATGTTCCATCTGTTCACCCACGCCTTCTTCAAGTGCCTCCTCTTCCTCACGGCGGGCTCCGTGATCGTCGCCATGCACCACGAGCAGAACATCTGGGAGATGGGAGGGCTCCGTAAGAAGATGCCCGTCACCTTCGTCACCTACCTCTGCGGCATGCTGGCTCTCTCCGGTTGTTACTTCTTCAGCGGCCACTACTCCAAGGACCTGATCATGGCCTGCGCGTGGGAGCATCACCGCGGCATCTTCTGGTTCGTCGTGGTCGCCGCCGCGCTCACCCCCTTCTACATGACCCGCCAGGCGCTGGTGGTCTTCTTCGGCAAGCCCCGTTCGGAGCACGCCGAGCATGCCCACGAGTCGCCCCTTGTCATGATCGTGCCGCTCATCCTGCTGGCGATCCCCGCGGTCTGCGCCGGCTACGCCCCGGTGGAGCAATATTTCTTCCATGCGGTCGGCAGCCTCGCCGAGCCCGAAGTCCCGCATTTCGTCGATTTAGTCTTTGGCGCCGCATTCTTCATCGGAATCCTGGGAGCTATCGTCATCTATCGCGGCGCCCCGGCCAAGGATCCTGTCCGCATCCCTGCTTTTCATAACCGCTTCTACATCGACGACTTCTACTTCTGGATCGTCCGTGTCATCCAGGGCGGCTTCGCCAAGCTCTGCTCCTTCGTCGACCGCTGGTTCATCGACGGCCTGCTCGTCCGCGGCAGCGCGACGGTGGTCTGGACGATCGGGTTCGCACTCCGCTTCCTTCAGTTGGGCAACATCCAGGCCTACGCCCTCTTCTTCGCCGCCGGCGTGGTGGGGCTGCTCTACCTGCTCCTGACCATTCGCTAAGAATCCCGAGACGACGCCTATCCAAGCCATGAGCCTCCTTCTGATCCTCACGATCGTCCTGCCGCTGGCCGCCTCCCTCCTGATCATGGTGGGAGCGAATCCGCGACGCACCTCCCTCGGTGCCGCGGTGATCAACCTTGGTCTTGCGCTGACTCTCTTCTGCCGCTACGACCGCGCCGCCGGGGGTTGGCAGTTCCTTTCGGAGTGGAAGGTTCTCCCCAAGCTCGGGATCAACATGACGCTCGGTGCCGACGGGTTGACGCTCGTCATGATCCTGCTGGCGACGCTCGTCACGGTCTCCGCCCTCTGGGTCGCCCCGAAGGTCGAGAAGTACGACGGGCTCTACCATGTCTCGCTCCTGTTCATTTCCGCGGGAGTGATCGGCGCCTTCGCCTCGCTCGACGTCCTCTTCCTCTACTCCTTCCATGAACTTGCCCTCATCCCGACCTTCCTCATGATCGGTATCTGGGGAACGGGGGACCGCCAGGCCGCCGCTTGGAAAGCGACGATCTACCTTGGTCTCGGAAGTTTCATCCTGCTCATCGGCCTGATCGCCCTCTACATCAGCATCCCCTCGGCCAACCGCACGCTGGATCTGCGCGAACTCGACCGCCTCCATCAGGCGGGGGTCTTCCACCCCTCGGCCCTCATCTACGTCCTGCTCCTGGTCGGTTTCGGATCGTTGGTCTCCCTCTTCCCCTTCCACTCCTGGGCTCCCGGCGCGTATGCCTGCGCCCCCGCGCCCACCGCGATGCTGCACGCCGGCGTGCTCAAGAAGTTCGGTCTCTACGGGCTCATCCGCATCGCCCTGCCGCTCTTTCCCGAGGCCATGCACGACCTGAACGGTCTCCTCCTTCTGCTGATCATCGGTAACCTTCTCTACATCGGTTACGTCACCGTCTCCCAGAAGCGACTCGACTGGACCATCGGCTACTCGAGCGTGATGCACATGGGCTACATCTTCCTCGGCCTTGCCTCGCTCAATCTGCTGGGCGTGAGCGCCGCCTCCCTCCTGATGTTCGCGCACGGCCTCTCGGTGGCTGCGGCCTTCGCCCTCTGCGGCGAGATCCGCCGCCGCACCGGCACGCTGGAGTACTCCGAACTCGGCGGACTTGCCAAGGTCGCCCCCGTCCTCGCTCTCCTCTTCGGCTTCGCCGCCATGGCTTCGGTCGGGTTGCCCGGCTTTGCGAACTTCGCGGGCGAGGTGCTAGTGTTCTTCGGCGCCGTCGCGGCCGGCCCTCTCATGATCCTTCCGGTCATCGTGGCCGTCTGGGGCGTGGTGATCTCCGCCATCTACATGCTGCGCGCCTACCGCTGGACCTTCTGGGGACCGATTTCCCAGCGCTGGGAGGGGGTGAGCGACATCGGCTCCGGCGCCAAGTGGAGCGTCATCCTGCTGCTGCTTCCCCTCATGATCGCCGGATTCTACCCCCAGCTGATCCTCAAGATGGTCGGCACCGCCCTTCCTCACTAACAGACCGATACCCGTGAACTCGCTTTATCTGGAAATCGCAGTCGTCGCCCTCGGCATCCTCCTCCTGCTGGTGGAGGCCTGGTCAACGGGGCCCGGCAAGGCCCGTCTTGCCAGGCTCGGTGCCGCCGGCCTTTTCGGCGTGCTCGTCCTGAGTTTTCTTCCTCAGCACGCTCCGACCCCCGGTTCCGCCCTCTCGGCGTTCGTCACCACGGACATCATCTCGGTCTTTTTCGTCCGCCTCATCCTGGTGGCGACCATCGTTTTCCTGATCTCGGTTCCCTCGTTCGCGCCGGTTCTGCGCCGGTACATCCCCTCCGAGAGGGAGGGTGGTGGCCTGGGTGAGTTCGCCATCCTGCCGATCTTTGCCTGCGCCGGCCTCATGTGGATGGTCTCGGCGGTGAACTTCATCATGATCTTTGTGTCGCTGGAGCTTGCCACGATCACGCTCTATGTCCTGGCCACCTACCTCCGCCAGAACAGCGCCTCGCTGGAGTCCGGAACGAAGTTCCTGATCCTGGGGGCCCTTTCCACCGGGTTCATCGTCTACGGCATCTCATGGCTCTTCGGTTCCATCGGAACCACCAACCTGCTCGCCTTCCCTGCCGCCGTGAACTCCCTTCCTCCGGAAGCGCTCACCCCGTTCCTTTTCGGCATCGGGCTGATCCTTGTTGCACTGAGCTTCAAGATCTCCGCCTTCCCATTCCAGTTCTGGGTTCCCGATGTCTATCAGGGCGCCCCGACCCCGGTGACCTCCTACCTGTCGGTCGCCTCGAAGGCCGCGGGATTCGTCGTCCTGATCCGTTTGCTGGCAGGCCTGTGGGCCGTCCCCGCCGTCTCCCACAAACTGCATGCCGTCATCACCCTGCTTGCGGCGCTGACCCTCGTGTTCGGAAACTTCGCCGCGATTCCGCAGACCAACTTCAAGCGACTCCTCGGATACTCGAGCGTCGCCCATGCCGGCTACCTGCTCATGGCCGTGGCCAGCCTCGGGTCGAAGATGGCGGTTCCCGCGATCGGTTTTTACTTCGCCGGTTACCTTGCCATGACGATGCTCGCCTTCGTGGTGCTGCAGGTTGTTTCCGAGGCCACGGGCGGCGATGATATTTCCCGCTTCAACGGCCTCGGTCGCCGTTCCCCGCTCCTCGCCGGGGCAATGCTGCTCTCCGCCGCCTCTCTGGCCGGTATTCCCTTCACCGCCGGATTCATCGGCAAGTTGCTCGTCTTTGAGGTCGCCCTCAAGCAGGGCCACTACGGACTCGTGGCGCTCGGCTGCGTGACGGTCGCCGCAGGCTTCTATTACTACTTCAAGGTCATCCGCGCCATGTACTGGCAGCAACCCGCCGAGGAGACCCCGATCGCGACACCCGCGGCGCTCAAGTTCCTCATCGCCGTGCTCGGCGCTGCGATCATCGCCTTCGGCGTCTACCCGACCCCGATCCTCGCGGCGCTGCGCTGAGCACCCCGCGGGAACCGTGGGACTCGACCCGTGGAACGGAACCCGCGCCTCACACGCCTTTCGCTGAGGGAGTTCCGCTGCTTCGGCTCGCTGGACTACGAACCAGGACCGCGTCTCAGCTTCCTGACCGGTCCCAACGCGCGGGGAAAGACGACGCTTCTTGAGGCCGCCTGCGCGCTCCTGCGGCTCCGTTCCCCCCGCACGTCGGATCTGCGCGAGATGGTGCGCTTCGGCTCCGGAGCTTTTTCCCTCGAGGGGATTCATGGAGGGGTGAGGATGGGGTTCGCCTCCACCCCGCCGTCGCGTGTTCTCAAACTCGACGGGGTCGTCCAGTCGGGGACCGCCGATTACCTCTCCCAGGGTAGGATCGTTTGGTTCGGCAGCGAGGATCTCCAGTTGGTGAACGGGCCCGCCGAACGGCGCCGCAAGTTGATCGACGCCGCGGGATTGCAGGTCAGCGGTGACGGGATGCCGGAGATCTCGGGTTACGGCCGCGACCTGAAGGACTACGACCGGGCACTCCGCTCCCGGAATCTCCTGCTTCGGGAAGGAAAGCCGCGATCCGAAATCGAGGCCTATGACGGGCCTCTTTCCCGTGCCGGGGACCGTTTGCTTGTCGCCCGTGAGACGCTGGTCGCCGCCCTTGCCCCGTTGGCGGCGGAGGCCTGTGCTGCGATTTCCGGGGAGTCCCTGGGGCTTTCCTACATACCCGGTGCCTCCGGGTCGATGCAGGAGGCGCTTGAGAAAAGCCGCCCCGAGGAAATTCGTCTCCGTCAGACCCGGATCGGCCCGCAGCGTGACGATATCGGTCTTCTGCTCAACGGCATCCCCGCCGGTTCCTTCGCCTCGGAGGGGCAGCGGCGCACGGTATCACTTTCACTGAAACTGGCCGTGGCGGCGCTGCTCACCCGGGTCAACGGCAGCTCCCCCATCCTGTTGCTCGATGACATCTTCGGGGAGCTTGATCCGCGGCGACGGGATGCGCTTCTGGAGGGGATGCCCCTTGGTTCCCAGGCCCTCCTGACCACGGCCGATCTCGGATCGATCGTCCTGCCGGCCGATTCGGTAGTCCACCGGTTCGGGGAGAGCGGTTTGGAAAGGATGTGAGTCGATGAGCAGGCTTTCCCCGGGAGCCGTTTTGCCGTAGCCAAGGGGGTAGACATGTCGATCTATCTCAGGACCCTCCGCTACTTCCGGACCTATGCCGGCCAGACCCTTTTTGCGGTCGCGCTGATGGGCGTGGGAATCGGGTTCAACCTCCTGAAACCGTGGCCCTTCAAGTACATCGTCGACGGGGTGCTCGACACCGCCCATGGCACTGCCGAGGCCAAGGCATTCGTGAAACAGTGGTTCGGTTGGACCGACGGGACCGGGACCGTTGTCTCGCTCTGCGTCGTCATGGCGGTGATCGCCCTCCTTTCTGGACTCGTGGGCCTTTTTTCCAACGCCCTCCTCATCCGGATCGGGTTGAAGGCGCTCCTGCATCTGCGCACCCAGCTCTACAGCTGCCTGCAGGCTCTGCCGCTCCATTTCCACGATGCGCGCCGCAGCAGCGATTCCTCCTTCCGCGTGGCCTACGATTCCCAGTCGATCCAGACGATTTACAACAAGGGTTTCGCCACGATCTTCGGGGCCGTGGTCACTCTGGTGAGCGCGCTCGTCATCATGATCCGGATGAACTGGCAGTTGACCGTGGTCTCGATGCTGGTGCTGCCGCCGGTGGTCTGGTCGATCCGTTACTACGGCGACCGCATCCGCCGGGAATCGACCGCGATCCAGGAGCGCGAGAGCGACCTTCTCGCCAGCGTGCAGGAGGGACTCGGTTCCATCCGGATGGTGCAGGCCTTCGGAAGGGAATCCTTCGAGGTGAGGCAGTTCGTCCGTCATGCCACCCGCAGTCTCGAGGCGAATTTCCGCCTCAACATGACCTCGAGCCGCAGCGCGCTCGTCATCGGGACGCTCATGGCCCTCGGGTCAGCGGTGATGTACGGCGCCGGTTCCACGCAGGTGCTGCGCGGGGCGCTGAGCCTGGGTGACATGCTCGTCTTTGTGGCCTACCTCGCCACCCTTTACCAACCGATCGAGCAACTCACCTACACGGCCTGGGCACTCGAAGGTGCTGCCGCCGGGGCGCAACGATGCTTCGAGATCCTCGACCGCGAGGAGGAGACCAAGGATGCGCCCGGAGCCATCCATCTCCCCCCCGTGCGGGGTGAGATCACGATGACAGGCGTCTCCTTCGCCTACGAGGGCAAGAAGCCCGTTTTCGCCGGCGTGGATCTGGCGATCGCACCCGGCGAGACCGTCTCCTTTGTCGGCGGAACGGGTGCCGGGAAGAGCACCCTGCTGAGCCTTGTCCCCCGTTTCTATGATCCGACCGAGGGCACTGTTCGGATCGACGGGCATGATCTGCGAAAGGTGACCAAGTCCTCCCTGCGCGAGCGCATCGCAATGGTCCTTCAGGACACGGTGCTTTTCTCGACCACCATCCGCGAGAACATTGCCTACGGGCTCGAGGGCGCGACGGAGGAGCAGATCATCGAGGCGGCCAAAAGGGCCCAGGCGCACGACTTCATCATGGCCCAGCCGCAGGGATACGACACGCCGGTCGGGGAGCGCGGAGGTCATCTTAGCGTGGGCCAACGCCAGCGGCTCGGCATTGCACGCGCCTTCCTCAAGGACGCCCCCATCCTCCTCCTTGACGAACCGACATCGGCTCTCGACCCATCCACCGAAAAGGCAATCATGACGACGATCGCCGAACTCATGAAGGGCCGCACCACGCTCATCATCACCCACCGCCTCTCCACCGTGCACCATCTTGGAAGGATCGTCCTGCTTGAGAACGGCCGGATCACCGAGCAGGGAACGGGGCCAGAACTGCTTGCCGCCGGGGGATCGTACGCCCGCCTTTATGAGGCGGCCGGACACACGTCCGGGTCGGCCTCCGGTCGTGGAGAAGAGGGGACCCGCTCATGAAACGCAAAAAAATCATCGTCCTCGGGTTCATGGGCGGCATGCCAATCGCCGGAGTGATCTGGCAGCACATCCACTACATCGTCGGTCTCCAGCGGCTCGGTCACGAGGTCTACTACATCGAGGACACGCTGAACTATCCCTACGATCCGGTCGCCTTCAACATCTCCGACGACTACTCCTATGCGGCCCGGACGCTCGGCCGACTCGCCAAGGAGCACGGATTCGAGGGGCGCTGGGGCTACTGTGCCCGCTTCAAGGATCCGATGGAGAGCGCCGGGATGGGCATCGAGCAGATCCGGACGCTCTACCGCGAGGCCGACTGCGCCCTGAACATCTGCGGATCGCACGACATGAACGACGATCTCCGCACGATCCGACACCTGATCTATGTCGAAAGCGATCCGGGCGTGGAGCAGATCAAGATCGACAAGGGGGAATCGGAAACAATCGGTTACCTCCAGGAACACCGGCATCTCTTTACCTTCGGGGAAAATATCGGCACCCCGTCCTTTGAGGTGCCGACTCAGGGATTCCAATGGCTCACCACCCGTCAACCCGTGGTCACCGATCTCTGGTGCCCGACTCCCGAAGCACCCGCCCCCGCCCCGGAGGCGCTCTTCACCACGATCTGCAACTGGTCCACGAGCGGCAAGAAGGACATCGAGTGGCGCGGCTCCAACTATCTCTGGAGCAAGTCGCTGGAGTTCCTGAAATTCATCGAGGCGCCGAAGCGCTCGGGAGAACACTTTGAGATGGCGACCGACATCAAGAAGGAGGAGGAACTGGCCCTCTTCAAGAAGAACGACTGGAGGCTCGTGCTTCCGCATGATCTGAGCGTCGATTGGAACGGCTATCGCGACTACATCCGCAACTCCAAGGGGGAGTTCACCTGCGCCAAGGATCAATATGTCCGCCTTAACACGGGCTGGTTTAGCGACCGCACCGCCTGCTACCTCGCGGCCGGCCGTCCCGTGATCACCCAGGAGACCGGCTTCACCGCGCACTACGGAGGGAAGGAGGGACTTCTCGCCTTCTCCACCATGGAGGAGATCACCGAGGCTGTCGCAGCCATCCGCGCCGATTACAAGAAACACAGCCGCGCCGCTCTGGAAATCGCACGCGAAGTGTTCGAGGCGGAAAAGGTGCTGGCATCCCTCCTCGACCGCGCCGGAGTCTGAGGAATTTTAATATGGAAGGCTCTCTCCTGGACGAAGCGGCTTTTGTGGATCTCACAAGAGAACACTGGAGCGGGTGCCTCCCGCCTGATTTGTTTTCAGTGGTGGCCCGTTGCCACCCTCTTTTTGCTTTTCGGTGATTTCTTCTGCGCCTTTTTGGGCGGGCACTTGGGACTCGGCTTGCATGGTTGGCAGTTCGTCGTCGGTGGCATCGGGCACACCGGTTCGGGTGGTGGGGTGTTGCTGAACCACGATTTGATCTCGGTCATCATGCGCCGGATATGACGGCAGGTGCGCACCCGGATCATCTTGCGGTAACTGGCCCAGGGATCCCCCCACTTGAGGATTTCGATCGTCACGCGGCGGACTCCCCATTCCCTCATCTCCCGTTTGGTCGGTTTGTAGAGGTCGATGGTGTTGACTCCCGAGAGTGCGAATCCGTAATCATCCACCTCGTAGATCTCACCGGTTGCCCGGATGCGGAACATGGTGCCGCAGGGCCAGCGTGCCCAGTCGGCGGCCGCGCTATGGATTTGCGGCCCGCTGCGCAGGGGGGTGCCGAGCGCGGTCAGGTTGCGGTAGCGGATGTGATCGCTCTCGGTGTGGGTGTAGGCGGTGGTCCGGACCTTCTGGACGGCGGCACGCGCCATCGGCGGTTCGTATCGGGGGAGGGGATGGACGCATCCTCCCAGTGCCAGAAGCAGGGGCAGCAGTGGGATGGCGCGTTTCATGCAGGGGATTCTCAGGGAGAATATGGATCCCGGGAAACCGACAACTCAAAGAGAATTCATAAAAACCGTCTTTCCGGTGTTTCGGAACCGCCCCATGGATTGGCTGGGCAAGCAGATACCCCTGCCGTAAAGATACATCGGGTATGATTAATCCTTTCGAACTCAAGGCAAACAAGAAGGCTTTTGAGATCAACATGACCAAGCCGATTTACGGCACCTTCGCGGAGATCGGTGCCGGTCAGGAGGTGGCGCGCCGGTTTTTCCATGTCGGAGGGGCTGCCGGGACAGTGGCCAAGACCATCTCCGCCTACGACATGACCTTTTCTGACGCGATCTACGGCAAGAGCACCCGTTTCGTCAGCCGTCAGCGTCTCGGTGAGATGCTGGATCACGAGTATGACCTGCTGATCGAACGCCTTGACGAGAAAGTAGGCGCCGAACGGACCTTCTTTGCCTTTGCCGACACGGTGGCCGCCCGATCCTACAAGACCAAGAACGAGTCGCACGGTTGGATGGGCATCCGGTTCCAGAGTTCCCCGCGTTCGCAACCCAACGAGATCATTCTCCACGTCCGCATGCTCGACGAGGAGAACCTCGAGCAGCAGGAGGCCCTCGGGATCGTGGGCGTGAACCTGATTCACGGCGCGTACTTCAAGCGCAAGGACCTGAAAGCTTTCATCGGGTCGCTCGTGGACGATCTCGGCCCATCGCGCATCGAGATCGACATGATCCGTTTCTCGGGACCGGATTTCGCGATGGTCGACAACCGGATCATGTGCCTGGAGCTCGTCACCCAGGGGCTCGCCCAGGCGGTTCTTTTCCGCGGTGACGGCGAGGTCATCCAGGCGGCGGATCTCTTTTACCGGAAGCCCCTCCTTGTGGAGCGCGGAAGTTTCCGTCCGATCACCAATGTCGCCCATGACATGCTGAACTGCGCCCATTCCATGTTCCTCACCGAGGAAGACCTTGCGGGGGAGCAGCCCGAGATCCTGCACGAGATCACCATGAAGCATCTGATGCGCAGCGGGCAGCTGGATCTTCAGGATTTCCTGGATCGCACCGACATGCTCGGGGCGCTCGGACGCACGGTGCTCATCTCCAACTACGGCGAGTATTACCGTCTTATCCAGTATCTCCGACGCTACACGGACCGCTCGATCGGCTTGCCGCTGGGGGTGCCGACGCTCCATGAGATCTTTGACGAGAAATATTACGGCAATCTCGACGGCGGGATCCTCGAGGGGTTGGGGCGTCTCTTCAAGAAAGGGGTGCGCCTCTATGTCTACCCCACCCAGGATGAGAAGGGCCACATCCTGGAGGCATCCTCCTACCGCGTGGAACCCGGCCTCCAGGCCCTTTACGCCTATCTGCTGGAGAATCGCTTTATCGTGCCGATGGTGGGCTGCAGGATGGATTGTCTCGGCATCAAGTCGGTCGATGTGCTTGCCAAGATCCAGCAGGGCGATCCCTCCTGGGAAGGGATGGTTCCTCCGCGCGTGGTCGAGATCATCAAGTCCCGGAAATTCTTCGGTTGGAAGGGATGAGAAGTAGGCCGAAAAAAGTCAGAAGGTTAGAAAGGTAAAAGGAGGGGAGAGCAAGGACACAGGGATTGTGCATTGGAGATCTCTCCCCCCTTCGACCTTTTTAACCCCTTCCGTCTTCTTCCTACCTCACGATTCCCCGCTCGCTGGTCGCGATGAAGTCGGCGAGGTGGGTGACCAGATCCGAGGAGGGGAACTGGTTTCGGAGAGCCTCCAGTCCCTGCGTGGTGTTCAGGTTGCCGCGGTAGATCACCTTGTAGGCCTCGCGCAGTTCGCGGATTGATTCCGCGGGAAATCCCCGGCGTTCCAAGCCGACATGGTTCACTCCGCGGATCTCCGCGGGGTTGCCGTCGGCGATCATGAACGGCGGAACATCCTGCACGATCTTGGTGCAGCCCCCGACGATGGCATGTGCGCCGATGCGGCAGAATTGGTGCACGCCGCTGAGTCCGCCGATCACCGCGTGATCGCCCACCACGACATGGCCCGCGAGGGTGCCGTTGTTGGAGAAGATCACATGGTCGCCGACCGCGCAGTCATGGGCGATGTGGGCGTAGGCGAGGAAATTCCCATGACTTCCGACACGCGTCACGCCGCCGGGAGAGGTGGCGCGGTGAACGGTCGTGAATTCGCGGAAAGTGTTGCCGGCCCCGATCTCCAGATGGGTCGGCTCGCCCTCGTATTTCAGGTCCTGGGAGCGCTGTCCGATCGAGCAGAAGGGGTAGAACTCGTTCCCGTCGCCGATCACCGTGGGGCCGGAGATCACCACATGGCCGTGGAGCCTGCACCCTTCGCCGAGCGTCACGTTGGCACCGATGATGCAGTAGGGGCCGATATGCGTGGTCTGGCCGATGTGGGCAGTGGGGTCGATGACCGCCGTGGGATGGATCCTGGCCATGGGGCTTTTTCTTCCGCGTGCTTATTTGTCGACGATGCCGAAGAGGAGGATGCCTTCGGAGACCACCTCGCCGTTGACGAGGCATTTGCAGGTCGCCTTGCCCAGATTCTTGCGGGCCTTGAGCATCTCGACATGAATGAAGAGGGTGTCTCCGGGAAAGACCGGCTTCCGGAATTTCACCTCGTCGGCGCTCATGAAGTAACCGATTTTGCCGCTGTTCTCGGTCTTGCGCATCATCACGACCGAGGCGACCTGGGCCATCGCCTCGACCTGGAGGACGCCGGGCATGACCGGATGGCCTGGGAAATGCCCCTGGAAGAAGGGTTCGTTGATCGTGACGCTCTTCACGCCGACCGCCTTGAGGTCGCCGTCGAACTCGACGATCCGGTCCACCATGAGGAACGGGTAGCGGTGGGGCAGGACGGCCATCACGCCGTTGATGTCGAGGGCCGGGGCCGAGGAAGTGACCGGCTTGGGTGCCATGGCGAGCAGGTCGCTGTGGCGTTTGGCGATGGCGCGGGCGAGCTCGGTGTTGGGGCCGTGACCCGGCTTGACCGCGACGACATGGCCCCGGAGAGGGCGTCCGGCAAGCGCGAGATCGCCGATAATGTCCAGGATCTTGTGGCGGACGAACTCGTCGGCAAAACGGAGCGGTTCCTTGCTCAGGACGGAGTCGCCGCGAATGACGAGTGCGTTCTCCAGACTGCCGCCCTTGATCAGGCCCTTCTCCATCAGGTCCTTCACATCCTCGTAGTGGACGAAGGTGCGGGCAGGGGCGATCTCGCCCGCATAGACCTCGGGGGTGATCTCGAGTGAGAGATACTGGGTGAAGCGGCCGTCGTGGTTCGCCTGCGTGCAGGAGATCCTGAGGCCGTTATGTGGGAAGACCGACATGATCGACCCGCCGGAGGTCTCGATGTGGATCGGTTGATCGGGCTGGAAGAGGGCCCGGGCCTCCTCCTGCTCCACGATGCCTGCCTCCTGGATGATTTTCACATAAGGGGCGGCGCTTCCATCGCCGATCGGGGGCTCGTTGGCGTCCATCTCGACGAGGGCGTTGTCGACGCCGAGTCCCGCGAGGGCCGAGAGGACATGCTCCACGGTCTGGATCTTGGCGTTCCCCTGCACCAGCGTCGTGGCCCGCTCGACCGTCTTCACATGGGCCACATCGGCGTCGAGTACCGGTTCGTCGGGCAGGTCGGAACGGCGGAACTTGTAGCCGTGCCCGGCGGGTGCGGGATGGATCGTCAGGGTGACGGATCCGCCGTTGTGAAGGGCGCTGCCGGTGAGGGTTGCGGAACTGGCCAACGTACGCTGTTTTTCCATGGTCGGGATGATGAAAGGGTTTCGGAGTCAGTGGGTTGCTGGGGAATCCGGCGCAAGGCGCCCGTCCAGCATCCGGATGCGGCGGTCGGCCAATTCGGCCACGGAATCGCTATGTGTCACCATAATGACCGTGGTGGTGCGCCGTGAAGCAATCTTTGCGATCACCTCCAGGACTTGGGAGGCGTTCCCGGAGTCCAGATTGCCGGTCGGCTCGTCGGCCAGAAGCAGGGAAGGTCCGTGGACGAGGGCCCGGGCGATGGCGGCCCTCTGCATCTCCCCGCCGCTGAGCTGGTGGGGGAGGTGGGAGGCCCGGTCGTAGAGTCCCACGAGATCGAGCAGGGAGAGGGCCTCCCGGCGCATGGAGCGCCGGTCATCCCCCCGCAGCAGGAGGGGGAGCTCCACATTCTCGACCACGGACATGGAGGGGATCAGGTTGAAGAACTGGAAGACGATCCCGAGCTTGGTGCGGCGGTAGAGGGTGAGTTCGCGCTCGCCGGCCCTTCCAAGATCGACCCCGTCCACGATCACCTCGCCCGAGGTCGGGTGGTCGAGGCCGCCGAGGAGATTGAGCAGGGTGCTCTTGCCCGAGCCGCTGGGGCCCGTAACGGCCACGAATTCCCCGCGTGCGATTTCGAGGGAAAGACCGTGCAGGGCGGTCACCGGGGGGTCCCCGTAGGAACGGGAGGCTTTGACGAGACGGATCATGGCGTTCACAAATGAACCGATGCCGTCCGCCAATCAAGCGCCCAGACAAGGGACTGTCGCCGCCGACTTCCGGATCCTCGGCGAGACACCCGACCTGATCGCGGTCGACAAGCCACCCTTCCTCCTCGTGCACCCGACAAAACCGGGGGGTCCGCCGACCCTCTGGGACCGCCTCAGGGAGCTGCTGGCCTTCGAGATCGCCGGAGGCGGCCAGGTCTCGCTGATCAACCGCCTCGACCGTGAGACGAGCGGGATCGTCCTGATTGCCAAGAATGCCGCGGCCGCGCGCGACGCCACCATGGCGATGGCGCGGGGCGAGGTGGCCAAGGAATACCTGGCCGTCGCGGTCGGATGGCCGGAACGGGACTCCTGGCGGGCCGACGAGCCGATCTTGAGGCAGGCGGAGGTCATGGAGTCCGCGGTCCGGCTCAAGCGCATGATCCACGCCGCGGGATCACCCTCGCTCACGGAGTTCCGGGTCCTCCGCCGCGTCCGACACCCCGATCACGGCCCCCTCTCGTTGATCCACTGCGTACCCAAGACTGGCCGCACCCATCAGATCAGGGTCCATCTGGCCCACGCGGGCCATCCCGTCGTGGGGGACAAGGTGTACGGCCCCTCCGAGGAATGCTATCTGGCATTCATCGAGACCGGATGGACGCCGGCCCTGGCGGAGCGGCTTTGGATCCCGCGCCATGCGCTGCACTCCTGTTCGCTCGAGATCACCCACGGCGGGAAACGTCACCGATGGGAGTCGCCGCTGCCCCCCGATCTGGAGGAATTAGTCTCCTTGCGGCTTTCACCCTGAGAGCCCGGGCCTCCCTTAGAACGGCATCTCCAGCGGATCCTTCCGCGAGAGTTCCCACGCGAGCAGCGCCTTCTTGCGATCGACTCCCCAGCGGTAGCCGGTCAGCTTTCCCCGCGAGACCACGCGGTGACAGGGAATGAGAAGCGCCAGGGGATTAGCCCCCACGGCCTGGCCGACGGCCCGGGCCGCGCCGGGGCGGCCGATGGCCCGGGCCACCTCGCCGTAGGTCATCGTGGAGGCGTTGACGCTGCGGCGCAGATATTCCCAGACGGTGAGTTGGAACGGCGTGCCCGTGGCCAGGATCGGGACATCCTTCGGGTCCTCAAAGGCGCGATGCAGCAGGGCGTCGGTTGCCGGGGAATCATGCAGAACCGCCCCCGCCCATTCCCCCTGAAGCTCCGCGCGCAGCTCCGGGTGCCCTCCGAAACGAAGGGCGATGATCCGGCCCTCATGCGAGAGCCCCGAGCAGGGCCCGAACGGGCTTGCCAGACGACCGCATCCGATCACCCCTTCCTCCCGGATCGCGCGCACCCGGGCATCGTGCGGCGCAAGCCAGAGATCCGCCGGAGCGCTCATCAGCGGGTTGAAAAAGTCGCCCGGTCTAGTTCCCGAAGCGGGGCGGTTGCCCGGTGGCCTCCAGCACGGAGAGCCAGAGGTCGCCTTGCAGGCTGACCTTGCGCCTTCGCATCGTGACCACCCCGATGGGGAGGTTCACGTGATGACCATGCCAGCGCCCGACGACCATGTCGGTTTTTCCCGCCATCGCGGCATGCACGGCATGCTGGGCCAGGCGCAGGCAGAAGATGGCGTCCTGCGGCGAGGCCGGGACGCTGCGGATGACATAGCTCGGGTCGATGTACTTGATGGTGAGATTGCGGCCGAGACCCTTGAAATGGGCCTGGATCCGGTCCTTGAGAAACAGCCCGATGTCGCCGTAGCGCACGTTCCCCGAGGCATCCTTGGCGGAGGCGTCGCCCTGCATGAGATCCTGACCGGCCCCCTCAGCGACCACGATCACGGCGTGACCGCGTCCGTCGAGGCGCTTTTCCAGATGAGCCAGCAGGCCGTTGTTCCCCCCGAGCTCGAAGGGACATTCCGGGATGAGCACATAGTTGACGCGGTTGTCGGCGATGGCCGCGAACGCCGCGATGAAGCCCGAGTCGCGGCCCATCAGCTTCACGATGCCCAGGCCGTTGGGATGGCCCCTGGCCTCGTTATGGGCGGAGCGGACCGCCCTCACCGCCTCGGCAAAGGCCGTCTCGAACCCGAAACTCTTGTCCGTGTACTCGAGGTCGTTGTCGATCGTCTTGGGGATGCCCACCACGGCAATCCGGAGACCGCGCCTGGTGACCTCTTCCACGATGGCATGGGCCCCGCGGAGCGTGCCGTCGCCGCCGATCACGAAGAGGATGTCGATGCCGAGGGAGACCAGCTTGTCCACCATCTCGGCGGGTGATTGCGGACCCCGGGAGGTGCCCAGCAACGTGCCGCCGTGGTTGTGGATGTCGCTGACATCCTCGGGGGTCAGTTTCCGGATGGTGTGGCCGTGACGGTCGATGAATCCCTCGAACCCGTAGGGAATCCCGTAGATGTCACGGACCCCGTAGGAATAGTACAGCGTCATGACGAGCCCCCTGATGACGTCGTTGAGCCCCGGGCAGAGGCCGCCGCAGGTCACGATCGCGCACTTGGCCTTTTCCGGCTGGAAAAAAAGTGTCTCGCGGGGGCCCGATCGCTCGATGGTGATGGGGGTTTTGCCGGACTCCAGGGCGTCTGTGACACGCGTGAGCGAGTGGTCGAAGAGGACACGGTGCCTGTCGTCGCAGACGAAGTTGGCCTCCGCTTCGGCCCGGAGCTTGCGGAGGGGCGATGGGAACCTGGCCGGGCCAAGGTTGGGGATCAGGAAATCCCGGGCAGTCAGTTTGGACATGGCGTTGGAGGGCTTACCTTGCATGGAAGCAACCATCGTTTCCTGAACTTGCCCCATTGCACAAGATGCGAAAAAAAATCCCGGGTCAGGGTGATTGTTCCTCCGGAAACCCCTTCCGTGCCCCGGGGAGCCCCCCCCGACTCAGTTCAGGGCCCCGCGGGAATCGGAATCAGCACCTCGTTTCGTCGCATGAACCCGGGAGTCCAGGGGGGATTGTAATAGGCGAAGACGGGAGGACCCGAGGGATGCAGGCCCTTGGCGGCCACCCATGCCTCCAGCTTGGAGGCCTCCCGGAACGAGTGATCCGGGGAGACCGATCCCTTGTAGCGGATCACGGCATACCGTGCCGGAGCCTTCGTCGCGACGGAGAGATCGGGATTGGAAGGGGTTGGCGCCCCATGGTCGGCGACGCTTTTCGGCAGGATGAAGGCCATCGTGCCCGACTCGGCCCCGCTCATGAGGACAGGCGTGGTCATGGCGATCTTCTCGGAGCGGTCATTCTTCCCCGAGATGAACCGGAAGAGCTTCATGAAGGCCCCGTCCGCGCCGCGTTGCGGCATCGGCGCGGTCACCAGGGTGAGGAAGGGGTAGTCGCGGATCTCGAAGACTCCCTCGGAGGAGACCAGCTTGTAGTCAGGCGTCTCGTACTTCGATCCGGCGCAACCGGAGAGCCACAGCAGCGGGCCGCCGAGCAGCAGCCCCATCAGCACGAGCGGGAAGGGGCGCTTGGGTGCCATGCCTCAATCTTTGTCCGAACCGTCTCGTCGTCAAAGAATAACCGGTCAAATAAGAACGCAAACCTCCGCCCGATCACGCTGATCCCGTCAGGGGCGGTAGATGATGATTTCACCCAGCATCCCGATCTCGCTGAAGGGGAAATAGTCGGTGCGCACCGTCTTCTGGCGCCCCGCGTTCTGGTTCAGGTAGCGCACGCCGTCGGCATCGATGCTCTCGACGATGCCGATGTGATTATCCTGGCGGTTGCCCCGCTGGAGCAGGGGATCCGGAGTTCCCGCAAAGCGGTAGCGGTCCGGGAAGATATCGCGCATCCAGATAATGTCCCCCCGCGAGACATTGCGGTAGTCGCCGCGGATGCGGACACCGCCGGGGGTGTTGGCGATGCTCCAGACCTCGCGACCCCGGTGACCCGCAGGCAGGCCGGCGCTCACCAGCGCGGCATCCACCAGCGTCTGGCAGATACCGTCCCCGACCTGCTGCCCCAGGCGCCGGGCGCAGAAATCATACACGGACCTGTTGGCCGCGCTCTGGGCCGGGAGGGCCGGAGCGAGCAACGCCGCGACGAGGAACGAGGCGACGGGTAACAGCGGAGACTTCGGAGAATTGTGGGACACGAGGGGAAGATGAACCCCACTGCGGGGTGATGCAAAATATCACCGGACACCGTCCCCTGCACGCGCGATCCGGCGACGTGACTATGACACACGGAATGGGTTCCGTGGTCTTGCATCCGCACCCGTATTCTGCTATAAGAGTAACAGCATCAGGAATGCCCTTGGGTGACACCAAGGGCTGCCAACCGGGGACGGAGAAATCCTACGGTGGCTGAGCGAAGCGATTCGCTCGATGTGCGGAGGGAGAAATCCTCCGAACAAAAATCTCTCCAGGCTTTGATAAGCGCCTTTCCTGAAGAAAGGCGCTTTTTTGTTGCCCGGGTTCCTGGTGTGACCACCCACACATCACGACCACATGAGCGCAGCGAATACACTTCAACAGGGCACATCGCCCGCCACCATCGACAAGCCCGTCCTCTCCATCCGGACCACCGCCAACAACCCGTTCCATCATCTTGGGGGGAGCCACTTCGGAAATTGCGTACGGCCTGTTGCCGTCAGAATCGGCAGAAGGCTAGGCGGGTTCGCAGGAGCATCCCCTCTGCGGGCTGTGACTGCGGACCCAACGAAGCATCATGCTGATTATCAGGGCAACCCAAGGGGCAGGGAGGCATTGCCCGCTTTTCGGCGTTTCTCGTTCGGTCAAGACCGCTGCGGGTATTGCCCATCACTCGTGCCTGGAAAATCAGGCAAGCCCTCTCCTGCAGGCCGCACGCAATTTCCGAAGTGGCTCCCATAAATAACAAAGGACCTGAGTAAACCCATAGAAACCCAAACAACACTTTTCCCAAAATGAGCACAGCAACACTTGAACGGCCCAGTCTTTCGATACGAATCAGCGAGAACCCCAATCACCATCTTTGGCTGAATAACGGGGTTTACTGGGTCCACTACACCGAGCACCTGCCCGACCACACCAAGCGCCGGGTCAGGAAGAGTCTTCATACGGCAGACTCGGGCATCGCGCGGGTCCTGAGGGATAGTCTTCTGTGCGACCTGACTCATTGGGAGGACTAATAGCCATGATCCCATCCCAAATCTCCACTTGCTATATGCGTATAGCGGGCTTAGTGATGATCCATGCTTGCGATCCGACTAGAGCCTGAAATTGAGGAACGTTTGGAGAGACTGGCCAAGAACACCGGCCGCACCAAAACCTTCTATGCCCGCGAGGCAATCCTCGAGCACCTCGAGGATTTGGAGGACGTCTATCTTGCCAAGCAGAGCCTGAAGAAAGGTGGCCGCATCTACACCTCCGACGAGATCAAGCGTGAGTTGGGCCTATAGCTTCAACGAGACTGCCCGCAAGCAGCTCAAGAAGCTCGGGCGCCATGCCCAACGGGAAATCCTCGGCTACCTCGACGAGAGGATCACTTCCCCCGAAAGCCCCCGTCGCTTTGGTAAAGCGCTCAAGGCAGATCTCTCCGGACTATGGAGATACCGCGTGGGCGATTACCGCATCCTTTGCCAGATACAGGATCATCAACTCATCGTCCTCGTGGTGGCTGAGGGGCATCGCCGACAGGTCTACCGCTGAGAGAATTCTCTTAGCCAAAGCCCCCGGAGGTTTTCAGATAACCCCACATTCTAAAAGACTTCAGTCTATCAACCTTTCCCAAGCTTAAAAAACTGAGTGGGGATCTTGGAGCTAGAAGCAGGAAGATTTCTAATGCGATGGCGGATTGGGGTGCTATTTTGACTGCATGGCTCTGACCTTTGAATGGGATCCAAAGAAGGCGGCCAGCAATCTTGAGAAGCACGGAGTTTCCTTTGAAGAGGCAACCGGCGTTTTTGCCGACTCGAATGCCCTGACCATTCCAGATCCGCAACATTCCGGCGCGGAGCACCGCCAGATCACCATGGGGCGCGCACTGAATTCAAAAATCCTCGTTGTCGTTCACACCGAACGGGGCGACAATCTCCGTATCATCTCTGCACGCCGTGCCAACGCTCGCGAAAGAAAAACCTATGCGTCTTACTAAGACCAAGCGCTCAACCGACATGCTGGATCACTATGATTTCAGCAAGGGTGTCCGTGGCAAATACGCCAAGCGATTTGGCAAGGGGACTAATCTCGTGCTGCTCGAACCCGATGTGGCCAAAGCCTTTCCCGATGCTGCCTCGGTCAATGAGACCCTGAGGGCTCTCGCTGGGATTATACGCCGCCAGAAAAAAGTCGCCGTCTCCCGGTAGATACTTTTGGCGAAGGCCTGGGACACTCGGTGACCTATCGGGGTGGTAGGATTTTTTGATGATTTTGGGATTCCCTCTAGCAGTCTAAAAGTCTTTAGACTAGCCACCTCATCCCATGGGTTTGAACTCGCTTGTGCCCACAAGGCTCGCCCCTCTGGAAACATTCGGGGCTGCCTTCGGCAGTTCAACTCGGTCTTCCCTAGGCCTCGTTTCTTCCGTTTATGGGATTTTTTAGATTTAGGAGATCGATCAAGCTCTTCCCCGGCATTCGCTGGAACATCGGGAAGAAGAGTTCCTCCCTCAGCATCGGGGGCAGGGGAGCTAACTATACCTTCGGGAGCTCAGTCAGCCGTTTTACCATGGGCATCCCGGGCACTGGGCTTTCCTACACGGACATCCACGGCAGCCACACACGGGTTGCATCCCGGCACCCGAGCATTCCCACTCCCTCGGAGACTTGGGTTCGGAACAACCGGATCAATGTCACCATCCACACGCCGGATCGGCAGCATGGAGAGGCTCCTATCCGGCCTGATCAACTCGATACCATCAAGTCCATCAACCCCGACTTCGACCTAAGCAAGGTCAGTGATTTCGGAGAAGTCCAGGCAGAGAGCCTGATCGGCCAGCTCAGCTACCAGCAGAAAGAGGCATCCAAGACCCTGCTCAAGCGCTTCTACGCCGATCATGGCCACGCCATTCCGGACTCCTTCATCGATCACTGCTACGACCATCCGGACAAGCCCTGGAAGCAGCCCTACCGATGGGGTTGCTTCAGCATCATCGTGGCTGCCATCGCCATCTACCTCTTCGTCATGGCGATGTATGGGATCATCCAGCAGAGCCTTCAATAGCCGCGGCTTCCGCCACCCCTGGGACACTCGGTGTCCTAGTCGCTGTGGAATCATGGCGGTCTATGAAAACCACAACCACTCTTCCGACGTCCCTACTCGCCTTCATGCGGGGCTCATTCGCCCGCATGGCAATCGGCGGCACCTGCCTTGGCATGACTGCCTGTTGCAGCATCGTCAGCAAGTCCACCTACCCGGTGACGATTTCCAGCAATCCCCCGGGCGCCAGCTTCACCCTGAAAAAAGCCAATGGAATCGCCATGAGTACCGGAACCACTCCGGCCACGATCACCCTGAGCTCCTCCAACGGATACTTTCAGCCTGCCAAATATATCGTGGAATTCACACGCAAGGGCATGACGCAGAGCGTGCCTCTTAACGCCTCCATCAATGGATGGTACTTCGGAAATCTCCTTTTCGGGGGGATTATTGGCCTGCTCATCGTGGATCCTGCCACAGGAGCCATGTGGAGACTCGATGAAAACGTGATTGCCACCTTCAACCAGACAAGCTCAGTTTCCCACGGTCATGAGATCCGTGTTGTCAGCCTGGACAAGATCCCCATGTCCATGAGGAAGCACCTGGTGGCTTTGAACTGAAACCCTCCTCTCCCATGAAACCGCCCCTTGCTGCAGTCCTGATCCTTGCTGCGTCGGGAGGCGCCCTTGGCCAGATTCAGAGCATTTCCACCTATGGATCTGGAATTGGGTTGGGTCCCGTCACGACCATCCAGCCCACCGGCAACGGCTACACCTACTCTACCATCGGGGGACCGAACGGGGGATCGTGGGGAGGGGTCATTGCCTCGCCTGGGACCTCGGTTCAGGCCGCCGTCGTCCCTCGTGGGAATGTCGTGCCGATCGTATCAGTCGCACCCGCACCCGTGGTCGCCCAGACACCGGATCCCGCCCTTGTCTCTGCACAGATCGCCGCGGCGAACGCCCAGGAACTCACCGCTTATGCCCATCTCCTCGAATCTCTCCCGGCAGCCCCCCATCCTCAGGCTGTCCGGGTGGCCCGTGCCATCCCAGTGGATCGTAACAATGAAGTGAATGCTGAGTTCGTTTCCCTATTCGGGCGGCTAGGATCGAAGGAGCGTCGGGATCAGTTCTGGCGGGATTTTCAGGCCGACTTCCCATTGGGATCGGTCACTAACTTCCCTACCCGTGCAGCACTTCCCTACCTCAAACTCTGGCTCCGTGATCACGGAACATTCCAGGCCCCAACTGCAAAACGCTGATTTTTCCTCTCTGCCATGCCCTCCACTCCAATAGCCAACTGCCCGGTAGAGTTCCGATTTCAATGCCCAAAACTCTGGGAGAATCTTGATACCACGGCAGATCCCGACATCCGGTTCTGCCAGACCTGCCGGAAGGACATCTTCCTCTGCCGTACGATGGAACAAGTGGCTCGCCATGCCCTTGCCGGGGACTGCATCGCTGTCAGTGCTCCCGACTCGGAGAGGATCGACAGGATCGGGGAGGCCGTGCCTGATTGGTCAAGTTTCCACCCCCCGGAGGCAAACCCATGAGCATCGAGCAGCCCTTCTTTTGTGGCCGCTTCACTGTCGAGGACTACAAGACTATCGGACGGCTTCGCAGAGCTTTTCATCACAACTACGGAGTGCGGCCTCCGCACTACGAGCCAGTTCTCTTGAATCCAGGAGGTAGCATATGGCGTTCCGAGCAGCGATATGTCCTCGGTGCTTCCGGGAGCTATCAGAATCGGCCATTCAGCACGTTCGACTTTCGAACGGCACGGTGGAGATTCGCGGAGGAGATCCATTCCCGAGCGTTGGAAACCACGAAATCCAGATTTCCCGGTCTCAAGGCGATCCATTGGAGCGATCTCCTCCCAAACTGGCGTGAGATCATTCTGCCGGACTGCTTTGACGAGGCGGCCGATTTCTTGATCACCGAAATGGAGAGGATTACCCGGAGCGGAGGCATCACGATTGAGACGGGATGTTCCCTCTTGGTTTCTCCCACCGATCGTTGGAATAGCAACGAGGCGCAGAGAACGACGCTCCACATGATTTTGGATGTCGAACAAATCACCGAGGAAATCACCAGGCCGATCAGTTGGAGACCCACCCACGGCTATGACTTCCATGCACCACGGAAAGAAGTCGCCTTTGCGTGGGAAGAGATTGCCAGGTTTCTGTATCGACCGACTCCAAGACAGATCGAGTTGATCAACAACGAGGAAGCGAGGCCCTCCGTACAGCCGCTGGATCTGGAGATGATCGACCGGGTGTCTCATCTCGACATCGACGGAGCGCTGAGATTGGTCGATCAGGGAGCCAATATCAATGGGGCCGATTCGGGTGGTGAAACGGCACTCACCTCGCTTGCAGAGACATCTGCGACAGATTGGATTCCCTTCGGAGAGGATTACGAGGCTCGGTGTGCCGCTGTCCCTGAGCTCAAGCCATCGGAGCGAATCGCCATGATGCATCGCCTCATCGGGGCCGGGGCGGATGTGAATCTCTTCTTCTACGATGGGGTGGATGTTTTGACGCAATCAACCCTTTGGAAGGAGCCTGAGACCGTGCAATTTCTCCTTGAGGAAGCCGGGGCAGACCCCAACCACAATACGGCGCCTGAAGATGACCCGGAAATGATCTCAACGGCTTTGGACTACGCTGCCAGCGACTGTCACTGCCATGCTGGTGACGAGTATGGTGAACCCGCCGAGAAGATCTATCAAATGCTTGTTAAGCACGGCGCGGTCTACAGGAGAAAGGAACCGGAAGAGAATCCGTCATGAGATTCACAGTCAAACTTTCCACCTTCCTCCACATGGTGCGCGTGGTAACAGGCCCTATGGGCATGCCGATCGGTTCCAAGGATCGACTTCTGCGTCTCTCAGCCACGGGCAGAGAACTCGTAATCTCTGCCAACCAGTCAGAGGGGGGATGCCCGGCCGAGATCGCCGAAGAGGGGGTCTGCTTCTTCAGGTACCAGCGCCTCCAGCAGTTGCTTCAGGGATACCGGGAGACAGCCCCCGATCAGGAACGCCTTGAGATCGAGATCACCCCCGAGGGCGTCCGGGTGGGGCGGACGCAAATCGACCGTGCCGGATGGGAGGTCTCGCTCTTCCGTGATCCGGCAACGGCACCGGCCAAACTACGCTTCAGCACCTCCGGCGAGGAGAAGGAGGAGCGGAACTCAACACCGCATACCCAGATGAGAATGAGCTTCTGAGACCAGGCCCCATTTTTCTCCATGAACCGATCCCATCTTCCAACTCCTAGCTCCCATAACCCATGAACTGGCTGAAATCCCTCCTCGGAATCCCCACCCACTCCCAACCCCTTGGTTCCCACCAGCACTCGATTGATGGCACTTGTCGCCCGACAAGCGGTGCCACCCCTCCGGGGCTACCTATGGCAGTCTTCCGCGCCCGATCCCTCGGGCTTGGTTCTCGACTGCAGCCTGTTTCCTTCAGGTCTCAGATCTCAAGTTTCCTCCCTATCTTCCCACTTCCAACTCCTAGTATCTTCCAATTCCCAGATCCCCCCTAACAGTCCAACAGCCTAAAGCCTAAAAGCCTCCTCAACCATTCTCCCTTCCGCTTGGTTTCCACCTTCTAACCTTTCACTTTTCACTTTCTAACGGCGCCTTCAGCGCCTCATCCCAGTGCCCTCCGAAACGCTCCAACTCCACTACTCCGCAAGACCGCGTGGGAATCGCCGCCGTCCTAAGCCCCGGACCCTGGCTCAGACAATCACACGACTGGTGCTGCTGCTCGTGGGGCTCGTTATCGTGATCGCCGTTTTGATCAAGCTTGGGGTTTTTAAGGAGCCTAAGCAGTCGGTTTGCGTTGCCGATTATCCAAAGCCCATTCCTCCTCGCCAGCTGCCTCTCTGACCGTTATCTGTCAGACACCGTTTCCCCATGGCTCTTCATCCAGAATTTCCAACCTCACCCTATGCACCGCTGATTCCTGCTCAGCGCTGGTTTCCTGCGGATGAGGCGATGCGAAGCACCGCTTACGAGAAGCTGCTTCCCCCTCTTGTGGCGAACATCCGCAATGAGGTTTTTGCATGGCGGCAAAAGGGCTATGAAGGGGCTTCTTCTACCTCGATTGCCCTTCTGCGTCACTGGTTCGATACAGAACACCTCTTGGAGAATGCCAACGGTACTCTTTCCACATTCCGCTACTACTATGCCCAGCGAGAAGCCGTGGAGACCGTGATTTGGCTTCATGAAGTCCGCAAGGCCCGAGACAAATTCGACCTCATCCGCTTTGACGCCTCGGGTGCGGTCTCTCCCGGCATGTTATCCGAGGATTGGCCTCGTTATGTTTCAAAACTCGCCACAGGGGCAGGAAAAACGAAGGTCCTCTCCCTACTGATTGCCTGGAGCTTCTTCCACAAGCTCTACGAGCCGGACTCGTTGCTTGCCCGAAACTTCCTCGTTATTGCCCCCAATATCATTGTCCTCGACCGGCTACGCTCCGATTTCGACGGGCTGAAGATTTTCTTCAACGACCCGATTCTTCCTCCAAATGGCCTTGAGGGTCACAACTGGCGCGATGACTTTCAAATCACCCTGCACATTCAGGATGACGTGCGGATTGTCCGGCCTACAGGAAACCTCTTCCTGACCAATATCCACCGCGTATTCCTTGGGGATGTTCAGGAGCCGACGCTCGAGGATGACGACCTTCGTAATTACTTTTTCGATGAAGCCTTCGGTCCCAAGCCAGTCGGGAAAACTACGGACTCCAACACCGACCTCGGGGAAATCATCCGGGAGGTTG
>Ga0208379_1000140_pt1 | contig 34412 bp, 57 predicted proteins | sample CryBogCBE02Aug07_FD_184559 | JGI IMG/M metagenome (GOLD analysis project Ga0208379, IMG submission 184559) | Freshwater microbial communities from Crystal Bog, Wisconsin, USA - CBE02Aug07 (SPAdes) | ecosystem: Environmental > Aquatic > Freshwater > Lake | place: Crystal Bog, Wisconsin, USA... | reverse complement strand
AACGCTTCATTTGTACCTGCATAAACCTGCGCCGATTGAGACAAGTTGATATTATCGAATACGTACTCCCTGACCGCGCAGGGTAATGTCTGCACCGTTCCGTTGTAGAAGTAAAACTTGTTGTACCCCATCCAGTAAATGGTGTTGTTGATGTTGGCAACAGCATTAGGACCCATGATAGAAGTGTTGCTTCCCATAATCTGGAAGCCCCAGACATAAGGCGCGCCTACATACTGCATGATGTAAACGCTTGAATCCGTCAAGATCAAAATACCTTGCTGTGCAGGAATGGCGGAAACAATTTGAGAACCTTGAGACAACCTATAGCTACCCGCTTGGTTTGTAGGTGTTGGCAGCCAGACGCCCGCATTTTGTTGATCAGACCAACGAACAAACATGGGGTCAAGCGTAGTAGGTCCGACCACACCGGAGGGGTCGTTAGAGCCAAAACAAATAACGAAGTCGGAAGCATCCGACACCATGACATAACTGACCAAACTTGGCGTAGTTGAATCGCAAGTAAAAGTACCTGAGGACGTAGTAATAGTAGAGCCTGCGGTGTAGTTCTGCGCCCGATCAAATGTAGTCGGTGTGGCATTAACCGCCCAATAATACATCTGGCTACCGCTTGGATTGATAATTAAATCTTGTCCAAAATTTGCCGCAGACCATAAACGTAATTGAACGCCCACACCTGTAGATGCGGGCTGTCCCCATCCTGTGGAAGTAAGACCTGTCGTAGCACCTCCCCATCCACCTGCACCCCAACCCAACGCTTGTGTGTAAGTGGCGCTGCCTGTATTAATTTGATAGTTTGCAACAACTAACGAACCCCCATGTCCCGTATCGCTTGCGTTGGCGGCTACGCTAGAAGTTATTGTGTATGTGCTACTGTCAATGATTGACACTATTTGATACTCTCTATTGAGCACCGCAGCTGTAATAGTACCGCCTAGAGAAACCGCACCACTAAAAGTAACAAAATCATTGGCTAGTGCACCGTTAGCTGAGTCGCTGACAGTAATAGTTGTAGAACCGTTAGTAGCTGTAAATGTGGCAGTATATGTTGTCGTGTTGCGAATAGGTGTGACATCATAAAACGCGCCACCGATACCGTTTTGAATATAGTACTTTAGGTTAGTCCCAAGCCCTAATAGATTATATCCGGCAAGATTTAACCACGCCCATAAGTTACGGCACACGCCCCAAAAGGAAGCTGTGTTATAGCCCGTAGTTGTAGTAGGAGTAGCTGTTGGTAAATTGATGTCTGCTGCTGGATATGTGGCTTGCTGCGTAGTAGGTTCAGTGCCTGTATCGGTAACCCAGCCGCCAATCTTTTCTGGGTACCCTGCTCTGAAGCGAATATTATTACAGTCGTACCACCCGCCTTCGTTGGCTAAAGTGGTAGCTTCGCGGTTGACCCCGGGTTTGAACTGTAATTTTGTTAGCAAGGCAGCCTCGTTTACGCTAGAACACTCATAGCATGATTGAAGCGGTCCATGCGACCCGAGAGCCCCAGTGTACCGCCATTTATGGCTTTCGTCAATCCTGTGAAATCATTATTATCTACGTAGTGATTTAACTTGTGTTTTTTCCAGTACCAGGCGGCAGAAGCAAGCGCGCCTTCAGGTGTTTCGAGAGCGTCAGGATTGCTGATGAAATCGACTCCCAAGTCACGGGAGCATGCTTCGTAGTTGTCCTTAAAGGTAATTTGGATCGCGCCTCTGCCTCGATACGCCCAGCCATCTCCCGATTCTTCATCTCCATTTCCGCCGCGGTTAGCGTACGCCCGGTTCGCGATTTTTTCTGGGTTGTGTGCGTATTCATTGACGTTCTCCTCATTAAAGTGGGTAGGCCATGTGCGAAGTAACGACTCCGCTTTGTAGTTAAGGTTCTCAACAAAGAACTTGAAACCGCCAGATTCCTCGCCTGTCTGCCCAATAAATGCAGCCAAACGGTGGGGCGTGTTAAGTTCAGCCTCCACAATAGCGGCGTTGATGCCGTCGATTAAAGCCTCTGCATGCGCTAAATCTAACTTTGCTGCTTCAGCGAGTTGTTGTGCTTCCATTGATCATTTCCTTTACTTGGTTGTAGGTGGCGATACAGGCGTTGAGTTTCCTGATGGCGAGGTCCCCATCGTCTGTGACGGCGACAAGAGATTGAGCAAACGCTGGGTCAAGTTGGGCGGTTGCGGTGTCAGGTCCGCCGGTAGCGGGGGCATTTGAGGGGGGACATACTGAGGACTTGGTTTTGACAAAGAGCTGCAACTTGCCAGTAGCAATATCAGCATCCCGTTTAGCAATTTGTTTTTTAGCATCATCTTGCACCTTTTCTAGTTGGGTAGATAAATCAGCGATTCTTTGATCTAATTTTCGTTCAGTTATACGAGCTTCATTATTTGCTTCCTCAATCTGCGCCGCTACTTCTGTTTGGGATTGGGCATAGCCTTGATGGTGGCCCAACTCATAAACCCCGCCCACAAAACTAGTAAAGATAATAATAGCAATAACATATTTCATAATGGTGGCCTCTCGTTAGGGTTGCCAAATGGAGACGGTTTAGGTGTTGCTGGTGTCACTAGGGGTTTACCCTCAATGGCTGAAATTAATTTTTCTTCTTGTTTAATTGTAGTCGCCATTGGCGGGCAATGGTTAAAAGAAGATGTTGTAGGGCTGGATGGCTTATTAATATAGTTGGCAAGTATGGTGAGTAGCTGTCCCCCAATCAAAGTCAGCACCGTAAATATTTGCTTGTCAGCAGGAGCCTCATTAAAGAGAGGTTGCTCGGTAAAAACAATGCTATATCCAAAAAGCATAACAATAAACACTAGGGCGATGCTAAACATCCGGATAACAAATCTATTTGTCTCGGCGTTGAGTTGCTCAGTTGTCTTGGGCTTTGCCATTAGCAGGCTTTGAAAAATATTCGGGACAAGTTTGCGTGGCGACGCAGAGGGGCGGTTTACAGTCATCATCACTCCAATGTTTAGGGTCTTGGCAATGGTAGCGGTAACGGTCTTCGCACCCCGCTAATAATAAAATCAATAAAGCGCATATTCTCATTTGTCCTTCTGAGCCTCAAGTTCTTTCTTAAGTTTTTCAATCCGCTTAAGATCATTTGCAATCAGTATTCGTTCTTGGTGAATGTCCATGTACATGATTCCAATCACTGGCAATATCAGCACAAAGAGGAGCGCCAACACAATGATAGCAACTACATACCCCCATGACTCGCTCGATTTATTGCCCACATCAGTCCTGCCAAATAGATTGCGATAAAAATGACCACCACTGTGCAAGCTCCCATCAACCAAGCCCTGTCCGCCGCTTCTCTAGCATCTGCCAATCTTTGAGCTTTTTTCTTTAGCTCCGCTTTGCGCGCCATCTCTTGCTTGGTCTTCACAGACCCAATCATCTCGTTAACTCGTGAGTATAAATCTTTCAGCTCTGGCGGTACATGATAAATCATATACTCCGTTAGGTCTACTCTCATTTGCTCTAGCTGAGTCTTTGCCATCACAAGTCTGATTGCCCTCTCGTACGTCTCCCCGTCCGGGTCGTAAATCTGTTCTATCTTTGCCTCTTCCTCGTGTATTGCGTCTGAGCAAGCTTTATAGTTTCGAAAGAAACTGACCAGTTGATCTCCAATTTCAGCGTAAATAACCTGCTCGTCAAACTTTACTTTTTCCTTTTTCTGGTTCTTAGGGTGAATATCTTGTAGAGTTTTCTTTTCCTCAACCGGCTCAGCAAAGAACGAGGTTATCCACCCCCAGATGCCCTTAACTTCCTTACCAATCTGTTTAACTTCGCCAACTGTTTTTTGTACATCCTTGACAAGCGCCTTGCCTTCGTTGTACATAGCGCACAACTCTTTAACGCCGCTGAACGCAGCGTTTGCAGCTTGAAAAAGAAGTAAGAACTCAATGGCTAAACCTTAAGCAGTACGCTGCCACATGTAAACAACTAAATAAGGAGAAATAGTTGTAACTGCTGTACCTGAACCTGCTGCGGCAGTACTACCTGAAATACTGGTTGTTGTATTGGCAGTAACGTTTCCTCCGTTAAGTCCTGTTGTTGCTGACGCCGTATTTGTGTAAGTGGGACCGCTGGTTCCAGCACCTTTTGCACTTGTGCCATTATTGCCGTTATTTCCTAAAAATACGTATGCAGTGGGGTCAACAATTTGATGTGCATGTCCGGGGTCATTAATACTAATTGAGGTGCTTGAACTTGCGGATAAACCAGATGCTCCGTGTGTATGACTGGGTAAGTTAGCTGTAGAAAGTGTAGTAGTTGCTGAACCGCCAGTTGATCCGGCGGTATAACCGCTACCATTACCAAGTAACATTTGCCCCGAAGCTATAACGGACCAAGTACCAAATCCAAGCAATGTGCCAGGATTAGTAGACACAGAAGCGTTCATGTAAATAGAACCAACAGGATATGCGGCTTGTACTGCTGCAGATACAAATGCCGTTGTTGCTATTTTTGTAGAGCTGTCTCCGGTTGAAGGTGTAGTAGCTGTACCGGTACCCGCAATCGCAAAATTGCCCACTGAGCCCGTATTACCGGCAAAAAAGTTAGTACCGTCTGTGTAAACTTTTGTTGTGATTTGTGAAGGAATAGTCACCGTACTGCCCGATGACCCTGTCACTTGCATAGTCGCCGTGTATGAAGTGTTGTTATAAATGATATATAACTTTTGAGAACCGCTTGGAGTGGTAATAGTAAAGTTAGCGTTTACACCGCCATTTGTAAATATTAACGCCGCCGCAATTGCTTGATTGTTAGCTAATGTAGATGTTGCTCCGTTTACATAAGTAAGGGCTTGTGGGGTTGCAGTTACAGAAACTGTTTGTACGCCTGCAATTGATTGCTCAAAAATATATTGAAAATTGTTATTTGTAGTAGCGCCCCAAGTACCGGCTTGGTCGCCTGTGCCCATTAATTGAATACGAAGATCTGATGAGTAGGTACTTGACATGTGGTGTCCTTATTGCGAATTGTTTATTTTGGTCCAACTGTTGCTTTGAGTGTCATCAATCTGCGACCATCCAGGAGTTGTCGTATCGTTTATAGTAGCCCAACTTGTGGTTTGAGTGTTATCAATCTTTGTCCAAGTACCAGACTGGGTGTCGTTTATTGCCGCCCATGCCGGTGTTTGGCTATCGTCAATTTTAATCCAATAGACTTCGTTAGGCAAATCAAGCATATTAAGGTTTTCAGCTATAGCTTCTAAATATGCGGACTGTTGTGTACTAGAATCTGCTGACTTTAAATTTTCAGTAATTGAGAGCGTAAATACAAGTATTGCGGTTTCGGTATCTCCAAGCGTGGCGGCTTCTGTAATGTTTAATTGATAGACAGAAATAATAGTTTCCGAATCTGCAATTCCTATATTTTCTGTAATACCAAAATAAAAAACATCTGCTTCTGCATTAGCATCAGCTAAGGTCGTGGCTTCTGCAATAGCCTCCGCAAATTGCGCAGTTATAGTTCTAACATCTGCCACACCTATGTTTTCGGTATCAGTGTAGTTAAAGCTGGATTGTTGACTATTGGAATCCGCAACATTAATGTTCTCGGTGTCAGTATAGTTAAAACTAGACTGTTGGCTGCTGGAATCCGCAACACCGATATTTTCAATATCCGTTTCTGAAAACTGTGCGGAAATACTCTCGGACTCATTAACTGTTATAGCTTCAGTATCCGTAAAATAAAAGTTGTACGTTTGCGTACTGCTGTCTGCTATTCCGGTATTTTCAGTGTCACTGAGGTTAAATGCGGACTGCTGGGTACTTGAATCTGCGGAATTAACATTTTCAGTGTCAGCAACAAAAAAACTAGCGTTAATAGCCAGTGAATCTGCAGCATTAATATTTTCAGTGTCCGTTACGTTAAATTGAGCAACAATAGAATCAACATCTCCTACAGATGTGTTCTCAGTGTCCGTAAAATAAAACTGATAAGTTTGAGTGCTTGAATCGGCTTGTGCTATACCTTCAACAATACCTTCATAAAAAACATCAACTTCAGCATTGGTGTCCGTCACAGTCATGGCTTCAGTGTCGGACAAACTAAACCGCGCTAAGATACTATCTACATCAGCTAAGTTAGAATTTTCAGTAATTGACAAAACGTACTGATTTGACCCAAGCGCAGCAAAGGGTGATTGTGCAAAGGCTGCGTAGCCAAACATTATTTAAACCTCGGACCAGACAACCACATGGTTGCGGTATAACGAACACCTTTAGTTACAGGCGTTACTTGGTGTTCAAGAAAAGATGGAAATGCAATAATAGTTCCTTTTGTCATAGGTGGCGTAAATTCCTGATACATGCGTAATTGCAGTGCACCACCTTCAAAATCGACTGGGTCTGACATCATACATACCACAGTTACTTTACGATCTGTAGGAGCGCCTGATAAAGGAAAAGTGTCAATGTGCCAGTTGTATTTTTTACCTATACCGTATTCAGCATATTGCACAGATTCATGCCTATTAATATCAAAATCCCAGTTACATTCTTTATTGGCAAGCATTCCGTAATCTCGCATTTTCAAGCCAAACCAATGGCTATTATCAGCAAAGCGTACGGTAGTATTTCTAAAGGTGTGATCAAGCTGATCTCCGTCTCTGCCCATAGAAGCATCTTTAGGAGGTATCAACATGTATTCAGCCGAAGCTTTATCACAGTCCTCAACAGGAACTTGACCAAGGTACCAAATGGGTAAGTGTGACATGTTAGTTAGGGGGTGTAGGCCAAGTTATGTTTGTAGGAAATCCGGGTTGTTGCGGGACATCTCTAAGCGCCTGTCGGTAAGGAGCCCACGCGATTTGTAAAGATTGTGGAATATCCGCAGCCTGTGTCCAATCAGATAGGCGCAGTAATTCGTTTCTTTTATTACGTGCAATGAATGCTTGATCATTAACAGATAAAATAGGCTCCTGATACTCTTGAACAGTACCAAATTCTTCTTGGGATGCTCTAACAAATATATCTTGACTGTGCGCTTCCGAGTCACTTAAAGTTGCAGTAAACGGTAGTTCTCCCATCAAAAACAATTCTTCAAACACCACCAATAAATTAATAGCGGTGTGCTGGCTGTTTGCCCATACGGGGTTTTTTGCAGTTTTTAGTGTTCTTTGCATTTTTACTTTGTGTTAAGAAATTCTTTGCCAAGCAGTTAAACCGTAAGTTATAGAATCATGATAGTAAGAATACCCCATACATTGCCAAGTACCAGATAAAGTTCCGTTTTTATATGCTTGAGACGTGCCAAAGTTGCTAATATTTGCATCAAGTGAAACAGGTGCCAAACTTCCTCCGGCAATTGTGTTACCTAAAGAGTATGTTGAGGTTGTGGTAGGTGTGGCAAAACAGTAAGTGTATGTGCCACCAGCGGAAGTTATTTCACCTCCCGATGGACCTGTTGGACCTGTTGGACCTGTGGGACCAGGAGAACCCGTTGGACCTGTTGGACCTGTTGGACCCGTAGGTCCGGAAACACCCGCAGCCCAAGTACCATCACCACGCCAAAATGTAGAAGACGATGCGCTTGTACCACTGTTTAAATTCGTAACGGGAAGATTGCCAGACACGCCGGCAGTCAAAGATACTTGACCGGATGAGTTTACGTTGTCGGCTAAAACTGAAAGATTACGTGCTTGTGTCATAAGTAATTAAAGTTGTGTTGTGTTAATACTACTTGTAATATTTTCTTTTTCTGTTTGAACAGGCAACCACTTACCAACATACCCAACTGTTGAGTTAATATAACGCACCATCATTTGCATAGTGCCGTTTTCTTTTTGCACTATTTTAAATTCTGGTGTTGAGTTGGGGTATATTCTGTATTCAGACATTATGTTGCCTGCGTAACTGTTATTGCGGGAGGGACAACTGGTGGAACATAGGGTGCAATTGGACCATACTTACCGGCTTTTAAATTATTGTAAATTTGTTGCCCATGCGGTTCTGGATCCCACTCATTTGCGCCAAATGGATGAAACCTATCAAATTCTTCGAACTTGACTTGACACTCAATATGTGTCTCTTCTGCATTACCATAAACTGGGTTTTTAACCTCAACAATTGTAAACATTCTTTACCTCTAAGATATTCTTTGACCAAGACCTTGATAATTTCCTGCGGCTGTCCAACCACCAGAACCAAGCCATATCCAAGTACCAGATAAGTTATTTTGTGTCGGTTGACCAATTGTGGCAGACTGCCATCCCGTTCCTGCTGAAAAACTTTGACCACTAGATACTGAACCAGAATAGTTCATATTAACCCATGCGTGATTACCCACGGAGTTAAAAGTTGTGGGAAAAGAACCCGTAGGTCCAGTAGGACCGGGGGGACCTGTAGGACCAGTGGGACCCGTAGGACCCGTAGGACCCGTAGGACCCGTAGGACCTGAAACTCCTGAAGCCCACGTACCGTCACCACGCAAGAATGTTGTGCTTGACGGTGTACCTGTGACGGGATTAGCCGCCATATTGGTAACTGTGCTAATTAGTGTGCCGGAAGTTGGCAATGTTAGCGATGTATTACCTGTTGCAGTAAAGGTCTGAGTGAATGCTCCTGCATGAGATAAATTACCAGCAACAGTAATAGTGTTTGCGCCGTTGTTAACGCCTGTGCCACCATAAGTTGGTCCAATAATACCTGCATTCCAGGTACCAGTAGCTACTGTACCTAAAGTTGTAAGGCTTGTTGAACCTGCAAGTGGTGAAGCTCCGACAGTGTTATATGAGATAGTTAATGCCGAAGCACCGTTAAAAGTAGAACCAGAAGCCGCGCCAGTTCCACTATTATTGATTGTCAGCGAATTAGCGGTTGAGCTAAGAGTTGTAACTGTCCATGCAATAAAATCAACAATATCCCCAGAAGCCGCGCCAGTCGCTAAAACAACAGTAGTCCCGGTAGTTGCCGTGTAATCGGTCGGAGACAACATTACACCATTTAAATATACTTGAATGTATCCAACTGAATACGATACAGAAAATGATGTTTGGCTTGCTGTAGCTGTTACTGTCGTACGTGTATAGTTAGATGACGCACTAAATGATGTCCAAGTAGGCGGGGAGCTAGAACCTTGTGAAGTTAAATACTGACCAGTAGTTCCATAAGAACCGTTAAAAGCTATTTGATTTGCCGGTCCGGCAGTAAACGCGTCTATCGCATTATTATTTGTAACGACACGATAACTGTTACTAGTGTACGTTCCAACAACAAAATCCCCATAATACGCATAGATGTATCCGTTATTAGGTTTGTTAAAAGCACCGGCAACTTGCGCTGTAATAGACGTGCCATTAGACACTGTCTGCGCACTGCTCATTGTGTAAGTGCCTACCCCGCCAGGAACATAAAAGTTATATGTGCCCGCTGCCTGAACTGTAAAGTTAACATTAGCAAGCGAAGAGTTAACTAAGTTAACACCATTACCTGTAGCCGTAAAACTACCAACAAAAGTTCCCGCAGGTACGCCTGTACCTGACACTAAATAACCAATGGCAATACCCGCAATTGATGAAAGTACAACTTGGTTTTGCCCTGTGCCGCCACCACTTACAAAAGTAGGGGAAGCCGCAGCTGTTCCAGTTGATGTTAGTTGGGTTGTAATTGTTGGTGAGCCAGAAAATCCTGTACCAGATAAAACAGCGCCATAAAGTAAGTTGCCTGTTGTTTGTGATGTAATGGTTAGAGTTGTACTTGATGTGCCGCCCGTGCCGCCCACACCTGTAAATGCGCCATAACCGGAGCTGTTAATCCCGGCGTTAACATAGTAACCTTGGTCGTTATAAATAGCATAATCAGTTGAAGCGATGCCGCCACTACTTTGGTTCTGAATAGCCGCGTAAATATAGCCGTTAAAATTTCCAGCGGACTGAGAAACTATATTTGTATCTTGGTAATTTAAAGCGCCATAGTTAAACACGCCTGTACTAGCAGGATTAGCAATTGTCCCAGTCGCAGTAAACGTAGGATCTGATACCACACCACTAGCATTTTGAATTGCGGATTTTTCAGCTGGGTACGTACAAAATACAGTTAATGTATTAGATGTGCTAAAACTAATAAGCGCTGTGGTACCAGATGAATTTGCCAGAACCGTGGTTCTGCTTAAAGTATTGGGCGTGCCAGATGTGACAGTTCCATACCCCACTTCCCAAACATAGGCAGTTGGGTCGTATATACAATAATACGTGGAGTTGGTATTACCAATGCCACTTATAAAAGATTGAAATCCAACAACAGCACCCGCGAGGTTAACCGAACCCGTACCCGTAGATACAGTTCCGGTTTCTTGAACTCGGTCTGCAACAACAAAAGCCATTTAAGGCTCCTCTTAAGAAGTAGCAGTTGTACTATATGTAACTGCTACAGTATCGCCTGAAGTTGTAGTTTTAGCTACAGAGAACAAACCTTCTGAGTACAACGTACCTGTTGTTGAACTTTGTGTGCTTGAAGCACCGGAGCCCAATACCAAAAAACATCCGTACACTGTACCGCCAGAACCTGTAATTGTATAGGTAATAGCTGTTGCTGTACTAGAGGTTACGTTAGAGGGTGTAGATCCTGTACTGGTAGATGACGCAAAAACTGCGGTGCCACGGACAGCTGATCCACCGACGGTATAGTTAATGAACTCTGTCCATGTATGAGAAGCCATTGTGTCTGAAGCAGACGCTGTAAAGGTGTTACTAATAAGTCCTAAATACGGACCTGTAACCGAGTAACTAGAACCTTTAAGTAACGTATCAAGCATCAATTGCTTACCTACAGCTACCACTAAGTTAGGAAATTCTTCTTCCCATTTGATATTACCTGCAGCATCACGGCATACAACATGATACCAGCCTTCAACACCCATACCTTCTGGAATAGTGGCGTTGGCTTGCAATGTAGCTACTGCGTGGTCGCCAAAGTTTGAAAGTTCGTTAGTCATTTTGACTCCTTAATTAATGCGAATAATAGCCGATGTATTGGTTGCGGCTGGAAACTGAACTGTGAATGTGGCGTTAGAAGTCTTGGACGAACCAAAATCTAAAACACAAACTGCTGGGTTTGTTGTGCCATTATTCAAATAAATAAGAGCACCTCGTGCGCTAATCACACCGTTCCAAACAGCATTGGCAAAAGACACATACGCTGTATCCCCGCTTGACCCTACCGTTGGAACTTGGTTAACAACAAGAAGTTGACCGCCCGCGGTATACCCGCCACCACTTGTCTCACCTGCATTGGTATAAGACTGTGTGGTTTGGTTTAGTGTCGCAGCGTTGGTGTAAAGCGCAATGTAAAAATTACCGGACGTAAAATTATATACGCCGTTCATCATACCGGTCTTAAATACATCACACGCCCAATTGCCAGTAAATGCCATTTTATGTCACCTTCTGACGATATTGACCTGAACGATAAGCATCTTGTCTTTCCAGACCATCGCCCAAACGTTTTGCTTCCATAAGCGCTTCTTTGTACTTGCCGTCAATTCCAGCAATAATGTCTGCCTCAGACTTCATAAATGTGTAAGCCTCGACCAAACAACCGTACAAGAGTGCAGAGTCGTAATTATCGCCAAGCCATGTAGTGCCTGTTGCATTAGATACTGTGGTTACAGTACAGGTAAAGTTTGTACCGCTTGCACCAATACTTGTGGGCGCAGTAAGTACATCCCCAACAGAATACAATGCGCCGCCACTTGTAGGAGTAATTGCCGTGACAATGCCGCCTGAAGACACTGTGATCGTAGCAATACAAGAATTACCATTACCGCCATTAAGCGTAACATCATAGTACGTGCCTGCCATATACCCAGAACCGCCTGTAGCAATAGTCAAAGCCGTTACCGCACCTTGAATAATTGTTGGTGGGTAGTAGTAATAATGGAGTTCTACGTTATACGCTTGGTCTGGTGTTGGACCCAACAAAAAACTTAGTTCGGCAACGTTGCCATACTGTGGACCAAAAAGCGCGTAATACTGGGGCTGCTGATTAAAAGATGAGGAGGTGCTTGGAAATGCTTCGCGTATAAAGTTAACATCCTTATTAATAAGGTATGTGTACTGATTAGCATTAGCGCCGGTAGTTGGATAAACCGCAACAGAATAAACAGACAAAAAGTCATTTGGGCAAGACAAATAAGGATTGCCTGCCGTGGTTGTTCCTGTTACGTTAGCGCGAAGACTTGGAAACTGGATCGTATTGTATATACGTTGCTCAGCCTGCTCGATGAAACGATTAATCTGCGTAGTGCTAGATTCTGTTGTTCCATCAGCAAGGTATACAGTCGGAAATTGATTTTCCGTGTATGACTGAATTGCGGTTACCAGTTCCGTATAGGTCACGCCATTGGTCCTCTAGCTATTCTGCCTTTAGTGGCTGCACCGTTACCACGTGTCTCAATACCTGTATTTTTAGGACCATTTGTAATGTTGCCTAAACTTACGCGTCTTGCGGGCATACCGCCAGGAGTAGATTCGTCCGCACGCATTGTATTCGGGTCAGTAGCATAATGAACAGCCTCTTGTCCATTAATAACATTACCCTTCATGTTATGTGCTTGCGCATATAACGAAGCTGGACCTACCTCTTTACCGCCCTTTTTCATACTGAATTTAGCCATTACTTGCCCCTTTGGTTGTTGGCACGTGCCATATTGCGACCAACTGCGCGCATGGCTTGACCAGTTACTCCGCCCTTTTTAAGCTTAGCGAGGTTTGTTTTTTTGTTCTCATGCAACTGTTTGTCGTGCATGCCAAAAGCCTTTTTGATCAGCTTTTTGTCTTCTTTAATATCGTCGTGCTTCATGATCAACTCCTACGTTGTAGCGATTGTAACTTGCCCTATTGATACGGTCAAAGCCAAATTGTTTGGCGTAAGCCCTGCATCATCTAAACTTGCACCACCCACAGGGTTCCACCCCCATTGAATGATACGACTACCACCTTCGTTTTCACCGTTTTGTAAGATACTGGAACTGTTTCCTTGTTGTACTTGCAAACCGCTAAGTCCAGAAGTAATGTACGTTGTATCCGGTCTTGGATCGCGTACACCTTGTGGGTCATCAACTGGGTACATACCCAGTTGAAGTTGGGGTTGATCTGGGTCCCAACACTGCGGGCAAACTTTGAGATCATAAGTCTTTGTCTTGATGACCTCTTTTTTAAGTTCCCGAAGCTTAAACTGGAATCCGCACCGATCACACTCGGCAATCGAGTTCTTGCCGGATGAAAACCGATTACCCATTTAAATACCACCACCTATGAACATTTGCCTTGGCACCAAGCGCAAAGCAGCCTTTTCGTGATCTTCGTAAGCGGCGAGTTCCCAGAACTCATCGTATTGTTGTTTTAGCACAGGCAAACGGTTCATGCCGTCTGGCACTTTGAGCGCAACGTAATAAGCCAAACCCGCAACCATTGCAGGTACAAATCTAAAAGGGACATCCATGACGTTGTTGCCGTACTGAGATGCGTCTTGCGTTCTACGCATACGCCAGTAGACAAACTGGTATGTTTGTACGCCGTCTGGAGTAGGCCATACGGTTATAGCAGGTAAATTAGGGACGTTGACAACTGAGCCAACAGGAAAACTAGCAGCCGTTGTGCCGTTCTGTCCTCTAAAACAATTACCAAGCGTATTGCCTGAGATGTCGTTGTAATAAATTGTTTCTGTAACGCCGTTTGATACTAAGTTAACAAACCCAGCAGAAGCCAGATTTGCAGTCGATGTCAGCGTAATGGTCGTATCGGTCGCACCAACTGCACTTGCAACGGTGAACCCAGTTGGGTAAATCTGTCCGTCCAAACGCTGCACCCAAACCTGAATGGGACGTGCTTGATTAAGTTTGTTTGGAATTGTTGCATACGTGGAGACACTGATACGTGTAATCGTTAAGTCCGCCTGAGTGGACGTATTGTTAGGGTTTGTCCTAATAACGTGATCTAAAAGATCCACTGTGTCATTGGGCAGCGCATACGTGTTGAGTCCTTGTTGCAAAGTAATCGTACCTTGCTCAATCGTCCACATGTTGATGCCCCTGTTCGCCCAGTCAGCAAACAGTAAATTAAGGGACCTACGCGCTGTGCGTAGGTCGTAGCCAGAACGCATTTCATAACCCGCACGCTCATACGCCTCTTCGCACGCTTCCGTGAGATTAAGGTTAAACGACGCCGTACCGGACGTCATCGAGTTGAGCGTGGAGATGGTCATTTCTTCTTCATTCCTTTAAGAGTCTCAGCAAGGCGCGCTTGCTTCCCAACTTTGCCAGAACTCTTAGCAGCTTTAGCCAGCTTTTTCGCCGGAATTTTTTCACCTTTGGGGATGCCCAAAGATTTATGCAAGCCACCTTTATTTTTAGTAGCATCTGCAATCCAGTTCTTAGCCATGATTATTTGCTCGCTTTAGCATCTACCACCACTGTTTCTTCAACCACTGGAGTAGATTCCACAGAAGCTGGAGCAGGTGTATCGACTGGAGCAGCAACCACAGGGGCGGGAGCAGAATCAACTGGAGTAGGATTGACATGCGATTCCAAGTGGTTAATCAATTCTTGCAACTTCTCATTAACTTTGTTGCCTTTAGACACTTGGTTAATAACGTGTTGTTGAAGCTCTTGCAATAGCAAGTGTGCTTCGTCTTCTAGTTTCTTAAGTAAGCTCATTTTTTACCCTTCGCAGTTTTAGCTGAATTGATGAAGTCTTGTTTGGTCGGAGCACCTGGGTCACCAGGCTTGCGCATCTTCTCGCCGCGCTTACGCTTAGCGTTGATGTTGGCATAAAGACCAATCTTGCCGCCTTTCTTGAACTCCTGAAAGTCCGTATCGTCGCGACGAGCCTTGGTCACACCTTTAGGCATTTTGGAGGAAGCAACCGCTCCCATACCCCGACTTGCCATCATTTCTTAGGCATCCCGCCACCACACATGGCTTTAACATGCTCGTGGAACTTTTTGTGTCCAGCAGCGTGTTGACCAAACATTTCGTGTGCAGCCTTGTGTCCATCACCACCGTACATTTTCTCAACGTGTTCTACGTTGTGTGCGTGATCAGGTGAGCCTTCTTTCATAAATGGGACTTTAGTTTCCATGATGTTTCCTTATTTTTTCATTTTAGTCATGCCGCCTTTTTTCATGCCGGTTGTGCTACCAGACATTTTAGGCATCATTGCTCTTGTTTTACCGCGCTCGGCGATACCGTCTTTACTAGGAGCCGCAGTTTTAACTTTGCTCATAGTTGCTGTTGTCAAACCTTTTTTCTCTTTAGCCATGATACTTCCACCTTTTGAAAATAATTGCAAAGCACCGTGCTCAGTCTTCGCTTTGTTAACACCTTCTAACGTAGGACGTGGCACGCCGCCCGCTTTAAACTTTTTACCCTTGTCTGCCGCAACAAACTCTTTACCTACTTTTTGAGAAATACCTACCTTTTTGGCAAACGCAGCTGAGTGAGCCACGCCTTCCATTAAGTTATGTTGTTTCTTACTTGTACTAGGCATTTACTGCTTTCTGAATAAGCTGATCAATTTTTGCTTCAATGCGATTGAAGCGTTGGTCAATGTGGTCGCTAAGGCGATTAAGTTCTGCTTTGGGGACGTATTCACGTGCCAACTCCTCACGGGTTTTGTTAAGCAAAATGTCTAACCTTTTAATCTCGGTAAACTTTTCCTTAAGGAAAAACCCTAGGATTCCTACCAAAGCTGTCAACACTAGATTCCAAATAACCATCGGTTCCATTTAACACTTCCACGCTCTAAGCGATTTATTGATTCGACTGTTTGGGTCTTTTGCAGTTTTCTCTGACGTTAACTTCTTTTTCATGCCCGACATTCTCGCGCAAAAAGAGTCTCGACGTGAGCCTCCTTCTGGTTGAGGTGGTTTAAGGTCATGCCCTTCTTTTTTAGCAGAAGCTCTCCCCTTGGCGTTTAGACCGCCATTTGGGTTCTTGCCCTCTTTGCGTTGCCAAGCTGGAGATTTAGCCATGATTAATTCCCGTTAGCGATCAAGTAACCTTCTTGCGAAACTGTCAAAGCCGCAGTACCGGTACTAACTTTTGCTTGCAATTGGATGTCCGTTTTCTCAGAAACAAGCCTGGGCATTACTCGCTGTGTATGGTAGTTGTTTGTAAACGGAGCCACAACAGTAACGGTAGATACCCCTGCACTATTTGTTTGATAGTTCTGATATGTTGCAAAACCTGCGGGGTTAGCGTTCAGGCTGGTATTGATGTCAATACGGCTCAAGTAGAACGTGTATCCTGCGGGCACGGTGTAAATGCCCATCAAAGTTCGACCGTTGCCTGCTGCAATCTCTGCGTACAATGTTGTATCTGATGTGTCTTTTAGCGTAATGTTACCAGTAGGGGCACCACTAGCGACCGACATACTGTTGATACGGAAATAAGACTTTACTGTAGTTACAGCCGTTGTGCCATTTAACTTGATAGTCTCAGAAATTTGGTTGTAATTCGCATCCAAGCCGTTGATGGTTATCAACGAAGTTGCATCAGCACCTGTGTTAACAGAGCTGACAAGGTGCATTTGAATAGCAGATGACGGAAAAGTATAGGAGGTATTACCTTCCCACACAGGCACAAACGATGTACCTACCGCTGTTTGATAACCATAAATGTTTAAAACACTATGACCATAAATTTGACCGCGTGCAACTTGCAGGTCAAAAGGCTCATACTTTGCTTGACGCGTAACCGAGTTGAATTGGTTATTGGTACTTGGAATACCATTTGGGCTTTGTGCCATATTAAGCTCCTTAAATTAAGAAATGGGGACCGAAGTCCCCAGGGGATTAATCTAAGTTACCGTATGGGTAAGTTGTCAAAGTACCAATGTTGTTGTCATTCTGAGCGTAGCGAACAATAAAGTTCAACTTACCGCCAGTAGGCGCTGCAACACTTGTACCAGTGATGGACAAAGTGAATACAATTTGTGACAAGAACGATGGGTTAGCACCGAGTGTTGGATTCTGAATGTCAGAAGTAGTAGCCAACATGTTCAACAAGTTAGTGCCTGTATACGTTGTGCTTAGACGACCAGCCGTTCCAACGCCTGTGCTTGAGGAAATAACTGCTGTTGCATAAGCAGGTGTACCTGCTGCAGCTGTGTATCCGTTAGAAACAAACACGCTTGTGTTAGAAAGTGTTGCGCCGGACTCACCAGTAATTGCCAAAGGATAGTCAACAATGATGTCAAGAATCTGGCTATTAATTGGTAAATACATTACCGCGCCGCGATACACCTGTGTAGACGCATCAGCAGGGATTGTTTGAGTAGTTGGACCATTAGCACTGTATGTGCTAGAAGGAGTGTAAACGGTGCCGTTCAAGTTAGGGATGTTGTTACCCCAAACAAATTGACCAGATCCGCCGCTGTAACCAGCAGTACCAACAGTAGTGTTGGAAAGATCAATGTAGCAATCTTGTTCTAAGACTGTGTAACCAATATCGCGCAAAGCGCCGAAACGGTTGTCGCCCGATATGATTGGGCCTTCAAATGTAGTACGTGCCATGACAAAAGTCCTTATGCAAAAGTTACCTTGTTAATCGTTGCATCGTGACCCCTGGGCGGGCTGGCAACAAGGCGAGAAATCCCAGATGCTTAACTATACACTATTTTAACGAAAAATGGGGACCGAAGTCCCCATTTATTTTAGTACGAACTGAACATACCAAGTGGGTCAGAATAGCCGAAGCTATAACGCTCACGGCTCTTATATCTAACGTTCCCTGTATCGAAATCACCATCCATTGAATTTTGGAGGGGGATACGCTCAAAGTGCTTCATACCGTTTGGCACGTCTGTTGTCAGGAACCATGTGTTGGTTGATGTCAAGAAGTGGTTAACGGTATAGCCTTCAGGAATAGCGCCGTTGTTCTTAATCGCGTTAATGTCGTTGTTGTTTGTACCAACGCGCAATTCTGTCTCGAGGAGACGAGTTGCAACGAACATTAATGATGGGGGAACAATGAGCTTCTTGGGGCGAGCTGCAATCAAAAGTCCACGCTCGTCTGTCCATGCAGCGATCTGGATCACGGCGGCTTCTAGGGAAGTCTCGTTCAAATCGGATGGAGTTGTGAATGTGTTGGCGTTTGTACCGCCGTTGACTAATGGGTGAGCTGTAGAGAACAGGGCTTGTCCATCACCGCCTGCGTAGGCAGCGTTGTAACCGTTGTTCAAAACTGAAGCTGCTTTAACCTGCTTGGTGTACGCCATAGCACGGGCAAGAGCCTTGGTATAACGTGCAGACAAAGAGTCATACAAGTTATCTTCAATCGCCTCTTCGGTGATTGAGAAGCCAAGAGCGATTGTCTCGTGGTTGTAACGTGCTGTCCATGCTTCTTGCGCATTGTCATAAGCAAGGGCTGAACCCTCGTTCTTGACTGGTGCTGCAGAGAAACCTGACAGTTTAGTTTCTTCTTCAAAAGAACGCTCAGAGGTCTCTGTTTCATAGATCTCTTTGTGCTCTTCGCCGTATCTTGCGTACTCAAGTCCGAACAGTGCGTTCAATCCTGGGAGCAATTCTTTCAATAGTTGTGCGCGTGAAATAGCCATTTATGTGCTCCTTGATTAAGCTGCTGTTGCGTTTAAGTAACCGTGGTAACCGAAGTTCCACTGTACTTGAACTTCTGGGTAACCGACAAAAGACAGTGCTGTACCGCTTGCAATCGTAACTGCTGCAGACAAAGTAACAGTTGTACCGCTGATGTTAGTCACAGTAAGGAAGTTGCTTGCTAAAGCGCCAGTAACACCTGGAACAATTAACTGCATACCGGGGCTGATCGCTGTGTTAGCGGCAGTCAAAGTAAGAGTTGTGCTTGAACCTGATGTAGAACCAACTGCAGTAACAGTAACTGCTGTATCTGGAACAACGTTAACAACACGGAAAGGTGCTGTAGCAGTAACACGTGTGTTACCTTGTGTGCCAGAAGTAACAACACCACCTGTCAAGCCCATTGCTGAGTCGCCAGTTGTAGTATTACCAGAAGCAGAACCACCGTTAGAACCGTTTGTTACCAAGTACATGTTAGACCCAATGAAAGATGGGTTTACATAACCGATGGTAGCGCCAGGTGTGTTAGATACAGAAGATGTACCTTGTGTCAACACAGCTGATTGGAACACAGCATAAGGATCATCCACAACATAACCTTGCAGACTGTTAGGTCCGTAAAGAGTGTTAGTGATTGTGTTAGCTGCGTAGAACTGTGCACGTACTGTTTGGCTCATTGAGTTGACGTATTGAGCGCCAACAAAAACACCAATAGTACCAGCCACAGGAGAGTTAGCTGCACCAAGAGTAGTAACGACTAATGAACCACCACTTGCTGTAACGACATCGCCGTCAAACATGTTGTAGCCATAGTTTGAGGCGATAGGGATGAGTCTGGTAGAACCAGAGAACACTCTACCACCGGACAGGCTTACAGGCTTTAGGCCGTAAGCTGCGGGAACAATAGGATATGCCATTTAAAAACTCCTAAGATTATTTAGTACCTAAACCAAACCCGTTACCTCTGGAACTTGTTGACTGGCGTTCAGAAAACAATTTACCGTATTGGGGCGCGGATTGGTTCTTCAAAAAGTTGTTGTCTACAGACTCCATCTGAGACTGATTTTGCTTTTGATAGTACTCGTCCATCGCTTTAACGCGTTCTGTAGGCATCTTGCATAGCATTAAGCCTCCAATTTCCACGTTGCCGTTGGCGTTTCCTTCAAGCATCAGCTCGGGATGGTCAGTTGCTTTCACAGGTTCCCAACCGTCTCTGCGTTTTCTAGACACATTGGTTGGGTCCGCAACGCTCATAACATGGGTAGCAATCCAGCGGAAAGACATACCTGGTATGGGTGTTGGATCGGGCAACTTACTCGATGGTGTATATACATATCGAGCTTCTTTTTCGCGTGTAACATTGTCACGGGGTGTACGGTTATCAGCCATTTTGTTTCTCCAATTTAATCATTTCAGCGTAATACAGTTTGGGGTCCAGCTTGTACTTCTTAGCAAGCGCCATTTGAGTAGTTGTCAATTGAACTTTTTTAGTTCCAGACGACCGTGTCGATGGCGCAGTCACTGAAGGAGTTTTCTTTGGGGATTCAGAAGAGCTTCTGTCCGTAGCCTCTCCAAATATTTCAGGAAAGGTCTTTTTGATGCGAGCGTCAATTTGCTCGTAGTACTGGTCTGTGCGAGGATCAACCCCGGAGTTCACTAATTTTTGGTGCAGCCCTAGTGCAAAGCTGGTAACTTCTTCAAACCCTTGCGAACCAAACCACTGGTTTTTAGCCTGCCAGCGCAGGGATTTTTCGTCTGGTGGTGCAGATTGGGTCTGCTGTGGTGGCGAATATACCTCATTTTTTTCAACTTGTAAAGGGGTCGGACGAAAATGTTTTGCCGCCTCTAATTTCATCTTGGCTTCAGTCAAAGCCTCTTGTGCTGCAAGTAACGCATCTGAATCAAACGATTCTTGCGCTGCCTTGTAGTCACGCCTTGCTTTTTCAAGTTCAGCCTCAGCTGCACTCTTAGCCATTTGTGTGAACTGCTCACTGCCGCTATTAACGACTTGCTTGAGGCGTTTGTTCTCCTCAACCAACTGCTGAGCCAGTCTGTCTAACTCTTGACGTTCGCGAAGAGCCGCTTCTTTAGCGCGTCTCTCGTCATGTCTTGCGTGAGTTAGTTCTTTAATTCTGTCTTGGGCACCCTTGGTGTATTGGTTGATTTCCTCATCTGTTGGGTCCAATACTTCACGATCAAGAGGCTTGCGTCCTCGGTCGCGCTCGGGTGTGTCATCAATGATTTCAATTTCAAAATCGTCTTCATTGTGTGTCTCTTGGGGTTTTCCCTTATCTTCGATTTCATCAGGGAATTTGAAATCTTCGCCTTCGTATGTTGCCATAGTTTTTCCTTTTTATGCGCGTGTTATTCCGCGGGGATCATCTACAACACCGTCAACCTGATCATCATTGATGAACCGGAATTCGTTGCCGTAAATTTTGAAACGCGTACCTGCGTAGGTACGTACCAGAACGAAATCACCTGCCTTACACCAAGCCCCAGTTGGAAACTTGGTTTTGTCTGCGTACGCATCTGGACCAACTTTCAAAACAAACAACACGGTGGTTGCATGTTCTTCTTGTTTGGCATAGAAGTCAGGACGCTCAAGGTCTAGCTCAGTACCGTCGATCTTTTTAGAGACCTGGGGCACGCTACAAAGCAACCGATACCCAGAGGGTGTTGGGAGCAATGTTGCTTTTTCCTCGTCTTTCTCTGGTGGTTTTGTAATTTGTTCAATCACTTCAACCGTTGGTTTGAGCTTTAAACGCTCTGGAAGTATGAGATCACTCATCTGATTTTTCTACCTTTTCTTGCAGGTCAAGTAAGAGACCCTCTGCGATGGCTAGACCCGAAATCACCCCACAGAGTTTTTGATATTGGTCAAAATTTTGGCACTGACCTGTTGCTAGATCGTCAGCGTAATCGTTCATTTGTTTGCGTATTTGGTGGCGCAGCGCTCCTGCGAAGTCTTGAATCATTTAGTCGGTTTCTCCTTGGGTTGGTTGTTTTGTTTCTCAAGTGTGCCTGCGTGTTTGATCAAGTCTGCACCACGGTCTCTGCGTTGCTCACGGATTTGCTCCATCTTATGCTGGTTATCCGCCGCAAGCTGTGCATTGCTGTTGTGTACCTGTGCGGCTTTAGCCATCGTGTCCGCATCAAGTCGTCTGTTGTCAATATGGATACGTCCGGCTTTCTCCATCGTGGTTGCCTCAAGTTTGCGACCCTCCAGGACTTGTCTAGCCTGCATTTCCTGCGCTTTGAGCTGTAGAGTTGCCTGTGCTTGTTGCGCTTTAGATTGAGCCTCTTGTGCTTTGATTTGCACCTCTTGCTGACGAATCTGCAACTCTTGTTGTTGCATCTGGATGAGTGGGTCTTGGGCTTGTTGCTGCGCGTGTTGTTGAGCAGCTTGCTGTTGGTTTTGTTGCAGAACCTGAGACGCGGCTTGCGCCATCATGCTAGAGAGCTGTAACTCAACTTGGGGCGCCATCTTGTCATCTTGCTCTGGAATCGGTAGACCCAGGCGCTGTTCAATCTGTTGTCTGTAATGGAAGCCCACGTGCTCTGCAATGTGCGCCATCATTGCCGCTTGAATCTTAGGTGCGTTGGGGTTTTGTCCAATGAGTTGCATTACGATTGGGTCTTGCATCATGGACGTATGCACCTGAATGTGCGACTGGTGATCTTGGTAAAAGAACGCCTTGACGGGTTCTGATTTGAGAATAGACTGGTTCTCTGTGACGGGGTCTTTTGGTTTTTGATCCTCTGGTAGTGGCACCAGCTTGTCCGCGCCTTTGATACCCATCACCTCTAGCATGCGCCTGTGAAGCTCTGGCATATCGTAAATATCTGGTGCCATCTGCGCCATTTGAATCACGGCTTGGTACTGCACCACACGCTGAGACATGGTCGCCGCATTCGGATCGCTGACGGGAATAATGTCTACATTGTCGTAATCGTCTTGTTTAGCTGTTTTGGATCCGTACTCAGGCTCGTACTCGTAGTCAACGGGCGTGTCTTCTTTAATGAGCTTGGCAAGGAGTTTTAGCTCTTGCTTGAACGCGTAGTGCATACGCGCTTGCACCGCCGTCATGACTTTTAACTGGCGCTCAATCAGCGCAAGTGTTGTACCCACAGGTGCTTGGCTGGACATATCGCTGATCTGCATATCAGCGGTTGCGGCAAATCTACGTCCTTCTTCGACGATTTTGTCCAGTAATCCAGCTAAAACTGCACTTGGCTCCTTATATGGGAGTGGCAGTATATTGTCTCTTAACGGACCCGACGCAATATCAACGTCGCGGAATTCTCCTGGTGCAATGGGCGTGTCATCACCTTTAATGCGAAGCCCACGCGATTTAAGTCCTCCGGGGAGGTTAGATAGAGTTCCTGCGTCCACCAGTTGACGCATAATCGAGGTGGCAGACTTTGCAAATCCACCAATAAGATGGAAGAGTCCGAAGCCGTAGGCTCCAAATCCTGGGATGTACTGGTAGTGGACGAAGTGCTGTCGTTTGAGTTTGTTCTCGTCTCCTTCCTTCCAGTTCCTGCGAATTGACAAGACATTGTTGCTCCCTTTGATCAGCGTTACGACATATGGTAACGCAATCCCGGTTTCATTGCCATCTTCGTCTTTATCTTCAAAGCCTTTTAAATCTAGGTCAACGTGAACTTCATAAATGACATAACGATCATCGTTTAAGTCATTGAATCCAGTCTCCATATCCTTGGCTTTCTGGATGTCATCCCTAAGCTGCGTGGCGTCTGGTAGTTCAAAGTCTAGGTAAAAACCCGCCTTTTGTAGCTTTAATATGTCATTTCTAGTCTTGCGCATGACGTGGGTCATACGGTAGCAAGTGTCCATGTCGGTCGTACCGTAGGGCAAAAGCACATCTTCTGCGGGTACAAACATGGATGTTTGGCGTCCAAGTGTGATGTCGTCGTACACTTTTTTGAACGCAGAGCCTGTGGCGGGGAGGCTCCAGAGCATGCGCTCGTGCTCGGGTCTGAACTCAACCATCACCTCGGTCAGCTCATAATTCATGTCATCCTCAACACGGATGGCAGCTTCTTTTTTCTCTGGTGTTTCTTTACCTAAAATTTTAGTACGAACGGGACCTTGGGCGGGAAACATCTCGGTGATCGTTTCACTTTGGAACCTAACTACGGCTTCTGTAATCATGGGGTGGAACACGCCTGACGCTCCGTTCCACGGCTCCGTTCTTTCTTCGTACTGTAGACCCAGTAGCTTGAGTCCCATTACATACGCTTTTTCCCAGTCTTTGCGCGAACCTTTGTCGTTCTCAATTGCAGATGCTAACTCACTCACCATGCTTGCCATGTCGGCTTCAGGCATGTCTTCTGCTAAATTTTTATAAAAATCTTCTGCCTCGGCTTTTTCAATATCAAGCTCCATGTCTCCAGCAGTAATGTGCACCGCCTCTGGGTCTATGACTTCAATCTCAATGGGTTCGTCCGAGTGTTGTGCAGCAATGCCCTGAGTGTCCGAGTAAAGTGCTTTATCAATATTGGTTGCCATATCTGTCCTTAATAGTATGCAGCGCTTTTACGCCTAAATGTTCTTAGCTCATCGCGCTCATCTGAGTCAAGTGCAATAAAGCCGCCTTGTCTAAAGCGCATCAACGCTTGAGACGTTGTATCCACATAGTCGTCGTTGTCCCCGACTGGGAATGACGCAACTTCTTCAATCACCTCTCTAGCCCAGCGTGTGTCTGGTGCCCAGACCATGCCGCTTGCGAACAGATCAGACACGGCGTTTAGACGCACCATCTTGTCGTTGCCTCTGCTCGGATTTGTTTCTTGCACAGGTATGCCCATCGCACGTAACTCTTGAATCAGTGGAGCACCTGCGGCTTTTTTCTCCACAATAAACGCATCTGGCTCCCATTCTTTGTAATGCTTGAGCGCAATTGCCTTGAGTTCTGGAAACGCCATTCTATCCTTGAACGCATCCAGTAAGATGACTTGCGGCTTCATGTTTTCTTCTTCGTTGTAGAAAACGCCCCACGTTGTGCACGCTGAATAGTCAGAATTGTTCTTGGTCTCAAACGCCGTATCCCAAGACTGAATCACATATTCACAAGGAGGTGGGTTGTCCTGAGTCCAAACGCGCCATGCTTTTCGCGCAATAACCGCAGAGGTGTCGCTCGTTGGCTGCTGCATGTACTGTGCGTTCCAATACCTCGGATCAATAGATGCTTTTGCAGATTTCAGCGCCTCAAGCGGCCACTGCTCAGGCCATAGCGACTTCTCATTCTCCGTGCCCTCGTGCAGTATTGCAGGCAGCTCCACAATCTCCCATCTGGGGGAGTCCGGGTTTCTCGTTTGGTAGTCAATCAGGCGCCCCGTCAGGTCCAGCAGTCCCCAACGCGTCATAATCACAATGATCGCCCCGCCCGGCATCAAACGCTGGAGCGGTCCTGTCTGCATCCACGACCACGCATTATCAAAAGCCAGTCTTGAATTCGCTTTGACATCTTGCTCTGAGTGGGGGTCGTCGATAACGAACAAATCCGCGCCACGTCCTGCAAGTGCACCACCGACACCCGCTGCATAATACTGTCCACCTCTTGAAGTAGACCACTTGCCTGCGGCTTTTTGGTCGTCTGAGACCTCGGTGTTGGGAAATAGCTCATGGAACTCCTCCGAATTGATCAAGTTTCGCACCCTGCGTCCAAAATCCTCAGACAAACCCGCGGTGTGGGTGCCCATGATGATCTTTTTCTCAGGGAATTTGCCTAAAAAGTAAGCAGGAAACAAGTAAGAGCTGAACTCAGACTTACCCATACGGGGCGCGATGTTGATAATCACCCGTTTTTTCTCACCACTTAGCACCGCTTCAAATATAGATGCCAGTTTCCTGTGGTGGGGACCCACTTTAAAGCCCGGATAGACCCGTTTGGCAAACTCAAGGACGCTGTTTTGGGCGGTGGCTACTTTAAATCTTTGCTCTCTGACCTCGAGCATCTCCATCAGTTCAATCTTTTCCGCCGTACTCATACGGGGAAGGGCGGTCTGCAGCGCCTGGATTTCTTGGGGACTAAGCGTTAGGTCGTTGAGTTTCAAGAACATCCCCCACATCCGTAACGTCTACCACACCCATGAACCGATTGAGCTTTTCTTTAATCTTGGAGTCGATCTCTGCGTCTGACATCTCGGTTTTCTTGACCTCGATCTTGTCTGTAAAGAGTCCGACCTCTGTGACCTTGCCCAGTAGTGCAAGCGCTTTGAGGCGTATGCTGGCACTTGGGTTCTCACATTCTTCCAAAATTTTAGCTACCGTGTAGCCTCTCAGTTCTTTGGCTCGCTCTACAAACTCCCAGTCGTAAGCGGTCAGCATGGTGACCAAATGGCGTACGGCTTGTGGCGTTTTAATTTCAGCAAGCGATGTATGTGTGATTTCGTCAGGTGTGGCGGATACGAGATTGGCAAAAGCCTTGCGTGCGTGCTGGGTGTCCAGCTCGTCTGCCTTCTTATCCGTGTCAACGGCTCCCAGTTGCTGGAGCCAGTCGAGGGTATTTACTTTAGCGTCCACAGTCTGGGACGGGGTACTTTTTTCAAGCGACACGAATCCATGTGAGTTGTCACTCACTTCTGGTTCAAAATCAATAAGGTGTTCTAACATTCGCGTAGGTCCTTGTAACCTCGGGTGGATATAGTATATACTACATTCTGTCAAGTGCGCAAGTTGTGCATTTGCTCTCTCCTAGAGGTTGGCTCCTCTTTTATATCCCCCAACGTTGCACTAATCAACTTGGGGGGTTTTTTTATATTGTATTGTCAAACGTTAGACAATAGGTGTTTGGATTTTTTATAATATTACTATGGTATTACAGGAATAGTGGGAGCGGGTGAGGAACAGTGTTCATGGTCGGAGGGTCACTATGGTCTAAAAGAGGGGGATGGGGGTAGTGTGGGGTCAAAAGTAGTCAAAAAATGGGTCAAACTGACCCTAAAGTACCCAGTTCGAGGCGATCAAATACCCCCTTGTTCTACAATGGAATTGTCAATAGGTGAGAGCCGTTGACATTCATTAACTTTTAGGAGAAAGCATTATGACAATTCAAAACAAACAACAAGCCTTTACAACACTCAACACGTTTGCTACTGCACGTGTCCAACTCATCAAGGGTATGCGAGACGCAGGATACGCAACAGTCGAGGAGTGCAGACCCATTGTGATCGAGTGGGCATGCTCTAAGACTAAGTGCAAATTCAACGTGAGCGAATCAACAGGCAAGGTAATGCTAGATAGCAAACACAAACAGTATGAGAAAACCAAGACTGTTGTACGTGACATCATGCTCATGCTACAAGGCACTACCAGGCATGCCGAGACTAAGGCAAATACATCAGATCGCACCGAGGAGATCAAGGTCAGTAAGACTAAGGTCAAAGCCTTTGTGCAACTCTACCAAGGTCTGAGCATTGATGAGATCAAAGCGTATCATGCTGAGGCACTCGCACAGATCAAAGCGATGACTAAGTAATTTTCGGGTCAGTCTGACCCGTTTTTATTTCGAGCGCAAAGATGCGAGGTCTCTGCGCTGTTCCATTCCTTGTCTAACCTTTTTAATTGGAGATCACTATGACTAAAACAGAATTCATGTCCGAGTGTGCCGAGCGCACCATTGACCCTCAACTTGCCCTTGAAAATGACGAGCTTTGCGAAGCTCTTAAAGATCGAGACGATGCCGAGGTAATCCGTATTCTTAACGAGGAGTTTTAATCATGCAAGTACACTTTGAACACACAGACACATTTGCAGGCGAATCCAACTACTCATGGGTGCGTAGGCATACGCAAGCCCTACCTGATAACGTATCCGATCTTAGTCTTGTCCGTAGGGCTAAGGCTTGGGCAGGTCTATCGGGCATCAAAGCGAGAGTAGAAAAGTTTGGTGACATGATCGCCATTTACCCGAGCGGTATCGCTCACGTAGTATTTGTAACCTTTGGAGAGTAACCATGAAAGCAATAGTCAAACGACACAGACGAGGCACGTACCACGTGCTATTCAAAACACCCTCACACCCCATTGGGGTTGTAGGTTTCAAGGTAATCGGAGCGGACAAACAATGGCAACTATTCAACCACTTAGACACCGAGCTTAATTGCTGGACATCCAAGAAAAGCATGGTCGAATACCTAGAGGGTAAGACCGAAGCACAACTACTAGAACTCAACAACAGGAGCTAACATGAAACCAACCATCACCTACCACGGCACAATCACCATCGGCTCAACGCACTACCACGTGCAACACTACAAGCCCTCACCCAACAAGCAACACATGGTCTACGTGTTTAAGAAACACAACCTCATGGAACGTGGCTTAGTGTTCGAGACCGAGTCAGACTACCAAGCATGGTATACCCAAGCACCAAAGCAACTCGATCTTTTCGGGTCAGACTGACCCGTTTTTTGTTGCTTAGTCTTAAAGTTGCTTAATCACACTCAAAAATTAGCTATCCATGATTAAGCAACCAGACTTAACTTCCGACAGTCGCCAAGCCCCGTAGTTATTGCGTGTCCTTAAAAACTGTCTTACTTACTTATCTATTTAAATATATATTTATATATAGGAGAGTATTTATATATGTGTTCATTCTTTATTTGGTTCGGACATTCTTTGTTTTACTTTGGCTTTAGTGTTCTTTTAAAACGATATATATGTCGGACAGAAGTGGCACAAACGCAGTATTCAAGGGGCTTCCCAACTGTCCAAAGTTGTGGCACAATGAGTAGTCTTAGACACCACCAAAGACTAATAACCTAAAAAGGATTTTAATCATGACAAAAACTTACATGCAAATGAAACCGCAAGAGTTGCACAACAGACTAAGCAAACGCATAGCACAACCTGATGCACTCGAACAAAAGAAAGCAGAGATACTCAAAGCAAAGAAAGCGCAGAGGTCAGACAAGATGCTAAGACTACAACACAGAAAGTTATGGTCACGGCTCATCTCACCACTCAAGTACGAACTCTCCAACGCCAAGGTCGGGGCAAAGCATGACGGCAAACACAAACCCGAGCGAGATGTTGCGTTTAGTGCGTACATCAAACTGATGGAGAAACTGTTGATTAAATTTGAGGCACTCCAGTTGCTTAGAGATGAGGAGACAGATAAGCCGATGACCCCGTCTACCATAGCCAAAGATGCAGACATCCCCAACAACGGAGATCATTGGACGGATTGGATACCCACATCCAAGCGCACAGAGATAGCCATGCTATTCGAGGCGATACCCCACGCACCAAAGACTAAGCGCAAAGTACCGTTCCAAAGAACCAAGCGACCCAATACCAAACAGAAACAAACTCTGCTTGTCCGTACCCAAAAGGAACTGGGCAACGCTGAGACCGAGCAACTGATCGAGCCTACCGAGGAGCGAGCCAGTCGCATAGCGCAGATGAAGCAAGCAATCACGATCATCGAGCAGCTAAAGCCAAGCGATGCCGTGCCACACACGTGGCATGGGCTAGAAGATTTCGGGTCAGACTGACCCGTTTTTGTAAAACACTAACCACAAAGGAGAAAGCAAATGAGTGAACAAACTGTTTTGAAATATCAAATCCAAGAAACGAGCAATGGGTTCATGGCGCTCGATGTGCCAAACGATACCTACTTGGAGGATGAGAACGGTGACAACTGTTTCGACACAATCAAGGAAGCAAAAGCATTGATCATTAAAACACTAAAAGGAGAAAGCAAATGACTAAGCAACTTGTTACAACACAATGGGTCTTTTTATTACAGGAGGTGCTGCGCAGATCACGCCCTTGGTATCATAGGGAGTACTACAAACACCGTGTACATCCTGCGATCTGGGATGCGTTCGAGTTAGCCCGTCCCAAAGACTGGCATCAACTGGTGCTAGAGCATCCTTACAAGTCCGACACCGACCCTGGTCGCATCGCTTACACACAAGATGACCGAGCAGGTGAGGCAGATCGTCAGACTGTTACAACCATTGGCAAGTATCTGCGCAGACATTTCCCTGACTTGTCCGACCATGAGATACGTGACATCCAAGCATTACATGTGGCAAACGGCATCAAGATCGTACGCACAACCGCCGAGATGATCTACCACTTGCAACGTGGTCCAAGGTCTTGCATGGTCAACAGTTCTTTTGCTACGCATCCCTACGAATGTTATGACCCACGTTACGGTTGGGCTATGGCAGTACGTGAGGACGGCAACGACACAGTCGGTCGTGCGCTAGTCAACGATAGCGACCCTGAGAACAAGATATTCGTTCGCTCATACCGCAAGAACAATGACGGCTACTCGCATAGCGATGAGCAGTTAGAGGCGTGGCTCAAGTCTCAGGGGTATACAAAAGCGAACGACTGGGAGGGTCTCAAACTCAAAGCTATCGAGCATCGCAACGGTGACTGGGTCGCACCGTATCTTGACGGCAACGTAAAGCAGGCAACGCTCAAGTCTGTATCAGGCGAACGGTACTTCCTCATTGACTCTGACGGCGAGTATGAGATGGACAACACGGCAGGCGTAACACGTGAGGCACATGAGAACACATGCGAGGATTGCGGTGACGGTTACGATGACGGTGACGGTTACTGGGTCGGCATACATGAAGACCGAGGCGTGTGTGAGACTTGCATAAACAACTACATCTATGCGTACTCACGCAGAGGTAACCAGTACCACATACCCGAGGACAATGTCGTTGCCGTTCAAGGTGACTACTACGATACAGACTACCTCGATGACAATGAGATCGTGTGTGACAGAGACGGTGACTACCACAGACGTGAGGACGTGATCTTTATTGAGAGCGATGGTGAGTACTACCAGTCTGACGATTACCGCATCTGCTACGCTGAGGATAGCAATGAGTATGAGCTTAGAGAAGACTGCTGGCAATGCGAGGAGTCATTCAACTGGTACACAAACGACTGCACCGACTCTGTCGAGATAGACGGCAACATTTACCACACAGACCATGCGCCTGAACAAACAACCAAGGAAGAAACAAATGAATAAGAAATCTACACTATACAAAACACTCAAGTACGCACTTAGTCTTAAGCGACCACACAAGTCAATCACCAACATTGACTTCACCAATTGGATAGCAACCACATGCCCACGTGAGGTATGGGACAAGTCCTTTATTGATGCGTGTGGCAATTTGCATGTGGATTACCGCACCGAGTCAAGACACCGCACACTATTCGTATCTCATGTAGATACTGTGCACAAGGTCGAGGGTAAGAACAATATCACCATGACTGCAACCAAATGGTCTGCGTGTGGTGCGCCCCTCGGTGCCGATGACGGTGCGGGTATTGCCTTGCTTATGCACATGATGCACGAGGGTGTGAATGGCTACTATATCTTTACGCAAGGTGAGGAAGTAGGTGGCATCGGTGCTAAGTATGTGGCTAAGAACTATCCCGAGCTACTCGCTGAGTTTGACCGTGCGGTTGCGTTCGATAGGCGTGGCATTGACTCGGTCATTACACATCAGGGTTGGTCACGGTGTTGTAGCGATGTGTTTGCACAGGACTTATCCGATGCACTCAATGTCAGCATGGCGCTCATGTACTCGCCTGACGATAGCGGTGTGTATACAGATACCGCAGAGTTTGTTGACATCATCCCCGAGTGTACGAATATCAGCGTAGGCTACGACCGTGAGCATAGCGAGTTTGAGTCGCTTGACCTTGTCCACTTCCAAGCCCTTGCTGATCGTGTCATACACATGGACTGGGACTTACTTCCAACCAGTCGTGACCCTAAGATACGTGAGAGCAAGTGGGATCAGTCAGACTACGCATACGGTGGCTATACATACAACTGGGACAAGACTACCGACAACTCATTTAGTTACGGCAAGGACATGATGTCTTACAAAGAGTGCTTCATGGCTGACGTACAAGATGCACTACTCGATGCACAGGTAGGTATGTGTGACTTCTTGCTCGAGCTTATGGCTGAGGCGGTGTACCCAGAGGACGTAGACATGGCGATCAAGATGATCGACCGCAGTCGCATAACGGATGAATGGATAAGCGAGGCACTCGCTCGTGCGTGGGTCGAAGACCCTGACACATTACTGATCGACTTGTTCGACTCGGTGTATGCGTACGTGTAACTTCAGCAATCATGATTTTCGGGTCAGTCTGACCCGTTTTTTAACCAAGGAGAAAGCAAATGATTAAAAGTAAACCGAATGTATCCAAATCCATCGTACTGCACGATAAGGAGATAGACCTGATATGCCAAGCCCTGCGCCTTGCTGTATCAGTAAGCGCTAACTTTGAACAGAACGACCATAAGTATGGGCTGATGCGCAGCCTGCTTGCTAGGTTCGATGACCTGCAAAATATGTATAATGTTAGACACAACGACAAGGAGGAGTAAATGCCATCACTACAAGACGCACTACAAAAAGCCATCAATGAGTGGACAGAACCAGAAGATAAACAAGAGGAGAAGCAAATGTCAAAAAGCGAAATCATATTTAATTACATCAGAGACAACGAGGGATGTGTATCTAAAAATGTCATAGATGCCATGTACAAGCAAGGTATCAAGACAGTCACGACCGAGACCATGATCGGGCAATTCATAAAGGTAGGCATGGTGGTGCGAGACCCTGTGTGCAATGAGTTGTTTGCCAAGACAGATAAGTACACGCCTTTATTAACATTTGCCAAAGCACACGGCACAAAGCTAAACAACGCCAAGAAAAAGAAAATCGTCATAACAACACGCCCACCCGCAGCAGCACCCGAGCCTAAGAATGAAGTGCCTGTTGTACGTTGGAACATCGAGGGGTTACTCAGAGACATATCGCTACAACAAGCCAAGGCTTTGTATGTGGAGTTGCATAAATATTTTGGAGGTACAGTATGAACGATTTTAAATTTTTAATTAGAGCAGGGCTATTTACTTTAGCGATGTTTGTTTTATGTATTGGTGGGTGTATGTACGGCATGCCGATATACGATGTGTATGAGCAAGGTTTGCGAGGCGAGGCCGAGTTGGCGAAAGCCAACTACTCCAAGCAAGTAGCCGTACAAGAGGCGCACGCCAAGATGGAGTCCGCTAAGTTATTAGCAGATGCTGAAGTCATACGTGCCGAGGGTGTAGCAAAGGCAAACAAGATCATAGGTGACTCACTCAACAACAACGAAGCATACCTACGCTATCTGTATATCAACAACCTTGAACATACTCAAAATCAAATTATCTACGTACCCACAGAGGCAAACCTTCCTATATTGGAGAGACGTAAATGAAAAGGAGAAAGCGTAATGAAATTATCTATATGGCTGATGGTAATACTGTGTTGGATAGAACTGCTAGAAGTAAATCGACACTTAGTACTAATCATAAAACTAATGGGTGTTCAGCCATGAGTAGGATGACACCATACGACACAGGCAAAGTCAAGATCGGTATCTACTATGAGCCGAAACACAACCACCACAATCCTGACCAAGACTGGGTACAAAAAGCCGTGCTTGGCATCGAGTCAACAATCACGACTGACACAGTCGTTCTTAGCGTTTTGTTTGCTATCTGCACGTACGCAGTTATGGGTCTTATATCGAGGAGTTACTATGAGTGACGTATTTAAATTCATATTGGTAGCCGTCGTTTGCTCGACTATAACTACGCTTGGCATCTGGTCACTTGCGCCCCATCAAGGCTTTGTGATTTACAGATGCGACTGGTCAGAGATCACGCCTGATATACCAATTCAAGTTAGGGATGAATGTCGCAAGCGTGTATTGCATGGGAGTATCTAATGACTAAAGAAGTAAAGCAAGAAGAAGATGAGCCTAAAGAATGGGTAGGGTTAACTAAAGAAGAGGTAAAAAATGAAGTTGAGTTTTTCTTTCGTCATTCTTATGTTGAAGACCCTGATAGATTATTTTTATTTGCTCAAACAATAGAAGCCAAGCTGAAGGAGCGCAACACATGAATAGAAGACTAGCACCAACACCACAACTTAGATGGATAGATAAAAATTTTTATTCTTACGACTCTAACGACAATCAAAATCGAACCATCACCATTCTTGAGCAGTGGCATCAAAATGAAGTATTGACCGAGACGCATGGTTGGCAACCAGTCGAAGGCGGGGAGTGGAAAGAGGTAAAGAAGGAAAAAAACACATGAATAACAAAGATTTTGAACCAATAAGAATCAGAATAATGCAAGAAGCCTATGAACTCGCTGACCGTGGCGATGCCGAAGGTTATAACTCAGTAAAAGTTATGTGCAACGATGTTCAGAATTTATTGAGGAGAGAATGGGTAGGGTTGACGAATGAAGAAATCTATGAAGTATACGAAGCTACTGAAAAGCTAGTTGGTGAGCATTGGGATGATGGCGGTACAACCATGATGTTCCCTACAACTTTATATCAAGCGTTTGAAGCCAAGCTGAAGGAGCGCAACACATGAACCTACACCCTGACTCAATAGAGAAGTTACTCATCGCTGCAAATGATTTAAAAGATGTAGACGGCAGACACCTTGGCTCGACCATGATGTACAAAGTTTTATCTAATGAATTCCTACGCGAGTATGTGCAGCCAACAGAGGAGTGGATTAACAAGATGCTATACACAAAGGAAAAGAACAATGAATGAAGTACTAAACTACTTGCTCCTCGTTGCCGTGCTCGGTCTCGGTGCTGTGTGGATACTTGCAGTATCTTGCTATGTCATATTTTTATTAGGAGCGTATGATGATTGAAGATCTTGAAGATGCATATAAAGAACTCATGGAGTTCTTGGAAGAAGGAGAGTCCGTTGAAGGCATA
>Ga0208379_1000138_pt1 | contig 34664 bp, 56 predicted proteins | sample CryBogCBE02Aug07_FD_184559 | JGI IMG/M metagenome (GOLD analysis project Ga0208379, IMG submission 184559) | Freshwater microbial communities from Crystal Bog, Wisconsin, USA - CBE02Aug07 (SPAdes) | ecosystem: Environmental > Aquatic > Freshwater > Lake | place: Crystal Bog, Wisconsin, USA... | reverse complement strand
GTATATTTTATACGAGCCTGTTCAATTTCTTCACAAAACTGTATATATTCGTCAGAAGCGAACGCATCCATCTCTTTACCAGCAACTGATGTCTGACTACTATCTTTCATCTTTAACGCTTTGAGAGCTGATTTATAGCTTTCTAGGGCAGATAAACGACCATCGGCAGCAGCGTAGTCATCAATTAGATCGACAATGTATTGAATCTCATCATTAGGATTTATCATTGTGCCTCGATCCATAAACCTAGATTAGCTAACGCATAAGCTAAAAAAGTAATTCCCATGCCATATTGATTCTTTAAAAAAAAAGAAATACCAATATAAACGTAAATCAATCCCACTAATATTATTAAATAATTACTCATTGTTTCCCCTTTTGAGTATGTTGAACTGCTTAATTATTTCCTGCTCTAATTCTGCTCTTGCAATCTTACCTCTTTTTTCTTCAACTAAATCTAAATATTTTCTTCTTTGTTTTAATTCAGTTTTAAGAGTTGATGTCGCTTCACAAATAGCACGAAATCTTTCAGATTTTTTATATTCCATAACGTGCGAATTGTCCATGATATTTATTCCTAGCTTCAATTGCGGCTAATTCTGCTAATTCTATATCTTTATAATAACCTATGTGTATTTTTTGTTTATTGATTTGTATTTGAACACACCATTTATTTTTTTTCCAATTTACGTTTTTAATTTTAGATTTATTGATTGTAGATAATTTTCTGTTGCAAGCATTTTGACTTTTAGTGGCTGGTCTTAAATTTTCTATTAAATTGTTAGATGGATTTCCATCAATATGATCTAAAAATTCTGGCAAATAACAGTAGTGCATCATAAAAATTAATCTATGTGCTAAATACTTTTTTTTGTTAATAGTTATAAAACAATAACCATTATGCCAAGTTCCACAAATTGTTCCCTTGTGAATTTTATAAGAAGGTTTTATTTTCCAATAAAGTTTACCATCTTTATATTTAAAGATAGATTGTAAATATTCTTGAGTTATAATTTGTTCAGCCATATCAATTCCTCTTAAATTGTGGTGGTTAGAAGCCCTATAAGAACGCCAATTCTTATGGGGTTTTGTTTATTTTAACATCAAATCCATAAACATAATAACAACACAATAACTAAACCTATAATTATTGTATCTAATAACTTTTCAAAATCTTTAATTTCTTTACTGCTCATATTCGGCTAGGGTTTGTAGATGTTGAAGGCAAAATAGTCCTATCCGAGTAAGACTATTATTCGTCTGAGGGATGCTTTAGTCTCAGTCAAAATAGATAAATGGTTGTTGTGCTTGTTCAGGTCTAGTATTACCAAGTCTACCACGATATTCCACCAATTAAGGTCTAGGACAGTTCCCAATCTCTAATGCTATCTATCACACTAGGTGGGGGCTTTCGCCATGCGCTTCTGAAGGGTGTTGATTTGCCTATAGTAAGGTTAATCAACGGTTCGCATTTACTGACTCAACTCTATAGAGATCAGGCTATGTCAAGCCATATTCAACTGGGCTAGTTAGGTTGGCAATTTGACGACCATAAAGGTCATTACCAGCCCATGTGAATAGAGCCTGATTATCAAAGTGCCAACCCTGACAATTACATCTTAAACTACTTTATTATTTTCTGCAAGTTCAGGCCACACAAAAAAATACGTTTTAGGAAATAAATCCTTTCTAGTGACCAATCCATGTGATTCTTTTTCTAACAATGCAGCCAAAAACAACAACTGACCATGTGGAATACCTCTAGATCGCCATTGCGTTACTGCTGGGGGAGCTACGTTACATAATTTTGATACCCTTTTTGTGCCACCTAACAACTCAATAATTTGGTTGTCTGAAAAATGTACTTTCATCAATTAACTTTCGTTGTTATATTTTTATTTATTCTACACTATCTTAAAAAATACTTGCAACAAATCTTAATTTAGTTTAGTATTCTTAATAAGCACTTTTGCTTACATAAAGGGGAAATTTATGACACAAGACACAATAGATACATTTAACATTGACGATGATATGCAAGAAATGAGAATGATGCAGGAAGAACGTCAAATGCGTTTGCTAGAAGCATTAGAACACATGGAATTAAGCACATTGTCTGAAGAAGATAAACAAGTGATTTGGTTTGAGTGTGGTATGCCACGTTCTGCATTTGTTCAATACATGGGACATTAATATGAACTCATCTGAAAATATTAATGAATTAGCTACAGCTCTTGCTTTAGTACAAAGCCAACTAGGTCACGCTAAAAAAGATTCCAAGAATCCATTTTTTAAATCTAGTTACGCTGATCTTGAATCCGTATGGGATGCTTGCAGATCGTTGTTATCTAGCAACGGTTTGTCAGTAATGCAGTTTCCTGGCAATTATATTGATGGCGAAATGTCTTTGACTACTATTCTTGCCCACTCATCTGGTCAATATATTGAGCAAACAATGTCGTTTCCTGTATCTAAAAACGATCCACAAGGATGTATGGCCTGTTTAACGTATATGAGAAGGGGAGCTTTAGCTGCTGTAGTCGGGATTGTTCAAGCTGACGATGACGGCAATGAAGCGTCAGAAAAAGGCAAATCACCATCTATTACACCGCAACAGATTGCGTCTATAACCGCTTTAATTGAGCAAACAGGATCAGATGTAGAGAAGCTATGCGCTTACTTTAAAAAGCCCTCTATATCGCTGTTTGACCGTATGCAAGCTATGAACGCTATCTCTATGTTAGAAAAAAAATTAGGAACTGAAAATGTCAATCAATAAAGTTATTTTAATAGGTCATGTTGGAAAAGAACCAGAAACCAAAGCATTGCAATCTGGTGAATCATTAACCAACTTTAGTTTAGCGACTAGCGAAAAGTACAAAGATAAACCATCTGGACAGTTTAGAGAAGCGACTGAATGGCACAACATTACTTGCTTTGGTAAGTTGTCAGAAGTAGCTAGTTTGTACGTTAAAAAAGGTAGTCAGGTTTACATTGAAGGCAAGATTAAAACAAATAAATATACCGATAAAAACGGTGTTGAAAAGTTTGCTACGAATATTGTTGTAAGTGTGTTGCAGTTGTTGGGTAGTAAAGAAGTAAAAGAGCCGCCAAAAGATCGTGAAGAAATCAGTAATCATGCTTCGCAGTCTTTAGGTGAATTAGATAGTGATATACCTTTTTAGGTGATTTATGGATTTTATGATTCGTGAATATGCTAAAAATTGTTCTGACACATATATCGAGCCTTATGGTGTCGATGAAGAACGCACCGTGTACCAGTTTGACCAAGTGGGCTTAGCTCGCTTTGTCAATCAGGTAGCGCAACGTGCTGTCGATTTGTCAGAAGTTTTTACATATCAATAGATAACTAATTTATTAAAAATTCATGCTTTTGCATGAAAGGTGTATTATTCACTTCAAAATCATAAAGGGGAAAAATATGATTGTTACACAAGAAAGTAATTCAGCACATTGGTACACAAAAGATGGCCAGCCTAGCTATACACGCATGGGCAAAAATGGAATGTTTCGCAATACAACGCTTAGGGATGCAAAAAAAGAAGGGTTGCTTCCATCTGTAACTACGATTATTGGATGCCTAGCCAAGCCTGGATTAGAACGCTGGAAACAAGAACAAGTCTTACTTGCTAGTCTTACCTTACCACGCAATGATAACGAGCCAGAAGCCGATTGGTTGACACGAGTAATACAAGATTCACGATCCACAGGTAAAGATGCAATGGAACGTGGTACTAATATGCACAACATATTGGAATCATATTTTAACCAAGAGTTTATGCCTGAATATCCTGATTATGTTAGACGCACAGAAAAAAAATTAAGAGATCATTTTGGCGATCATTTTTGGAAACCAGAGCAATCGTTTGCACATCCATTAGGTTTTGCAGGTAAGGTCGATTTACACTCGGAAGAAGGCATAGTGGTTGATTTTAAGACGAAATTATCCCTTGAAAACGCTGCCGTCTATTCTGAACATATTTTACAACTAGTTGCTTATGCACATGGGTTAAATATGCCAAGAGCTAGATGTGCAATTGCATTTGTGTCCGATGATGATACGCAAATCCACGAAATAGATGAAAATGATTTACAACATCATTGGAAGATGTTTCAATGTTTAGTAACGTATTTTAAATTAAAAAATAATCTCAGTCTGGGGGAGTGAGCTTTACCCCCTTTAGCTCCTTCACAACTCTCCCAGACTACCTTTATGTCGCATTTTTGCAAAACCACTAGGGATAAACCCTAATTATGCAAATATTTGTTGATAAATTAACAAAACTTAATTATTCTGTATTTGTTGTTTAACTAAAGGGGAATTAAATGCAAACATTTATTGAAGCAGTAATAGGAGTTTTAGTAATTGCAGGGCCAGCTATGATTATGTGGATTATTCAAAGGGGATGGTAATGTTAAATTATGACGCTTGGTTGACTACCGATACAACAGTCTATGCAGATGAAGATTTGGTTCGTGAACGCAAACAGGAATTGCTATATAACAATTCAAATTATAGCAATTGTTTGTTTGAAAATTTTTGTGAAGATTTAAATAATGCGACTATTGAAGAAGCTAGATCAATAGAAGAATATTTAGAAACAAAAGATTTTGAGAAACTGGGTCGGTTTTTGTATTGTATGTCGTATGAAAGACGTGAAAAATTAGCTGAAGAACGTGCCACAGAGGAATTTTTTAATGGAAAACTTTGAACAACAATCCGAGTATTGGAAACAACAGTTTGAATCTGCTATGAAGTTAATAGAGCAGCAACAAGTTCAATTAAGAGAACATAGCGAACAGATCAGACTATTAGAGCAATCATTGTTTGGAGGCCCTACTAAATGACCACAGAAAAATTGGCACAATTAATTGAAGATGCACACCCAAGAGGTTTTGTAAAAGATGCTGCTGATTTGTTACGACAACTTCAGGCAGAGTTAGATGATTGTAAAGCGCAATTAGTTTTACAAAAAAATGATTTGTTTGAAATATTATGTGCTTTAGGTAAAGCAAACCTAACAGATGAGGAAATAGAATCTGCGTGGTTTAAAGTTTTTAAACCTGAATCTGGAATAGGAAAAAATATAACTAATGGAGTTTACGAATTTGCAAGAGCAATACTAAAGAAAGGAAGTGAAAAATGACTGCAAATTATGTTGATGAATTGGTATGGATGGCAAAAAACAAAGGCGATAGTCTTTCAAGACAACTTGCAGACCTTGTACGTCAACAAGCCCAAGAAATAGCAATGCTAAAACAAATTATTGATGCAAACAATTTACAGTCAGATATTGGGCAATTAAAGAAAGCGAGTGAACAATGACAAAAGATATAGTAAATAGGCTTCAATGTAAAAAGTGTGGCGATGTTATTGAGTCTAAAACTCGGCATGATTTTGTGTGGTGCAAGTGTAAATCTATTTTTGTTGATGGTGGTAAGGACTACTTTAGGCGAGGTGGAGATATTAAAGATATGATTGACCTTTCTGTTTATTTAGATGATAAAGAAAGTGAATCATAAATGAATCAATAGAGGCTTAATGCAAAATATATGATACAAAGAAAGGCACAAAAAAATGGTACGATTTTGTATAGGTATTGGGATGTTTTTATGTGGGATTGTAATTTTAATGACTGAAATAATAAGGAATATAAAATGACGCAACATCAAATAATTGTAAAACTGGCCAAGAAACGCTGGATAAGCCCACTAGACGCATTTTTAGAAGGTGGTGGTATGAAGCTATCAACTAGAGTTGGAGAGCTGCGTAAGGCAGGTTATACCATTTTAGATAAATGGCATAAATCAAAAGAATACAAACTTTATAAATGCATAGGTGAACCTAAATGAAAGCATTTCCAACAGAACATCCAATATCAGGATCATTGGGACTTTACGCAGATGGCATGGATTTAAGAGATTACTTTGCTGCTAAAGCACTTCATGGATTATTAGCTGCTGAACAAGTTGGCGAATATAGTAATGAACACGTTGCAGAAATTTCTTATGTTATAGCTGATGCAATGATGAAAGCAAGAGAACAATGAAACCACATCCAGAATCTAAATATACAAATGACAACCCACCGTACAAAGATAAAAAATGGGTTTATAACGATTCTTTACGAACTAATGTAGCAAAAGTTTTTAATAAATCAAATTTTTACAGAGATTGGGTAGTTACCAACGCTATAAAACTTTCACAAAAAAATTAATACTTCCGCATATTAGGCAATGGCGCATCTTTCTGATCTGAAGGATGTGCCTTGTCAGCAGGTAAACTCATGTGTTTGTCTAGCTTCTTTTCTAAACGCACTAATTCATTGTGTTCTTTTTTTTCATGCTCACGTTCAACTACATAGTGACCTTTTTTAGATTCGTAATGTTTGCCATCAATTTTAAAGTTTGCCATCTATAAATTCCTTTGCGTTGTTAAGTACATCTTGACATCTGTTTAACCATCCTTGACCAAATACACTAAATGTTTTAAGTGATCTATAAAACTGTTCTTTTTGCGTAGTAAATTTTGTTAGTAATCTGTCAACTGGAGTAATGTTTAATGCGTTTATTACATTAGGGCCAATCACACCGTCTGGCACACATCCTAATGACTGTTGCAAAAGACGCACCGCACGACCAACTCCCATATTAACCGCAGCATCAAACAATAAATAATCTAAGCCAATAGGCATTTTGTCGCATCCTGCCGATTCCCAATACAATGCTTTATAAAATGGTGTGACATCTTCTACAGTCAGTTTTGCCATTTCTCCATCTTCTACTGGTCGTTTAAGCCAAGTTGACCAAGCATTGCGAGTAACCCCACGCATTGTTTCCCCACCAGGATCAGCAGGATTATTAACATATAACCCTTCTGATTTAAGTACGCAAGCTAAGGCTTTATCAAAATTACTTTGCATTGATTACACCTTGTTCAATAATCCATTGTTGTAATGCGTTTAATTGTTCGGTTGTTTCTGCACATTGTTGAGTAAATACTGGGTCGGGGCTGGTTTCATTAGCTCCGCTGGAGGGGTTGGGAACGCTGGACACTTCACCGCTATTGGTGTCGATGAACACCCTGCGAGCATACACACTCCTAATATTAGCAATTTGCTTTTCATAATCCACCTTAATTTGTTGATTAATTAATTCTCCCTGTTTTGCAATTTCTTGATTATGCGCTTCTTGTTCCTTAGCCACCGCTTCTACTTCAGCTTTAAATGTATTATATTTGTCTGCTTCATGGTTTCCATACAAAATACCACCTGTCGCACAAGCAATTAAAGCAGCATAAATATAAAACTTAATTGGCAGGGGGAACATCTGGTTCAGCTCCTGATAGTTGTTTGCCAGCAACACCAGCTGCATGAGCCCCTGCATTAATACCAAAAGCACTTGCTAATTCAGTTAAACTAATTTGATGCCCACCATAAATTAAATAAATAGCAGCGCCGCCAATAAAAAAGAAACTTAACACAAATGACCACTTCCATGCATCATGCGTTGTATTGTCTTTGCCTGTTAAAATATGTTTTATAAATTCCATATCAATCCTTTAATAAAATAATTGCAATAATGCACACTAAGGCAAATATTAACCATATTTTAAACACTTCATCATCCACGCACAATATCCTTTTTGGTACGTTCTTCAGTTATTGTTCTTGTTATTTTGAATCGTATTGGTTTGGGTTTTTTGGTTAATTGACGTATTTCCCAATTTAAAAACAAAATATAACCCCAAATAAACAATTCAAAAATAAATACGGTAAACCAATATTTTGTCCAATTCATACCACATTAAACCAATAAAGCAAACAAGTAACAATAAAAGCAGCAAACCAACAATAAAATTGAACACGTTGTACGTCTTTTAATTTATGGCCGTAATACTTTGCGTTTTCTTTTTGTTCTTTTTCAACTATAGCTCGTAATTCTAAAACCTTTGCCCATTCTTTTGCGCCATACTTTTTTTTAAAATCTATTTCAGCTTTGTTTTCTGCAATAATGATATTTTTTTGTGACTCGTATTCTTGTATTGCTTTATAAATTAATGAATTTTCTTTTGCTTCATCTAATGCATCATGCCGTTTTTTGTTTTGTAACTGTTCTTGCGCTACTTCTACTCCATCATGCTGTATGTTTTCAATTGTTTTAGTTAGGCTTTTACCAGCTTCACGAGCTTGATTTAATTCTTCACTTAATGATTTTGCGCTTTCAGCAATTGGGTTTGACACATTATTTACCTGCAAATAAATGTGTTATATATCCAATAAACGTACTTAATGCAGATACAACCATCATACCAACCCAAAAACCACCACGACCTTTATTCGCCATAGCAAGTAATTCTTTAATGTCTTGTCGCATTTCAGCTACTTCTTTTTCCATAGCTTCGACTTTTTGCCACATTACACCTACTTTAACTGGGTCAATATCAAATTCAGACATTATTTTTGTTTTCCAAATTCTAAAAAGTCTTTAATCATAGTCATTTTTTGTGCATTTTTTCTTTTTTCTAAAAGGTTTTTGCCAATCATTGTTGCACCACTTACAATTGGAGCTGGAACTCCTGTAATTAATCCAGTTAATGCTGTTTCTCCACCCATAGTAGCTAATGCCGCCAATAGACTTGATGATGTTCCACTAGGATTTGTAGTATCTCTAGGAATTGTTTGTAAATCTTTAGTAACTTCATTAAGTGTTCGATAATGCTCGGCATTTTTTTTGCCAAACAATAAATCTAATTTATCACTTTTATCTAAAGCAGATATTACAGAATCTAAATTTCTTGTATTAACATAAGGTTTTCCGTTAATATCTAATTGAACTCCATTAGTTGCACGATTTTTAATATGTTGAGCAACATGACCACGCAATTCATTTTTAATTGTTTGTCCTTCAGGCCCTAATTCATCTAAAACATTAAACAAATGAGTAATATCTTCTGCCGTTCCTTTAATCATTACTTTATCGTTAAGATCAGCTAAAGCATTTTTATATTCTTTTCCTGTTTTACCAATAATATCTTGCACAATTGAATTGTCATTAAATTTATCATTTAATTTAATATTTTCATCTCTTGCTAAACGATAATTTTCACCACCCTTACCTTCTGTAACTGCATCAATTTGTTTATTAATTTCTTTTGCAAAATGACCGTTTGTAGGTGAACTTTGAGATAAAGTATTATTTAATTTTCTAATTTCTTCTAAATCATTAATTGTTATATTGCCTTCTTTATCAAGAAGTTTTTTTAATTTAACTTTTGCACTTGTAATTACTGGCGCATTTATTTCTTCTGCCTCTAATGAATCTAAATATTTTTGTACTGGCGCAGCATTTACTAATTCAGCAGTTTCGCCTTCTGCTTTTGCTTTGTTATATGCTGTTTCAACTTTTTGTTTTTGTGCATCTCTAGCTTTTTCTACTGATGTACGCAACATTTTACCTACTGTTGATGGTTGCGCTTCAGTATATTCTGCTCCAGTTTCATGAACCAAGTGATCTAAATTTTGCTGTATTTTGGCATTATCATTTGCGTACTTTTCTTGAAATAATTGTCCAAATACAGGATCTTTAGTAGTTTCTCTAGCAAATCTAACATCGGCAGGATGTCTTGTTACTTGGCTACGTTCTAATTCAATTGGAATTGGTAATTCATTTGCTCTAGCAATTCTTAATGCTCCCTGATCTAATTCGGCTGCGCCTACACTTCTTAAATTTGGGTTTTCCGCAGGGTTTATATCAACTAAATCTTTTGCTTTATTTTTAATATTTTCAAATTGTTCATTTAATTTAATTTTTGTATTTTCTAATGCTGGAGAAATTGCTTCTGCACCAGCCGTAACAGATTTACCCAAAATAGGTGCTAATTTAATACCTGCCGCATTAGCAAACCATGAAATATCTTCTTTAGGTAAACCTGTTTGCTGAGCAATATAAGAAATCGGTTTGTCAGCATATTGACCTATAGTGTCCAATATCTTTGTTGCAGCTTCTGCTTTATAAACTGGGTCATTAGTGATTCCAAATGCTTTACCTAATGGTTTACCCATATAATTTTCTACACGGTTTAATGCTTCTTGTGCAGTTTTTCCATCTCCAAATGTATCAACAAGTTTAGCAAATGGTGTAGCAATAAATTTACCTGCGCCCAATAATCCACCATAAGCAACATCAGCTTTAGCTGCTATGTCTTTACCAAGAAAACTTGGATTAGTTAAATTGTTAAAAGTGTTTTGTAAAGTATCTTTAGTTGAAAGTTGTTCTTGCGCTGATGGTTCTTTATTAGATTCAATATTTGGGTCTAAATATTTTTTAAAAGGCAAATTTACTTCATTATTATCTGGGCTTTCAGATGTACCCCTTATTTCAATTTCTAAAGGTGGTGAATATTTTGGATCTAAAACTGTGTGAACTGGGTCTGCTTTTCCTAATGGCCGATGTAAACCATATTGGTTTAAAAATTCTTCTGGAACTTCAGTAGATATATCAGCAGCATCTGTATGAAAATATTCTTTATCAGGATATTTAGAAGGATCAATAGGCATATAAATGCCTTTTTCACCACGTTTATGCCTATTATATAAATCTTGTTGTTCTGCTCGTGACCTTACTTTGCTAGTAATAGGTAAATCTTTACCATATTGTTCTTTATAAGCAGATTGCGCTTGTTCTAACCTTGATGCTAATTCAGGATTTAATTGAGCATTAGGATTGGCTTCAACAACAGGCTTATCTGTAGATAAATAACTATAAGCTGGCTTAACAAGGTCATCAACCATTATTGAAATTTACCTTGTTCTAAACGGTGAATATTTTCATATTTTTGATCAAATTCTTTTCTTTGGTCTTTTGGTATGGAATTATAAATTCTGCTAATTTCTTCTTTCTTTTTCGCTTCAGGTAATGATGATATTGCAATACTATCCATTTGAAATATTCTAGTATCGTAATTAGACATAAATGTTGACTTGTAATTATTTGTATGAATAGATCCGTTTACTTCACCGTACTTATCTCTAAATTGTTTTAATCCTTTGGTATAAGCATCTTGCGCATAAGCAACTGCACCAGCTCTTGAAATAATATCTTTTAAAGCACCTTCTGTAATATCTTTACTGCCTGATACTACTTGTTGATCTGCTCTTGCTTGATCTGTTGTTGCTTTACCAAAAGTATCCGCATTTGATAAATAAACACGCATAATGTTTTTTTCTAATTTATCTGCTGTTTCGCTACCAAAAACACCTCTTACTCCACCACGCAATACTTGGGCAGGTTTGTTACCAAAAGCTGCGCCAAGATTTTCATAAACACCATTTATGTTTTGTAATTGTTCTTTAGATTGCGCTTGTTGTGCTGTATTTGCACTAAACTCTTTTTGTCCATTTTCATATAAGGGTGTTTGATAATCATTTAATTGCATTTGTGATCCGCCTGGACCTGTGTAATCAAATGTTTTATCCATTTGTACAAGTTTTGGATGCGCAGGATTTACATTAGCATTTGGTTGCATACTTTCTTGACCTGTTCCAACTTGTATTAATTTTCCTTCATTATTAACAATGTATTTATTCCCTTTAACATCAACAATTTGTTTAGGAATCTGTTGCTCATATTGTGTGCCTGGTATTGCTTGACCTTGTGGCACATTTGAAAATGGATTTGTATTTACCGTTTGCCCACCAGCACCTGTATTTACTGCAATACCTGATGGTGTTAATGCAGATGTTCGTGACTCAGGTGTCAAACCTAAAATATGACGTTGTTTTAAATAATCTTGTAAATGTGCAGGATCATTTTGTGCAATATCAATGTAAGGTTGAATTAATTTAACAGCTGTTTGTTGATCAATTCCTGCTTCTTGACCTTGTTGAATACCCCATTTCGTAATATTTTGAACCAATTTATTTTTATCAATTTTTGTTGGATCTTTAGCGGCTTCTACAACCATCGGATCAAATATTTTAGAAACATAACCATTTGCTATTGCTGCTTGTTTTTTTGTATTTAAATCAATTCCGCTTGATTCAGTAGATTGTTCTTTTGTTTTTGCTTCTAATGGTGCTATTTGTTCTGCTAAATTTGCTTCAATTTGTGATTTTTTGGAACGAGCTTGTTCACCAGCAATCATAGCTGGATACAATTCTTTGAGTTTTAATAACTCATAAGAAGATTTTTGTAAATTTAACATATCAGCTAATGAAATATTTTTTTGCGGTTGAGCAGTTTTATAAATATCACCACTAGCTACGTTTGCAATTTCTGGCATAATTTATCCTTTAAGATGTTAATAAACTAGAACCAGATGGTGCATATCCACCGCCCAAATTAAATGTACCACTTCCACCACCAGAATTAGGGGATTGATTGCCACTTAAACCATATAAAGCAGCCAAATTACTAATATTATTTACTCCACCAGCATACGCATTTGCTTGACCAATTTGACTTGCTGCTTGTGCATTACCTAATCCTGAAGTTAATCCAGCCACATTTGTACCTGTGCCAATCATAGCATTTGCAGCACCAGTAGCACCTTGTAAACCCATACCAGCTATTCCAGATAAACGATTATATATATTGGTTTGTTGGCCTTGAAAATTATTAAATGCTTGTTGATATGCATTTTGAGCATAATTTTGGGTAAATAATTGGTTGGCTAAGTTTACATTAGAGCCACCACCACCTACGTTAGCATTTTCAATAGTTGCCCCTTGCCCTTGACCAAGCATAAACTGGTAATTTGGCGCAAGATTAGCGTTTAAATCTGCATTAGTAAATTGTTTAGTTAAATACGGTAATTGTTGATTTAAAGCATTTACACCAGTTTGACCTAATGCTTGATAAGGAGCATATTGTTGTGCGCCTTGTTGACCAGCAGCCAAAACTTGTTGTTGAGCTTGTAAAGTTGCATTCGCTTGAGTTTGTGCAGCATTTTGCTGACCTCTAGCAGAAATTGCACCACCAAGTAAAGATCCACCTGCTATAACCGCAGCGGTTACCCATGTCATAATGTATTCTCCTTACCTGTAATTATAAACTTTTTAAGCTCATTATTAAAATCAAAAAGTGCTAAATTATCAGGCTCAATCAGTTGTTTTTCTATAATTTCTAAGTCTTTTTCATCAGTTTTATGTATTGTTATGCCAATCGCATCAGTTAATGCTAAAGTCACTCTTTTTGTGCCAGCTTTAGATTCGACAACATCGCCAGCATTTAATGTTTTCATGCCCTGTTCAGTCCAAGCCATAATTTGACCACTTGCACACATAAATAAATGATCTTCTTTATGTATTTTGCCAACAATTAAAGTACCAGCCGATCTAAAAACTTTACGACAATACATACCGCCACTAAAATAATGGTCAGTTTTTAACTCTGCTTGTGGCATATTTACCATTTCTGCCTGCAAAGCATTAATTTGTTCACGACTTGGCACAAAGTTATCAATAATATTTGTCATTATGTAGCCTGTGTCTGTGCCGTCAAAATGCCGTTAGTAAATGTCATACTGCCATTAGTACCGCCACTAGTTAATTTAGCAGTTGTTATCGTTACCGTTAATCCACCTGATATATCTGTGTAAGGAATAGTAGTAGAAGCTGTAAATGGTGATGTGCCGTTGCCTTTAAGATAACCAGTAAGGGTTATTGCACCTGATCCGCCTGACGGAACACCCAAAGTTCCAGCCAAACTTACTGCGCCAGTTGATGCTGTGCTTGGAGTTAACCCAGATAGCGTAGTTACAAAAGATGTAACACCTGTATTGGCAATAGTTACATTACCAGTTGCGCTAGATACACTAATACCAGTTCCTGCAATATTAGATAAAACACCTGTATTTGCTACAGAAATTGTACCTGCACCATTAGTAATGCCAATGCCTGAACCATTAGACAAAGTATTTAAATTATAGGTTGAGCCATTACCAATTAATAATTGACCATTAGTCGGTATTGCAGTTGTACCTGTACCGCCTGATGATGGAGCTATTCCTAAAGAAACCGAAATACCTATTGTAGTAGGATTTTGTAACCATAACAACCAAGGCAAGGATGGTTTTTGTGTAAATTGGTCTAAAAAAGGCGCATTAGGAAAATTAATATTAGTGTTCACCAGGCTCACCTTTTAAATTGGCTGACACAATAACGCACTTGATTGGATCACTAACAGACACTTCAAATATACGATCTCTTGACCATCCTAATCTGCGCCATATAGCACGATTACGATATTTACCCACCAATCCAATGCTAGTCCAATGCTCATTAGAATAAGTTGAACCACCGTCACTTGACCAACGCAACATGGCTTGTGGATTCTGACCTTGACCTGTTTCTAATCCCACTCCTGGCTGAAATTGTATTTGCAGTTCGCTAAAGTATTGACGTTGTAAATCAGAAACTAAATGAGGGCATCTACGCAATCTGCGTATTGTATTACCGTTATCAGTATATACAGCGTTATCGAGCTGATAAATAATGCCGTTAGCATAATCACCTACCAAATACACATTGTTAAAGAACGCACCGCAATTTGCTCTATGTCTGTGATAACCAGTTGCTTGATCCCAATATAACCATTTATGCCACATCTTTGTAGTTAAGTCATATACCCATGTAATATCAATAGTAGGAAATGACACTACATACATTTCATGGCCTTCTAGCTGATAAGTAAAAGCTACTGCATCAGCAATGTATTGATTCATTAATGTTTGTTCGACAGCGTGAGTTGATATTCTTGTGAATTGATACCCTTCAATACCACCAATCATTGCTTGACCACGAGTATCTTGAGACACAAACAAGAATAAACTAGAAAAACGTGCAATAGAAAATGGCGCAGCGCAACCATGCTGTACGTTTGTGCCAGGTATTCTTTGAAATGGAAATGTTGTAATACCTTGTATTGTGCTACCTACGTCTGTCCATACTTCAGATGTATTTTCACCTAATAAAAATACTTGTCTGCGATCAACAATTAAAGATACTAAATTATCAGGTGAACCATCTTTTGCGCCATATAATGCAGGGCTAGTTGTTACACCTACACTTGTCGCTGACCAATTTTGTGTATTCTGTTCGTTATAAATAATATAATTATCAACAACGTCACAAACTGTTGCGCCCTGCCACGGCCCATCTGTTGAAGCTATAGTAGCAAAAACATTTGTGCTTGCAATCCATGTGTAACGATTAGGACCATCAACAATATATGCAGTTAATCCATTGTTATATGTTTGATTATCTGTAATCGAAACAGAACCTGTTGATGTTGTTAAAGTTCCAACTTGCGTACTTGTATAAACACCTGAATTAACCGTTATTGAATAAACATAAGGCCCTACAACAGCTATTAAATATTTGCCGCCCGATAAAGCCCTCATGCCACGAACTTGACTAGGGAATAATTGTAAAATCTTAGTTAATCCTGGTGTTGGATATAAAGCAATTGCGCCACGATCTTGTTTAAATGGATCAATTTCAGGATAGAAATTAATACACTCTTGTGCATCCTGATATATCGAAGGAGCTTCGTAAGATGGGCCTACGAACCCAAAGTCTGCCATTATCTAAAGAACCCACCAGATAAAATCCATCCAGCATCTTTTTGTCTGCTCGACAACATAGCGTCTTGGAATCTTGCTGACTGAATAGGTTTCATGTTTGTACGTTTAATTGTTGCTTTTGCTTGTGCTGCATAGGCATTAATCATTCCTATTTGCGTTGCAGATGCTTTGCCATACATAGGCATTAGACGTTCAGCTAAACACCATCTAAGAGCCATTGAATAGCCTTGAGGTAATACAACAGTATCATACATCGTTACATAACGAGAAAATAATGTATCGGCAAAAATGTGCATTTCGCCTTGCGATGGATTAGGCCATACAAAAATGTTTCCTAATGTTTCGGTTGGTTGATAATAAAGAGCTTTGGGCCACGGACCAGCAAGCGTCTTTAATCCAATCATTTCGTAATCTTCTACGTTAAGAATTGCAACTGGATAGTCAAGACCGCCATTAGTAATAGGTTGATTATTGCTGTATGTATTAATACGCACAAAAGCACTATTAATAGCAAGGGGTCGCTGATAATACGAATTAATTGTTGTAGATGCAACAGTTTGATTGATGTTAACAGTATATGTACCAACTTCATTAATGTTGCCCCCTGCGCCTGTATTGAACGCTACAATAGTCGTTCCATTAGATATGCCTGTACCACTAAGTGTTTGACCTAATGCAATTGCGCCACTTGTAATTGATGTAACTGTAAGGGTTGTGCCTGATATTGAGCCAACAAATACCGCACCTATTGTACCGCCAGGGCCTATTGTATATTGTGTTACACCTGACGTAATCGGATAAATGATTTCTGTCTTATAAGAAACCATCATTGACTCGTTTGACCATTGATCAATCATATCGTTTAACATATCAAACGCATCTTGAGATTGATAAGAGTCAGGCACTTCTCCAGCTTCTAAAGCACCAATGTCTTTTAATGAACGAGAAATAATATCAATAGGCTGAGTCATTAACTACTCCAAGGTAAATTAGGTGTAATAATTGGTAAATTAGCTAAAGTAGCTATTTGTTTATCTAAGTTAGTTTGTATTGCTGTTACTTTAACAATCTCAATAGTTGTTTGTGTAGCTGCATCAGCTCGTGTGCAATAAAAATATTGAGAACCTGCAGGAGATGGAAATGCACTCGCAAAAGTAACTGACATAGTTGTAGCTACGTTGGTTAAACTAGACGCTAGAGTTGTATTGGCGTTGTTTGCGAATAACATATTTGCCATGTCTTAAGCCACTCTAGTAATTGTTGCCCAATTTGTAAAAACAGCAGATGCTTTGCTAACCTGAAATTGTGATTGAACATACCCAGTATTTGTAGCACTTCGCCTAACAATATCCGAAGTCCAAGTTACAGAACCCGCTGATATATCAAACAATCTAGTTGATGCCTCAGTAAATGTTCCTTCGACTGTTTCATACCAATAACTAGACCGCATAGCATAGTCTGAGCTATCAACATATCCACCACGAGTCACTAAATAAACAGCAGTAACATCATAGGTGTAATTAAAATTAAAAGAGGATTGCGACCCTCCAGAACTACTTGTCTGTGTTTGTCTAAGCATTTGCAAATTATTTGCATAAATGCCTGGCGTAGTCATAATAGTATTTGGTTCACTAGGAACTTCACTATTTGTTTGATAAGTATATCCTGGCAAAAATTGTGGTATTAAACTTGGATCGCCACCTACCAATACTTTTGGATTAGCAGTTAGAACCATCGAATATGGAAAACTGAATTCACAACCATAAAATTCTGAATAACTATTTGCGTTTACTAAACTAACCGTACAAATTTCTTGAATACACCCAAAAAACTTATTTGAATTATTATCTATACCAGAAGCACTCATTTGAGAAATAATAATTCCTGTTGGTGTTGCGTTTGGAGATGTTCCTGTATTAACACCTTCCATGTGTACTTTAGAAAATATATTGGTAGAACCATCATCTATTTGAACGCCTGTGTTCGTACTTTGACCAATACGGATATCATTAAAACTGTTTCTAGTGTTTCCACCAGAATGCCCTGAAGTTCCTGCCAACCAAATGCCACGGTTACAAAAATTAATTTCACAAGCAGAAATGATGTTATACCAACAGCCACTATCTACAGCAGAAATTGGTAAACCACTTCTAAAAATAAATCCTTCTGTTAAACCAGTTAAAAACAAATCATATATAACATTAAATGTTTGATATACAGTTGTTGTATTGATTACTATATTTTCAGGTACAAGACCTACGCCATATACTGAAGTTTTGCTATTGCCATCAATTGTTAAATGTTCAATACCGCAATTACTGTCTGATAAGCGAATAACATACATATTATTGCTACCAGCTTTAAGAATAGTAGAGCGACCAGAGCCACGCAAAAATATTCTTCCAGAAGAACTAGATGAGCTTGTATATGGAATTAAAATACCATTAAAAACATTATCTGCACCAGCAATACCATTTAGCAAATAAGTTCCAGCAGGAAAAAATACAGTTCCTCCTCCTGCCGAACGGACAGCGTTAATAGTATTTTGACAAGCAATGGTGTCATCTGTAGTACCGTCACCAACAGCACCAAAATCTTTTACAGAAAAAACTTCTTGCGCTTTTTCATTAATAGTTCTATTAATAGCTCCTACTGGCGTTAGCCCACCATTTTTAAAATCAATTTTTGGAATAAGCGTAGACATATTATTTTCCTTGTAAAACTTTTATTTGGTTTTGTAAATCTTCAACTGTAGCAAGTACATTTTGAAGTGATAAAACTACTACCGCTAACACAGATCTATCGTAATAACCCCAAGGTTTTCCTTCTTCAGGTATAGGGGCAGCTTCAGGGCCAATGGCAGCATTTACATTTTGAGCATAAAAACCTAATTGACGTTCTTTGCCAAATATATCGGCTTTTTCAGAATTGTAATACCAGTATCCTGGAACTAATGCTTTAAGCATGGAGTCAGGATTTGACGGCACACCATCTTTAATTTTCCATGTTTCATCTGAAACAGAACTAATTACACCAGAAGCGGAGAAAGTAGCTGCGCCAGCACCATATGTACTCATAGTAACAATACCAGCAGAGCTAATACTTAACCTTTGAACGCTTGCGGTGTATAAATTTAAAGCAGCAGATCCAGTAGTTCCAATTCCCATTGGATTTGTGCTAACTGTATATACATCAGTTTGACCGCCAGCAAAAGCAGTGCCAATACCAATGTTTAAATTAGACCCACTAAATGATTGTGTTGAAGCAGCATTAGTTAATGAAAATAAAGTTCCATTAAATGTTAAATTTGAACTTGATTGAAATGCCGAAGTGCCGTTTCCATAGAGAATATAACCAGTAGAAAGACTTGTTAATCCTGTTCCACCATTTGCGACAGGCAATGCAGTACCAGAATATGTTATAGCCAATGTTCCAGACGTCGTTATAGGACTTCCAGAGATAGATAAAAATGATGGCACAGAAGCAGCAACGCTTGTAACTGTTCCTGTATAATCAGTTCCCCATGATGGTATGCCACCAACAACACGCAAAATTGTTCCTGTAGAACCTATTGATAACTTTGACCATGTATTAGTAGCAGAACCATATAATAAATCGCCTGTAGTAACTGTATTTTGTCCTGTACCCCCATAAGTTGCACCGATAGTTGATGCGTTCCATGTGCCACTTGTTAATGTGCCTACACTTGTTAAACTTGAAGTAACAACAGTAGAATTTAATGTTGTTCCTGTTAATGTTCCAGCAGCAGCAGTTACTGTTCCTGATGCACCTAGACTTATAGAAGTACCATTTACAGTTAAAGAACTATTGGCTAATTGAGCATTACTTATTGTGCCACTTAATGCACTTGTTGGAATAGTTGAAGATGCTGTAAACGCACTTGTACCGTTACCAATTAAATATCCTGTTAAAGTCGTAGCCGCACTTCCACCATTAGGAACTCCTAATACACCTGTACTAGAAGCTCCTTCAGCAAGAAATGATAAGTTACGAGGTATTGTCATTGTAAAAACTCCACCACATCACCCACGTTTAAACCCGTTAAAAAAGTTATACTAGATGAATTTGTTTCTGTATAGTTAAGAGTTACAATTTGTTTACTACCGTTAACAAAAACTTTGAGACTGTTATTACCTGTTGTATATGTTAATCCTGTAAAAACAGTTTGTCCTTGAGTAGCTGTTTGATATGATTGTGTTCCTGCTGACGGTAAACCGCCACCCAAATTATCCATTGACCAAATTTGCGAACCTAAAGCATTTTGTAAAACAAACTTATAAGAATATGCACCATTTAACCAAATTTCATTAGGTGGTCTGCCAGCAGAATCTAAAACAATTGGGTTTGAATTAGCTATTGATCCTGAAGCTGTTGTATATGTTGCTATTGATGTAGATGTTCCAGCAGCATAAGTATATAAAAGTCCACCAGATAAAGGTATCCCATTATTATCAAAAAACTGCCATCCTGCACCCCCTAATGGAGATAAATTGTATGACATCATTAATCCTTCAATTTAAATGTTTTAGGAAGCCAAGGCAAAGCTACAGATTGCTCATTTTCTAAGGCTTTCATCTGTTCTTGTAACCTTAATTTTATTGTACTTACACCATTTTGCATAGATTCTTTCTCAATCCAATCAACAATATCTTGCTCTTGCACTTGATCTACAGGTTTTTTGTCGGAAAAATACCAATTCCCTTCAGTTGCTACTTCTAAAGGTTCATTTATTAATTTACAAATGTAATGAGCATGACTAATTAAATCATTTTCAGTATTTATTTTAGTTATTTTCCAATCAAACATTATATGCAATTGTTTCTACAATATCACTAGCGTTTGCAGCTACAGACAATACAACAGATGTCCCATTCGTTGCCGTATAATCTGCACCATTTAATAAAACACCATTCATAAATACTTGTACATATCCAACATTATAAGTCGCAGAAAATGTTGTTTGACTTGCCATAGCAGTAAATGAAGTTCTTACATAAGGTGGTTTCCATATTGGTGCGCCACTTGCTACAGTTAATGTATAACCAGTCGTTCCAACTGCAAGTTTAGATAATGTATTAGTCGCAGATGCGTATAAAATATCGCCTGTTGTATATGTCGTAAGTCCTGTACCACCATACCCTGTTGCAATTGTTGTGCCGTTCCAAACACCTGTAGCAATTGTTCCAACAGATGTCAAACTAGATGACACAATAGAGCTAGGCAAAGTAGTGCCTGTTAAATTTGACGCATCCAAAGATCCACTAAATGTTGGCGCAATAAATATACCTGTGCTTGGATTAAATTTAACTTGTGTACTAGCTGTATATAGCGTATTAATTGTGCCAGTTGTTTGACGAGCAAACGTAAGATATTCTGTTGTATTGCTTGATGTATCGTCTGTAACTGTTACAGTCGCTGCGTTATTTGACCAAATTGGTGCTGAAGTACCTTGTGACGTTAATACTTGCCCTGTAGAGCCTACTGCTGATAACGCTAATGCAGTTGATGATGAATAAACTACTGCGCCAGCAGATGCAGTTAAATTAGCGTTTGTACCGCCATTTGCTAATGCTACTTGTCCGACAATATTACCAGCTTGAACAGATAAATTGCTTTTGTTTACATAAATTGCACCTGTTGTTGAATTTACATAAGCAACAATACCAATTTTAATTGCATATCCTGTCGGTGGGATTGTATTTTGATAAAAACCAGCAGAATAAGGCGATAAATAAAGAGTATCACCAACGGTATAACTACCAGTATTTACTCCTTGAATCAATCCAATTGTTGTTACATACCCTGCCGTTCCTGTTGGAATAGCTTGATTTGCCAAACCAATGACGTTTCCTGTCGTTAAACTGTTTGCAATTGCTAATGCCACGTTAGGATAAGTGTAACCACTACTTGTTGACGTTACATATACAGGTTGACCAATATTAATAGTCGATCCTGTATTGTTATAAACTTTTAATTGTATTTCTTCGCCAATATGTATAGTGTTGTTTGTTACATCGTTGTAATACGCTAATGCGTTTTGTGTGCTGTCATACCATAAACGACCTGCATTATAAGTAGGCGCAGATATGGCCGTATAAGTTTCATAACTCGATATGTTTGGAGTAGCCATAGTCACGCTTGTTAGCGTTGATGCAGTTGCACCTAAACTAATTGACGTAGAACCAATCGTAATGCTTGAGTTGGTCAGCGAACCGTTACCAATGTTTGTAATTGTGTTGGTTGATCCAGATATGGACTTATTTGTTAATGTGTCTGTAGTCGCACGACCTACCAAAGTGTCGGTAGATGTCGGTAATGTCAAAGTACCTGTATTGCTAATTGTGCTGATTACAGGGCTTGTCAGCGTTTTGTTTGTTAAAGTCTGCGTACCTGTTAACGTGACTACGGTTGAATCAATTGCAATCGTTACTGGCGAAGAACCGTTAAAACTTGTGCCAGATAATCCTGTTCCTATTGTCAACGCATTAGGAGTATTCGCTGCAATCGTTGCACTACCACCTAGTGATATAGCAGATCCATTTATTGTAATCGAGCTATTCGTTAATCCTGAATTTGGAATAGTCGCATTAATTTGACTAGGCGCAATAGATATTGCTTGAGCAGATAACGCAGATAATTGACCTTGAGCATTAACTGTAGCACTTAGTGTGTTACTTGCAGAGCCATACGATCCTGCCGTAACACCTGTATTTGTAATACTAAATGTATTGCTTGATAAGGTTAATCCTGTCCCTGCAAAATAAGTATTTACATTTGAAAATTGTACCCAAGGCATTGCTGTAACATTAATTGTGCCTGATTGTGTTGCAGTACATACCCAACCTGTATCAGATTGCCCACCATTTAAAATAACTGTATATGCACCTGGCACTTCTGACCATACATCCATATCGACTGCACGAGTCCAAGCAGATGTAGATGCGACATAAATACCATTATATTGACTTGATAACTGGTTTTTAACTAAAACCCTGTCACCAGCTAATGTTGTATAGCCGTCAATTGTCTGTAAACCACTTAACGTAATATTTGCCGTAGTTGCAACTTGGCAAGCAGCTTTAGGACCTAATCCTTGTGCAACAGTATCAACATAAAACTTATTAGCAATGTCTGAAGCATTTGATGGTGTTGTGCTAATTGATCCTGTAGTAGTAGATATGTTAGTAAAAACACCAGTAGAAGGGGTTACAGCACCGATTGTCGTACTATTAATTGTGCTGTTGGTAATATTTAACCCTGATTGGCTAGGGTTTACCGTTGCATAAAATGGCTGACCTTGACCAATAAACGTGTTAAAACTGCCATCCAAGTTAAAATATGCTTGAACAGGCAGTAAGTTTTGATCCTGCGTTAATGCTGGATCAGCCATAAACTACTCCTTAGTTTTGGTCAACCATAGGCATTACATACAATGTATTTGCCGTTCCTATTGCTGTAATTGAGAATACTGGTGGTACAACCATTACTTGTGGACTAGACATAGACACACCTAATACAAATGATTGTGAAGTATTACCGCCAGTAGGCAATACGGCTGCAGGTGCAGTTGTAGTTGTGCCAAGAACCGCAGGTGCAATAGTAACTGCAATAGGGGTAGTTCCTGTATTCAAAAACCCACAAAAGTTTACTTGGTCATTACCATTAGGGGTAATTGTGACTGCTGTAGAACTAGATGTAGTAACAGTAATAGCAGTTGTTGGGCCTACAAAACGGTATGCCGATGTATTTGCCATGATTTATCCTTAAGCAGCGTTAGTTGGCAATATAGTACCTTCTAAACGATCACAAGCCAAAATATAAGTACCAGCAACAGGAGTTACAGCCGAACCTGAAGCATTTACAAATTGAATACTTAATGTGTTAGCAGCAGATACCCAAGCACTTGTAATGCTGATCGAAGTTGTTTGTGCGCCATTTAAAGACACATTAATGCAATCATTAACTTGCAAGCCAGGAATAGTAAAAGTTTGCGTAACAGTTGTGCTTCCAGCAACTTGAGCAGGTGTCAAAGATGCGTAAACTAGGAATGATGCGTAAATGTTTCCACGCAAAATAGTTGTTTGTAAAGACATAATTTTTCCTTTGCAAAGAAAACCAGAATTGGTTGTTTAATTATACAACAATAAATAAAAAAACCCCCTTTTTTACGAGGGGGTTTTTAATTAAAACCGATTAAGAATAAGTGCTGAAATCGTAACCGTAAATATATACGTCAGCAGTAGCAGCAGCACCTTGCGCTGTAGCTACGTTGAAGTATAAGTTTTGACCACTTAATGTGTTTGTTGATGCAACAGTAAGTGGGTTAACAACTGTAGAACCTGTATTACCTGATAATGCAGTTGCAGCAGCAACAATAGCTGTACCTTGCTTGGCTGGAGCTGTGTAAACAGCAGCAGTAGCAGTAGTTAAGCTAGTTGAAGCATTAGTAACGATTACCTGATAAACAGAGTAGTTGCTTGAGTTGATAATAGGCATCACAGTATCGCCTGATGCATTTACGTTTACACCTGTAGCAACGGCTAACAAACGAATTGCTTGGTTTGTGCCTAAGTTGTTAGGGTGAATTGTTACGGTGGTTGCTGGTCCTGGATTAGACATTATGTTTCCTTTCTAAATTAAGCTGCAACACGGCAAGCGAGTTCAGGATATAGTGGAGCCCATCCGTACAGAACATCTAAACGAGTAGGAATGCTGTCGTTGTTGATGGTGTATTGACGAACAACACGCATAGACAAGCCGATTTCTTTATCAGAAGCACGACCAGCGAAATGTACACCTTCTGGCAACTCTAAGTCAGCGCAAGCAAGTGTAAATGCATTTCTGTGCATAATAATGTTCTGTGGAGAAACTGCACCTGTGCTGTTAAATTGCGTTACAGCAGCAGAAGCAGATGGGCTTGGAATTGTTACGTTTTGGAACTGACCAGCAGTAATAACGGCTGGAGAAACAGTTACAGTAACGCTTGATCCTGAAGCGATAGATGCAGCAGATTTAACAACGAAGTTACGGAGCTTGTTAGATCCATAAGCCTGACGGTTTTGTGGGTTAACTGCATAAACACCAGCAATTTGGATTACGTCACCTACGTTCAAGTTCAATGTACCTGTGTTGGCAGCAGTAATACTAATGTTGGAGCTTGATGCCCAACCACTTGATAAGAAACCAGTTGCAGTAGTTGTAGCCACAGATGCAGTAACAGTAGTAGTGCTGTTGTTACCAAAAGTCTGGCTAACTACGTTTTGATCAAGTTTCCAATTCATACCAGCAGAATCACGACCCATCAAACCTTTACGATACTGTTCGCCAATTGCTTCTTGTGGCACAAATAAACCCTTCAAAGAATCAACGATAGTTGCAGATGTAAATGGCTCAACGATACAAGCACGTCTGCCGTCACGAGGAGTACCTTCAGCATCGAGGTAAGCACCAGCAGTCAGGTATGTAATTAAACCTGTTGGGGGTGTACCAGCAACACCAACGATATTCGCTGTGTTAGCAGTAGCCATAACCATACCGTCACGGTCAATTTTGTTAGCAATAGCAGCAACGGCTGGCTTCAATACACGATCAGAGAACATATCTAAAGACAATGCTAAATCTTGAGTTGTAAACTGAGTTGACACTTGATACTGCGTTGTTAATGTAACAGGTACAGAAGTTTCGTTAAAATCTTCAACTACTAATTGCGGGCCTGTAGCACCAATAAAACGACCAGGACGTCTTACGTTTACTGTATTACCAATCTTGCCGCCAACGATTGCAAACTGATCGTCATAGTTACGATCTACTTCTGATGTAAATGTTAATTCGTTCTCCAAGACCATTAGAGCTTCGTTTGTGATCTTGGAAATGGTTAGCAAATTATTTGCCATGATTATTTCCTTTTTAAAAGATTAAGTTTTTACCTGATCCTTTTAGCTTGTCGCATCGCTTTATATTGTGCAAACGTCATCTTATCTGTATCAGTAATGACAGCTTGCTCGCTATTTGTAGCTTTTAACGGACTAATAGGGGCAGGTGCTTTTGACTTCTGAGCAACAGGTTTCACTTCTTTAGGCTCGGTTTTTTCAAACTTTGCTTCCAATTTCCCTATTTCTCTTAAAGCAGTAATAAGCGAAGATTTTGATATTTTTTCTGCGATGTCAGGATTTTCTGCCAAGTGATATAAAATTCTTGGCCCTACATCACTCTCCAAAATTGCATCTCTAACCTGGTCACTCACAACCACATCACTAGATGCCACCATTTCTTCATAATCAGGAAGCTCTGCTTTCGTTGCATTTAAACGTGTATTCCATCCTTCGATGACCTTATTACGTTCTTCTGCAAGTTTCTTTTCAGTATCTTCTTGTCTAGCTCTCATTACAGCGTTTTCAGCACTCCAATCAGCTAATGCTTCTGCATATTCAAAAGCATCTACAAATTGATCTGGCTTCGGCTTTTCATCTCGATTCGCTTCAACTTTAGGTCGGGCGGCAGATTCAAATTCCTTTAAACGAGCTTCAATTTCTTCTCGTTTTTGACGTTCATAAGCTGCATCTTGTTTAGCTTGTTCACGTTCTTTAACGATTTTATCTATTCTCTTTTCAAGCCTAGGTTTTGGTTTCGGTTCTTCTGTTACTTCCGCCTCGTTTTCTGCATCAGATTCATTCTGAACCGTTTGTTCCTCATCTGGCTCTGTAGTTAATTCCTCAACTACCACAGGTTGGGTTTCGGCAGCTAAACCTAGTTTGTTTGCATAAAATTCGGCACTATTCTCACTTGTTAATACAGTTGCTTCTGACATGGAATTCTCCAAGAATTTTACCCAATGTACCTCATTGGTAAGGTTTACTTATCTTAATGCTATTATTGTTAAATTACAACATTAATCATCTGAATGTATTTCTTTTAAATAATCATCCAAATGTTTTTCTTTCCAATCATTTACAACTATTTCTTTATTCCATTTGCCTGTTAAACCTTGTTTACGATTATGTAACCTTTGTTCTGTTTCAGGTAATTCATGGTCAGAAATCCTAATTATTTTGCCATTAATATTTGGATAAATGCTTTTAGCACTATCATTTTTAGATTTGCTAATTTTTTCTAATGGAATTTTATTTTTCTTAAAATGTCTTTCCAAAGCACTTATTGTATGAAAACGAGCTTCAGCATCTGCACCTTTATGATCGCCATGTTCTAAATACATTTTTACAGTATTTTTTTCTTGATCTGTAAAGTGTTTACTAGTTCCAATTTCTCCAATTTTATTGCTTAATTCTTGTTTTCTTAATTTTTGTCTTTTATTAAATTCTTCCTGCTCTTTTAATTCTTGAAATCTTTTATTTTGTTTTTCTTCTTTTTCTTTTGCCCAAATAGCCATTTGTTCTGCGGAATGTATCATTATATGGCCCTTTCTGTAGTTTCTGCGTTTGCTAATTTTGCTTGTTGATGATCCATATTTGCTAATAATATAGCGACTTGTGCTTTTAACTGCTCAACTTCAATTTGTGTCTGAGTCTTAACAACGGTATCTTGTGCAGTAGTCTGAACACGCATTTCGGTATCGTGTGCTTTAGTAGTCTGACGCATGAGTTCACGTTTAGTTTCAGCCTCTTGCTTAACACCTTCAATGTCTTGACGTTGTTTAACCATTAACTGCATTTGTTGTAGTTGTTGTGTCAATGCCTGTACTTGTGCCTGACCTTGCTTGAGTTTCATTTGAATAGCTGGTGGAATGTCAGACATATCATCTAATTGTGCCAATGGGTTATTAACAGCCATACGGTCTGCAATAACGTCTGAACCAGGAAAGTCCATGTTTCTTACTAATAAATCACCTGCAACTTGAATTAATTGTGGTTCAGCAGCAAACAATTGCATCATGGCATCTGACGCTTCCTGACGTTTACTGTTGTAGCCTGGTCCTGTATCCATAACTACGTCATATTCACCAACTGTTACGTCATTCAATATACGATTAACACCTTGCTCATCCATTTTACGTTCATTGATGGTCATAATTTCTGGCTTACCATCTGCGCCAATGATCCGCATAGCACGTTCTGTGTCGTAAATCTTAGGTATTAAATCTAAAATAATGCGACCTACTTGACGTATTGATCGTGTCAAATTGTCATAGTAATGCATATTAGTCATATCTGACTGTGCTTGCTGACCTGCAATTGCTTTACCTGACTGAATACCCTGTGGCAACTGGCTTGGATCAAAAATACCAATAACCGCTTGCAAATCTAAATTCATTGATTGCATGGCTGCCATTGCGCCTGTAGGTGGTTGCTCTGGTGATTGTCTTACAGGTGGTGGTGCTGTTCTACCGTCAATATCTGTCTGTTTATAACGTAATACAGGCATTGCCTTAATGTTAGCTTGCGCCCATTCGTTCTCATGCCCTTCATCTTGACCTTCTGCAAGTAACCATTTGGCTTTTGGTGCTAATGCTACAGTTTCAGTAAGCGCAGTTGACCAGTAGTTATACATACGTTGTGGATCTTTAGCCATACGCACTAAACCAAAACGCTTATGCTTGCCCTGAACAATGGTTGACTGACCGTAAACAGGCACAATAGGTATGTATTTACCTGCCCATTCGCCTTCTTCCAACACTTGCATTGCTGTTACTTTGCACCATTTAATCTTTTTGCGTACGGAATCACGCTTATTAATGATCTCAATGCCCAATTCTTTCATTAATTCTTTGTCAGTTTCATCTTCGTAAATGCTAGATCCATCTGACAGTTGTAATAAAACAACACTTTCTCGCACGGTGTACCAATACTCAGCAATACGGATTTCTTCTTTTTGTATCCAATCGCCTACAACATCACCTGTGCCACGACTTACAAATCCTGAATCAATCTCAGCTTCAGGGTACATTGCACTAAATGTCTTTTTTGGGATAAGTGTAGTGATTAAACAGCGTTCTGCGTCTGATCCGTCAGCCATGATGGAATTTGGATCAAAGTAAACAGTAAATGGGTTTTCTATAGGTTTAATATAGATTTCTTGATTAAAGCTATCGTCTTTAATGTAATCAGTATGAATACGAATATATCCCCAACCCATTCTTACCGCATAATCAACGGCATTTAAATATGCTTGGTCAGCATCGGATTGTAATTCAATGTGTCGGCATAGACCTGTAATGATTTCTGCTTGTTTTTCATCTGACTGTGTATTCATGCCGTGACATTTAATTCTAGGTCGTTGTTCACGAATCTGATTTACGATTTGACGGCAATATGCGTCAACTTTATTAATAGTAAGACATGGTCTGGCTTCTAAAACACGACTGTTTTGTACATCTACAGGCCATTGATCGCCAGCAGCAAAACGAACATCATCAAGAGCTTCGGCACGATTATTAGAGTCAACATCGTTTACCTGACGTAAGAACTCCATCGCTTGTTGGATTCTACTGTCCTGATCTGTTTCGATTTCAGCCATAATTTTGCCCTCATTGTAAACTAAATTTTAACCCATCCATGATGTACGTTCAATATAAACCTTCTTTGGCTTGACTTTTTTAGGCTCATTGACCATTAATCCAAGCATACGAAACGCATCTGCACCGTGCGAATATTGGTCGTGTAATGGCTTTTGACTCCAACTGCCATCTTCTGCCACATCGTATTTGTAATGACGTAAGCATTGTAAGCCTTCATCGCAGTTTTCACGATCAAAGTAACAACGGTTAAATATGGTTCTCGCAGCGTTAATGCTATCAACAACAGGCACACGGTCTAATATCTGTACTTTCATCCCTGTAGATCGCACTACTTCCTCAATGCTTCTGCCAGTACCTAAGTTTTTAGCCGCTGCATCATGGGGTAGCCACATCGTATCAAAGAAATAACCAAACTTTTGTATCTCAGCCAAATACCATGAGATTGTTTGTTGATTTGCTTGCATATATCGAATAATGCGTATTTCCATGCCTATAAACTGTACAAACCATATTGCTGTGTGATCTGCCCATCCTAAATCCCATACACAATGCACAGGTTTAATAGGATCGTATGGCACACGAGTAATTCGGTTATCTAGCTCTGCCAATTGCATTTCTTTGGCAAAGATCGCACCATCTACCGTTACTCGACATAAACCTTCCCAAACGGTGTTATACGCTTCTGGATCACGGTTCTTTAATGCTTCACGTTCTAAGTTAAGTGTCTCAGGAAACCAAGGGTTATCAGACCAATTAATTTTTTGTACCAATGCATTTGCTGGTGGACTAACAACAAACCTTTGGAATGTTTCATCTGACTCAAGTTCTGGGTTAAATGTCACCCATATTTCAGAACCTTCTTTACGAATCGTTGGGATTAAAATGTTCCAACTTGCCCGACTTGTTGTCTGGGCTTCCTCTACCCACGCTATGTCAACACCCTCATAGGACTTCACATTGGCAATATTGTTTTTAAGGCCTACAAATGAAAACTCACTACCGTTCTTACCACGAATAGAGTTTTGTGTAACCTCATAAAACGATTCAAGACTTAATGAGTAGATTTGGTCGCTGAGTAGCTTATGTACTGAATCTTTGATGGAAGTTTGAAATTCTCTGGCGCAGAGGATTCTAAGGGTTGATTTGCAGCCAAGTATAAGCAAAGCACGAGCAACACCCCAACTTTTAGCACCGCCCCTACCTCCATATAATACTTTGTATCGTGCTTTATCAAAAAGGATGGATAGTTTCTCAGGAAACTCAGCCTTTGCAATAGCACCTTGTACAGCATCATTCATTAGGCTTTACAAACGTAACTTGAATACCTGTTAATGGCTCACCATCTGCACCTGTAATCTCAGTTGCTTGAATAGCTTTGCCATCCATCCTATCCATAATTTCTTTAATTGCCCAAGGCTCAGAATCTTCTGCTGCTTTAACCAAGTTCTCAGCAATTGCTCGCAACCGTCTAGCATCCTCTTGCACAAGCACTTTACGCAACTCTCCATGAAAGAGTTTACCTTTCGCAGAGTTCTTGTTTCCTTCAGGAGCACCAGCCATTGTAACAATCCCTAATTATTTGATTAACAAAACTTTATTGTTGTATATCTGCAACAACAGTTTCTACTTTCTTTTCATCAGCTTGTACTGTTTGTTGTATATCTGCAACACCAGATTTAACTGCATCAATCTGCTTTTGTGTATGGTCTTTAATAAAATCTACAAGTCCTCTTGAGAACTTATGTGGTACTTCATCAAGAAACTTTAACATCTCGTTAATCTGGTCAATGTGAAATTCAATCTTCATTTCTTTTTATCCTTTTTTTGTGCTGCTCGTTGTACGTTTAGTGCTATTGCTACTGCTTGCTTTTGAGGCTTCCCCGCCTGTACTTCTTTTTGTATATTTTCTTTTACTGCTTTCTGTGACTTGCTCTTGATTAATGGCATCTTGCAACTCCTTTGGGACTTCAACAATAAAACGGTAATCAACTTCAAGTTTGTCGATTTTTACGTCTGACATTTGAGTTTTATACCAACCAAAATGATTCATTAGTTTTTCTAATATACTTCTGCTATCTAATAATTCAATATCCATTAGCAATTCCAATTCTTTAATGATGCTTTGGCTCTTGATGCATCGCCTTTAGCGTGTTTAACTACACCTTCCATCCTTGCACAAAATGATTTCTTACGGCCTTCATCTTTTTCTGTTTTAGGATGTGGAGCTGGTGCTTTTAGGTTGCTACCGTTCTTTGCATTGTATTCAGCACGACCTTTGGCAGTCATTCCTGCCCCCTTATCTGTAGGGTTATAAGTCTTGCCCTTGCCAGTAGTTTTTTTGGGGATTGGTTTATCGTGTGCCATTATGCGATCTCCTGTTCAAAACATACATCTTGCCATGACATGATTAAATATCGTTCGTTATCTTCAAAATATTCTTGAAACTTTAAATACTCATCATTACCCATTGTTCCAAATCTGACAAATGAACCCACGCTTATAGGCATAGGCTCTCTTTTGCCATTAGGTAACTTTTTACCAGGGCCAACTGCCACAACCGTTCCCTGATTATCCTTTTCATCCATAATGACATGGATTAACTTGGATTTTACTCGTTCTATTGGTTTTACGACAATCTTGTCGTGCATTGGTTTAAGCTGCATACTTGCGTGGCCTCCCTGATTTTGGTTTATGAGTAGATACTTGCGTCATAATCTGCTCTCTTGTTACATCTTGAACAAGATTATCAAAGGCTATTTTAGGGGCATTTTGTAAGTATTCACCGCACCATTCAGTAGCGTGTCGGTTTTGATATGTAGGGAATCGTCTGCAACTTCCCATGATGTTTTTTTCATCTGAGAAATATATACAAGTCCTACACGTCTTATTAAAATTACTATCAGCCATTCAATACCTATCTTATTGTTGGTTAGAAGGCTCTATTCCTTTACCGAGGTTTAGAGCCTTTGTTTGTTACATATCTTGTTCGTGTGCAGTACGCTTATGGTCGTAGCAAACGGATTCAGAGCTTCCACCCTTCATTTCGCCTAACATTCCATCTACTTTACCCATGTGTGATGCGTCACGGCTACCAATTCCATCAGCTTTACCAATTGCAACACCGCCAACTAATTTAGTTTTACGTTCGCCAGTTGTGTCGCTAGATGTAGCACCTGCTGGAGCTTTAGCACCAGTCATTGATGGTGTGCCTTTAGTTGAGTTAGGCCCTTTTTCTGAACCCATTTTTTCACCAGAACGATCAGATGCTTTAACATCTTTTGGCTCTTTTTCTCCTGAAGCTGGTTTACCGTAATTCATTTAATTTTCCTTTGCAAAGAAATCTCACCATTGAGATACTTCATTTTACTATATTTTTACTGCAAATCAAGAATTTTTATCAACCTAATTGCGCCTTCTAAATCATTAATGCGTGTAACTGCTGAACCTTTCCAGTCAGCCATAAACTTTAATTGTGCTTCTGTATATTTCTTTTTTTCGCCTGACTTGATTTCGACAAGCACGGTTTGACCGTTATATCCAACCATAATATCGGGGCAACCTCGACCAACTGCCGACAAATCAAAGACACTTGCACCAAGCTCTCTAAATTTATTTACAATTTCTGTGTGGTTTAAATCCACTCTTTTTGCGTATGTCATTGTATATCAATATAATTATGTTATAAATCAGTATAAACTATTTAAGGGGCAATTATGCCAGCAGCACTTTGTAGCGATGAAGATTTTATAAGTTTGTGGCAATCTTTAAAATCAGCCACAAAATTAGCTGTTTCATTAGGCATAGATAAAAGAAATGTTCTTAGAAGAAGAAGAAATATTGAAGCTAAATATAACATTCAATTGCTAACAGATGAAAAATTTTTTAATAATAATCATATTGAAAACGTCAAATTAGAACATAACCGCAGATTAGAAGAAACCCGACACAATGTCCGAAGGGGTACAACATTAGAAAAAGGTCGTGTTTTAGTTTTTAGTGATGCTCATTTTTACCCAGATGATGAAACCACCGCTTTTCGTGCATTGTTAGAATGTATCAAAGAGTTTCAGCCAGAAGTTATTATATGTAATGGTGATGCATTTGATGGCACAACAAATAGCCGTCATAGTCCAATCAATTGGAATAAAGCACCGTCAGTTATAGAAGAATTAAAAGCAGTACAACATTATTTAGGTGAAATTGAAAAAACAACTAAGTTTCACAGTAATTTAATTTGGTGTCTTGGAAACCATGATGCTCGATTTGAGCAATTTCTTATCAATCAAGCACCGATGTATGCTGGAGTGCCTGGCACATCTTTAAAAGATCATTTTCCAATATGGAAATCATGTTGGTCATATTTTATTAATAACGACACTCAAATAAAACACCGTTGGAAAGGTGGTAAATATGGTGGCGCAAATAATACATTACATTCTGGTTTAAATATTGTAACTGGCCATACTCACGTTTTGTCAGTTGATCCTTATACAGACCATTCCCCACATTTCAAAAATGGCACTCGTTATGGTGTTCAAACAGGAACATTAGCTTATCCTAAAGGAAATCAATTTATAGATTACTGCGAGGATAACCCTGTCAACTGGCGATCAGGATTTGTATTAATGACTTGGCATAAATCCCAGCTTTTGATGCCAGAAATGATCCAAGTCTATGATGAAGAACAAGGAGAAGTGCAATTTCGAGGTAAAGTGTTTTCTGTATGACACCTACATCTAAAACCCTTGAAGCAATGTATATTATGCTTTGCCAAATGAAACCCTTTAATCATTGGGAAATGCCTAATACAGCTTGTATAAAGTTTAATGTAACGTCAGAAGAAGACGCCTATGGCACATATATATTTGATGACGATATGCACCTTATAACCATTTCTAAAGCCAAATGCAGCCATTTTGAAACTATCCTCAAGACATTAGCGCATGAAATGATCCACATGAAGCGATACCGTAATAAAAACTGGGATAAACATGATGCAGTTTTTAGACGATATGCAACTGCTGTAGCCGATGAATTCGGATTCGATCCCCTTGAGTTGTGATTTATTTTCTAATCTAAACCTATAAGTTCCATTGTTTTCTGTAATAAGGCTTGCTCGTCAATTCCGTAGCGAGCTTCAAATCCTCGCTTCCCAAGTCCGTGAATACCACTATTTCCTCGATGATGCTCTGGGCAAAGTCCGATAACTTCTCTTTGGTATCTTGGTATTCCATTTTTTTGGATGTGGTGGATTTCGCATGGTGTCTCACCGTATCCAAAATGCCTACAGAGGCAACATCCCAATCTTGCAATTTTTCCATATAATTCTTTTTCTGCTTTTTTCAACGTGTTAGTTTTTCTATTTGTCTGCTACTAGCTTCTAAAGTTCTAAATAGCTCAACTTTCATCTTTGCTGTTTCTATTTTTAATTTTAAAGATGTATATTTTATACGAGCCTGTTCAATTTCTTCACAAAACTGTATATATTCGTCAGAAGCGAACGCATCCATCTCTTTACCAGCAACTGATGTCTGACTACTATCTTTCATCTTTAACGCTTTGAGAG
>Ga0208379_1000135_pt1 | contig 35083 bp, 59 predicted proteins | sample CryBogCBE02Aug07_FD_184559 | JGI IMG/M metagenome (GOLD analysis project Ga0208379, IMG submission 184559) | Freshwater microbial communities from Crystal Bog, Wisconsin, USA - CBE02Aug07 (SPAdes) | ecosystem: Environmental > Aquatic > Freshwater > Lake | place: Crystal Bog, Wisconsin, USA... | reverse complement strand
AATCAATTAACTTTAAGCGAGTGGATTAGCATTGACGATCAGCTACCAAAAGTTGCCGAAGATGTCATTGTTTTTAGTGAAGATAAATATCAAATTGATATTGGATTTTTAATGAATAAAAAATGGTTCAGCGACAGAGGTGAGTTACACACTGTTACCCACTGGATGCCTTTACCTAATCCCCCAGAGGAGAAATAAAATGGATGAAATACTAAAAAAATATCAAGATCAGCTCGACCAGGCAATTAAATTTTCTGAGAAGATAAATCGACAAAAGTCTTATTTGGTGGATTTGTTGATTAAAGATAAATCACCATCAAGTAGTGTAATTATTAGTAAATATCTTGATTGGTTAGATGAAAATGAAGGAGCTAAAAATGAAGCATAAATACGAAGAAGTTATAAAAGCATTTCTTGATGGTAAACAATGTGAGGGATGGAATTACCAAACTAAAGATTGGTATGAAATTACAAGATTGGGTTCATTTGATTATTGTGACGATGCAAGAATTAAACCAGAGCCAAAGCCAAAAGAATATTACGATGAAGATACTTTTGATGTGCAATACCTTTATGCCTATAACGATACTAAAAATGGAGTTATGAGATTTATTTCAAAAAAAATAATTAATCTTATAGATTGGGAATACATGGGTAAAGTGAGGTTAGAAAAATGAACAAATGGATTAGTGTTAATGATAGGCTGCCTTATAATAGCAACGTGGTCTTAGCCTACGATTTACGAGTTTCTAGGGGCATCAATGTGCCAAAGATATATTTTGCATTTTACTTGGGAACGACATGGTTCCATGCTGTGCCACCGCTTCGAATAATGGATGTTACCCATTGGATGCGATTACCTAATCCACCAGAAGAAGAAAGTGAACCAATCGGAAATACCGAACAGTTGCCAGTAGCTTGGATTAAAAAAGAATATTCACCAGATTGTGGTTATTTTTTTAATATATATGAACATGAAATAGATGGCTATATGCCTGTTTACACACATCCAATTCGTGAATTAAGTGATAAAGAAATATTAGAAGTTTGGAAAGAAAATTATGGGGATGTAAATATTTCAAACTTTGCAAGAGCCATATTAAAGAAAGCGAGTGAGAAATGACTTTAAAAGAATTAGATGAATTATTGAGAGAAAACCCAAGTTTTATTATTTCATTGCAAAATAAATGTGAAATGCAAGAAAAAGAAATACAAAAGTTAAAAGATTTATTAGGCATTCAAGCATCTTCTACCGATTTAAACATTAAAGCAGTTAATAAAATTAAAGAACAAGCACAAGAAATTAATAATTTAAAAAAACAAATTACTCAATTATTTATTTCTCGTGAACCAAAGATAGGAGATCGAGTCATTTTGATAGATGATGAATCTGAAGGGGTTATTGAAAGTTTATCTATTGCTGGCGGTCCAAGAATTAGCTTTGATGATGGATGTTATGGAAATTACACCAGAGTTGAATTAATTACTTTGTTTGCCTATAAAGAAAGCGAGTGGAAATGAATAAATTGATTATTCAAATTATGGGTTTTTTAATTGGTAGCGTAATTGCTAGTGTGATTATTTATGCTGCCATTCAAATTTTAAAAGGAATTACTAAATGAGTGCAATTAAATTGGCAAACGAACTTAAAAACTCAATAATTAATGATTGCTTAAACTCAGCAGAAGAAGAATGGTATTCAGAAATTGAAACAATGCTGCGTCAACAAGCACAAGAAATAGCAGATTTAAAGATTTCCAATCAAGATTTAAAGTATCAATTGATTCAAAAGGCAAATGAACAAGTTTTAAATGATTTTAAAGAATTGATTGATGAAGATAATGATATTTTTCGCAAAGAACAAGTGGAAAAGTTTTATGCCGAAGCAAGACCTTTGCGTGAAAAATATAAACCTCGTGAATTAACTGATGAGGAAATAATGAAAATACATGGCGAGGTTTTAGAAAGACCACATTTTCAACAAGTTTATTTAGACCCTTTGAAATTTGCAAGAACAATACTAAAGAAAGCGAGTGAGAAATAAGTGAACTAACGAAAGATACAGAATGCCAATACTGTAAGCAAGGATGTTTTAGATGCGATGCAAGAAAAGCACTAACAGATGAGGAAATAAGCCAAGTGTATAAAGAAGTCAGCGAACCATTTGGTAAAAAAAGACTGTATGAAATACATGATTTTGCAAGAGCAATATTAAAGAAAGCGAGTCAGAAATGACAGCAAATGAATTAATAGATAAGTTAGAAAGTGTAAGTATTAGATTATTGGGTAAAGAAACTGAGCAAGCAGGTAGAGCTATTATTCTTTACAGGGAATCAGCCATTATGCTACGCCAACAAGCAGACCGCATCAATGTATTAGAGGCTAACCATAAAATACAGCTAGATATAAATGATAAGGCATTGAAATATATTAGAGAGTTAGAAGAACAAAATCATTGGCTGACAAGTAATCCTTTAAAAGAGTTAAGTGATGAGGAAATAGAATATGAATGGTTTAATATTTTCAAGCCTGAAACAGGAATAGGAAAAAACATTACCAACGGAATTTACGATTTTGCAAGAGCAATACTAAAGAAAGCGAGTGAAAAATGAATAGAAATTGGGTAGAAGATGCGTACAAACCAGAAGGACAATCCTTAAATCATTGTAACTATTGTTTTCAATCGTTTATTGGTAGACCATCTAGGGTATTTTGTAAACTTTGCACAACAGAAATAGAATTAAAGAAAGCGAACACAAAATGAGCACAATAATTACTATAAAAGAAATGATAAAAAGCGTAATGGAATGTCTTGAAGAATCGGTAGCTGATTTACCTAAAAAAGACCGTGAAGAAGCAAAAGCAGCTATTTTAGGTGCATTTTCTAAAGAAATGTTTTATGGAAAAACAAAAGCGCCAGCAACGGATTTCTTTAGGGAGAGTAAAGATGAGTGAATTTTTTGCAGAAATACTTTTTAAAGCAAGTAGAGGTGAGAAATGACTTTAAGGCTTAAACCATCTTATATGGAATGGACACCAAATGAATTAGCAGATGCTTTAAAAAACTGGTTAGGCAACAGAGAACAACTTTTCGCGGCAGCAAATATGCTCCTAGACCAAGCAAAAGAAATTGAACGCTATCACAATATGTTGCATGATAAAGATGTAGAAATAACAACACTAAAACAAATCATTGATGCAAACAATTTAATGTCAGATATTGGACAGTTTAAGAAAGCGAGAGAAAAATGAAACTAAAAGATTATTTAGCATCACTTTTATTGGCAGTAGCCTGGGGACTTTGGTTGGGTTATTTAATTTGGGGGCATAAATAATGATTCAAACATTTCTAAGCGATTTAGTTATATTTTGTTTTGGATATATATTTTGTCTAATTGTTCACTTTAATTTATTTGGAGATAATAAATGAGATTTATATTCTTTTGCTTTTTAGTTGCTTTATTCATTTGCAGTTTAACTATTTTTTTAGTCGAAAACATAAGGGGAAGTGTATGTTAACACCGGATCAGAAAGAACTATTACAAATGGCCTCTAGCAAAATGTCACCAGAGGACTTTGCTAGTTTAGAAAAAGAAGAAAAAGAATTTTATGTAAAACGAGTTGAGGCAGCCATTGCCACCATTCATGCAGTATCGCCACAGAATTTTTTATTCAAATATGTTAAAGGTGAAAAGCAAGATATTGGTGCATTGATGTTGGAACGTAACTTCTACCATGCACCGACTGGCACTAATCAATTTAATTCAGCCAAGTCGCATCAAATAGTTTATCAAAATCATTTAAAGATTAAGGTGGGAGTATGAACAATCATCAGCCAGGTTGGAAGAATCCTAATTGGAAATACACTCCAGCTAAATATACCGACATCGTTAAACGATTTAAAGCACTTGGCTGGATTCCTCCAACACAAAAGAATTAAGGTTTACGCATATTCGGCAGCGGATGGCTTTCTTGGCCATGAGCCTTCTCTGCCGGTAAAGACATATGCTTGTCTAGTTTCTTTTCAAGTCTGACCAATTCATTGTGTTCTTTCTTTTCATGCTCACGCTCAACAATGTAATGGCCCTTTTTACTTTCGTGGTGCTTACCTTCAATTTTGAATTTCATATTGTTCCTTTATTAAGAATATAACCTTGTGCCTGCTTTATCGATAATGAGTGCCTGTTTCCTTGGAATCCCATTCGGCTCATTAGGAATGGAGATATGGGTCCAAGAATCAAATTCCCTAATAATCTGATCATAATCTATATTGGATGCCATGATGGTTTGGATGACTTCATTTGGTGTCATGCCTGGCACCCTAATGTCGGCTGCACAACCTAGTCGATGTTGGCTAGTGTCTTTAGAACCCACAGAATCATTAACCAACTTGCTACGGTAAGCACTGTTAACCATGATTGGTTTACCACCCAATATCTCTTTAACCTTTTCAAGAAATGCTGCCAATCGTTTAAGGTTTTCAATTTCAGCCTCGTTCGGTGTGTTGTCAAATTCTCGGTGACTAGTAACAGTTAATTCTTCTAAAGTAAAGTGTTCAGTTAGTTGAGTCATTATTTTTCTCCAATTTTAATGCCGGTTATTAAACCAATAAATCCGCCAATGACAGTTTGAAAACTTGGCCCAATAATTTTAAATACTTCAGTATCATCGACTGCCGGATCTAAAATGGCATAGATAAACATGAGTAACATGGCCACAATGACACAAACCAATGACCAGGCACAAATTAATAAAACATGATCTTTTACTTTCATTTTGAAGCCACTCCTTGAACTTTTTCAAAAGTTCTGAGTCCACCCATACCAAGCATTCCCATCATTAATTGCCATAGATTATCATCTAAGCCTGGCAATGGTGGAATTACAATTCCGAATATACCGGCAATAGTGCCTGATAGTGGCCTCAATAAATATTGGTAGGCTAACGCTAAAGCACTTACCCAACCAATTGCTGGTCTCCATCCTGATACAAATAAAGATGGATTTGAAGCCTCTGCTTTATTGATGTCAGTCTGTGCAATCATCGATGCAAGTTCACCAGACTGTTGTAATTTGATTAATTCCAACTTTGCATTGGCTGCTTGAACTGGATCTGGAAAGATTCGAGTAATTAAAGTATTACCTAAATCTAATGCTGCTGAAATTGGGTCTAAACTCATTTATCCACCTTGTTATCTAATTTATCAAACAGTTTATCCAAAATGGCTTCCAACTTGTCAAATCGTGCATCGATGTCAGTTTTACGAACATAGTTTGTTGGCAAATCAATTTCTAATTTTTTTAAATCATCTTTAAGATTTTGCGTAGCTTCCCATAACTGTCTAGCAAACCAACCTAAACAAGCTAGTGCTGCACCAATGCCTATGTTTAATAAATTTTGCATTTCCATGATTAAGTCTTTTGTATAAATGCAAGTGCATAATATGGAGGCAAATTAGCATTTGTGCCACTAACACCAGTCGATGTATTTGTTGTTGCTACGGTAATACCTGTTGTTGCTGTTGTCATTGATGTTGGGTAATGGTCAGCTGCGGAACTTACACCTGCGGAATTTGAGCCTGAACCTACATAAGAAACAACATTAGCTGGAGAAATTGTATGAACGTGACCAGGATCAGTTACTGTAGATGTTGCTGTATGTGTATGGCTTACAACAATCGCATCAGCAGAACCACCGACTGTGCCTACTGAATAAGTAGAACCAGCACCTAAAATAAATGAGTTTCTAAGGTCTGGTGTGCCATTTGAGCCATTACACAATACCCAGCCACTAGGAATTGAACCTAATGAGCCTGACCATATTGCAATTAGTCCACTTGGCACTGTATTTGATACTGTTGGTGCAGTCTGCAAGATACCATAAAGATTATCATAAGTCTGAATCACATTACCATTGCTATCGCACAATACAAATTTATAACTATAGCCATACGTTACCCAAATCTCTGTGGCCGGTCTACCATCGACTCCCAAGACAATTGGATTTGCATTGGCTACATTACCGGCATTATCAGAATAGGTGGTTAAAGGAGTGCTAGAACCTGCCTGATAGGTATATAACAGACCACCATTTAAAGGTAGTCCTGTGGTAGTTAAGAATTGGAATCCGTTTCCAATCGGTGAAAGTAAAACAGACATTATTTCTCCTCAATTAATCCAGAATGTGGATTGGTAGTTTCTTGTGCAAATTTATTACTTTTATATTTTGAATACAATCCTTTTCCTGCGCTAACAACAGGCACAGATAACCCACCTGTTTTTACAGCCAATGCGCCTTCACCTGACATTTTTATACCTTCTTTTAATAAATCGCCTAAATATGCAGAATAACTATTAGAGAAATTAAATACGTTTTCTGTTGGTTTTGCAACTTTTGAAGATAAAATACCTAAATCTAACAAATCTTGTAATGACTCAGCATCATGCACATATTTTGCTTTATCAGCTTGTGATCTTAAATATTTGTTATACATATCAGGTTTTAATTGAGGAGTGCCAGTATTAGGAACAAGAGCATCTCTTGCGTTCATAATATCGCCTGCTTTAATTGCTTTAATTGCATTTGGTGAATCTTTTAATTCTTCCATCATTCTTCGCACAGATTCTGGAGTTGCACCAGTTACATATTTATCATGGAATTTTGCTGCATTTAAAGCCGTAAGACCAGATTCGGCTTCTTCCATGGTGGAGGCTTCTTTTACGGCTGCTTTATAAGCAGGGTTATTTTTAATGACTTCCATTCTTTCTTTATACAATGCCCTTGCTTTATCTGCTAAAGGCTTTAAATGTTGCATATTTTCTGGGAATGGTAAATTTTCTAATTGATCTCGAATAATATGAGCCGCAGCTCTAGCTGATCCACTTTGATTTGTTCGCATTTCATCAGCAAGATTTGATCTTAAATTTTCAAAATCATCAAATGTCATTTGACCATTTTTTATTAATCCATCAATGTCTTTTTTAATTGTTCCCAATTTATCTTCATAAACATTGGTTTTTAGTTTTTTTGCTAAAGCATTATTAATATTGGCATTCAATTGAGATACATCAATTGGCAATTGACCGCCATTAGCATTTTCTAAATCCTTATATGCAGTTTTAATTGCATTTTGACGCAATAAATCTTTTTCTAATAATCCATTGATTTGCAATTGACCAATATTTTCTTTAGTCAATTCACCAATATCGCCAGCGTGTTTATCCAAAGTTCTTTCAAAACTTTCTTGAAATTGCATTGGTTGATTACTAAATTTTTTCTGAATATCTGGGTTAGTATCTCTTGCATTCCATTCGTTTGCATAAACTGATTTATCATTGATGCGCTGACCTTTAGATAAATCAATTCCATGCTTTTCTTCAAGTGCTTTAGTTTCCAAAGCAGGAAGATTAATTTTTTCCACAGGTGTGGATTTAATAATCTCTTGAGTTTCCGGCTTTAACTGAGGAAATATATTAGCAATTGATGATTGTTTATTTACATTGGCAGCACCAACGCCAGTCATTGTTTTTGGAATATCAAATTCATCAATAGATACCGTTGGATTTATTGCTTTCTTTGCATTGGCAAATGATTCTTGTAAAGTGCCAAAACCTTCCGCAGCTGGAGTTAATACTTTGCCGGCAACAGAGATAACTGGTTTTGCCACTGCGCTTGCTGCGGTCATTACCGGCTTGGCTGATGGCCCTAATGGTAAATCATAAATACCACCCTTGATTATTTGACCTAATAACTCACCAGGCTCTGCTTGTGAAATTGCTTCATAGGTTTGAGATGGATTTAATAAAGCATTAATTGCCGTTTTGCCGGACTCAATTAATTTATTTTTTCCTTCTTGATGGAAACCTTGATCACCAACAATTGGCATTTCACCAACGCCATATTTCAACATATTGGCTAAAGTGGATTCTTTTTTCCAATCTTCTAAAGACATTGATTTTAAAGCATCTGTTACACCTTCAACGATTGGCTGTAAATTGCCACCACCGGCTTCCCTTGCTCGCTCTCCTTGTGCTACTAAATTAGGATTATAAAAGCCTGGTTGATATGTTTTTTCTTCTTCAGGTTGATTAAGTAATAATTTATCTTGTTCAAATTGTTTTAAAATGTCATCTTGTGGAGGTTCGTAAAATGTTCTTTTGTAAGATGGATTAATGACAGCATGAACAGGGTCTTTTTTGCCTAATGGTCGATGAATACCAAATTGATTTAAAAACGCTTCTGGCACATCTCTGGATATATCCACTGCATCGGTATGGAATATTTCTCTATCTGGTTCTTTAGAAGGATCAAGAGGCATATAAATGCCTTTTTCGCCTCTTTTAAACCTATTATATAAATCTTGTTGTTCTTCTCTTGTGCGAGTTTTACTAGTAACAGGCAATTCTTTATTAAATTTTTCACGATAAACTCTACTGGCTTCTTTTAATCTAGCAGCCAACTCTGGATTGATTTCTGCATTTTCAAAATTACTTTTTTTGAAATCTGCAAAATCACTAAGAATATCAACATCAGCCATTAATTTTCGCCTTGTTCAAGTCTGTGTAACCTATACAACTTGTTTTCAAAATCTTTAATATCTTTGCCTTTTAATAATTCTATTTTAGCTTTTTCTTTTTTTTCTTTAGACATATTAGATTTTGCAATATTATGATATTTAAATACATCAGCATCGAAGTTATTGGTCCAAGCATCTTTATAACTTAAAGCATTTAAATGCCCATTGGTATTACCTTTTTTATCAATGTAAGAACCTAATCCTTTATTAAATTGCATAATATTAGTAGTGTCAGCATCAATACGATCTAAAATACTTGCCAAACCTTTTTCACTTAAATTTGCATTAGGTGAAGTTTTAGAAGTTGTTTCTCTTGATGCGTCAGTTGTTGCACCTAATAATTGGCCTTGTCTTGCTTGTATATCCGCAGCATTTTTTAATAAAATCTCTAATTCTGGATTTGATACAAATATTTGCTTTGCGTTTCTTATGCCTTGACCAATTGCAGTTCCAGATGATTCTTTAATATTTTTTCTAGCAGCTTCTAAAGATGTTTTTAAATTGGCTGCATCACTTGCTAATTTAGATGAATTTTGTTTTAAAGCAAAACCTTGTTCAAATGTTGGTTTTTCTAATTCAGAAATTTGAGGAGGATATGTTTCTGGTCGTGGAGGAAAACGCTCAATAAACAAAGGTTGTTTTTTCTCAGTTGGAGTATTTTCTGGTGTGCTTTGTGGTAGTTGTTGTTGATTACCACCAATATTGGGCAAACTATATGTTGCAGATGGAGCATTACCGCCAACAGCTGGTTGTGTAGTTGATATGACATTAAGACCACCAACATTAGATAAACCAGTAGTTGGAGAAAATACAGATTGTTGTTTTTCTGGCGATAATAATTGTTGAGAAGATTGTATTGCAGTTTTAGCTATATTAGGATTAGGTTGTGCGCCCATCAAATTTAAAGAACTAATGCTTGAATCTACATAGGCTTGAATATTTTTATCGTCTGGAAATTGTTCTTTCAGTCTTGATAAAGCAGCCATATAAACTTTAGGATCATTTTCTCCAGAATATCCTAATGCGCCATAAGTTGATGCAACAATTCCTCTTTGTTGTTGCGTCATATTTAATTTTGCAGTTGTTGCAGTTGAGTGGTTATTTGCCAATGTGGTTAATTTACTAGCGTGTTCAGTACCACTCAATGGTGCTATTGCCGGTAATACAGAATTAACTTTATTTATATCTATTTCGCCATTTTCATTTTGAAAGTTTTTTGGGTTAGACATAAATGTTTGAATAACTTTTCGTTCATTATTTAATTGTTGTTCTTTTTGCAATCCTAAACCAGCTTTTTCTGATTCAATTTCAGCAGTTTTAGATTTTGCTTGTTCGCCAGATATTAATGCCGGATAAAGTTCTTTCATCTTACTTAATTCGTAAGATGATTTCTGAATATTCAGCATATCCGCTAAAGACATTCCTTTAGCCGGTTCTACTTTAATTGCACTTGTATCAGTTCTAAAATCAGCCATATTTTATCCTTAAGGTACTGGTCCAACAAAGTTAGGGTTAGCCATGCCATTAATATATTGCACTCCAGATTGATTAAATCCACCACCTTGACCAATACCAGATAAATACGCATAATTGCCCACGTTACTTAATCCTCCGGCATAGGCATTAGCTTGACCTACTTGGCCGGCTGCTTGTGCTTGTCCGATGCCTTGCGTAAGTTGAGCCACATTAGTGCCTGTGCCAAGTTCAGCGTTCGCAGCTTCTGTTGCACCTTGCATACCTATTCCAGCAATACCTGCTAATCGATTATAAATATTAGTTTGGTTTGCGCTGTAATTATTAAATGCGTTTTGATAAGCACCTTGAGCAAAGTTTTGCGTATAGTCTTGTAAACCTTTAAGTGCATTACCACCGACCATGCCACCTGTGGCATTATTGGCTGCGTTGGTTGCACCTTGCCCTTGTTGTAACTGAAAAGCATAATTAGGTGCTAAATTGGCATTTAAATCTTGATTATTAAACTGATTTTGGAAAAAAGGTAAGTTTGCATTTAATGCATTGACACCTGATTGTCCTAATTGCGTATATGGTGTAAATTGCTGACTGGCTTGTTGGCCAGTCTGTAATAATTGTTGTTGAGCCCTTGCATTTGCATCTGCTTGAGTTTGTGCAGCGTTTTGAGCAGCATTGCCTTGAATCGCAGCACCTGCTAAAGATGCACCCCCCATAATTACTGCCGCAGTTACCCATGTCATAATACATTCTCCTTACTCTCTATTTTAAACTTTTTAAGTTCATTTGCAAAATTAAAAAGTGCAGTATCATCTGGTTCTATTAATTGTTGTTCGATTTTTTCTAAATCGGTTTCATCTGTTTTATGAATGGTAATACCAATTGCATCCGTTAAAGCCAAAGTAACTCGTTTAGTGCCAGCTTTGGATTCAACAATATCCCCTGCGTTTAATGTTTTCATGCCTAATTCTGTCCATGCCATAATTTGACCACTTGCACATAAAAAAATATGATCTTCTTTATGGACCTTGCCAACAATCAATGTTCCTGCCGGTCTAAATACTTTCCGGCAATACATCCCACCACTAAAATAATGCTCAGTTTTTAACTCAGCTTGTGGCATCTTGACCATTTCGGATTGCAAAATATTAATTTGCTCACGACTAGGGATAAAATGTTCAATAATTTCAGACATTGTAATAAGGCACTTTGTAAGGTTTTCCATTCACCACTACATTAATAAAACCTTGTGGCTGTGCAGGTAAATTTGCACTTCCTTTAGTCGCAGAAGTGGAACTCGTAAAGTTTAAAATATTTAAAAAAAACTGTTGCCAAGCCCTTGTTGGTCTTTTCGTCTGTTCATCAATCAATTCAACTTGAGGATATGGACTATTTGTTGGATTAATATTATTCAATTTTCACCTACACTTGATTTAAGGTTAGCAGCCACAATGACCGCATTAATTGGATCAGTTACCACTAATTCAAATACTCGATCTCTAGTCATGCCTAATCTTCGCCAAATAGCACGATTCTTATATTTACCAATCTTACCAATACTTTTCCAATGCTCATTTGACCAAGTAGAGCCACCATCATCGGACCATCTCATCATGGCCTGTGGATCAGCTCCCACAGTTTCAACATTTAATGGAGTAGTAATGCCAGTTAAACCAACACCAGGCTGAAAGTACACTTGTAATTCATCAAAGTATTCACGCTGATAATCGCTGACTAAATGCGTTGTTCTACGCAATCTACGGATTGGTTGGCCATTGTCAGTAAAATTGGTTGGATCTAATTCGTAAATATTGCCATTTTGCCAATCGCCAATCAACATCATATTCTGAAAGTTAATGCAACAATTGCCTCTGTGCCGGTGATACTGGTTTAAATCATCACAGTAAAGCCACTTGTGCCACATTGAGGTTGCTACGTCATAGCACCATGTAATATCAAGCGTAGGGAAAGATAACACATAGACTTCATGGCCACCCTGCTGATAAGTCCATGCCCTAGCATCCGTTACATCTTGATTAATGAAAGTGTTTTCGACTGCATGAGTAGAAATTCTAGTTGGAAAATATCCATTCATCATTACTACTTCAGCTTGACCACGAATATTTTTACTTAGATAAGCAAATGAATTACCGACTCGAGCCACACTAAATTTGGCAACAATACCATGCTGACTAGAAGAACCAGGGATTCTTTGGAATGGGAATGGGAAAGCACCCACATCAGCCCAGACTTCAGAGGTAGTTTCGCCTAACAAATAAACTTGCCCATGATCTGCAATAACAGTTACTAAATTATCCGGTCCGGTAAACTTACTAGCAAAACTTAATGGTGGTGTAATTGGACTGAGGATATTGGACGCTGCCCATTGTTGAGTATTAGGATTATTGTAAATAAAGTAATTGTCGACAACATCCACAGAGCTTGCACCACTAAATGCACCATCAGTGGATGGCATCACTGAGAAATTGAGTGCATACATGGTCTCGGATGCTACGGTCTGGCTATTATTAATTACATAATTGCCTGTGCCACCAGCACCAGTTCCAAAAGATAAAGTTAAGGTTAAACCTGTGCCACTTCCTGTGGTTGAAGTAGATACGTTATTTGTTGGGTTAGAAGTATAAGCACCCACATTTTGCACAGATAAGCCTGTAACTGCACCAGAGCCACCAATTGAAGTTACTGTATAAGTCTGTGGTGTATTGCCATAAACACCCCCTAAAACTGTAATTGTGTCATTGACTGCATAACCTGTTCCTGCTGTTGCAATACTTTGGCTTAATACTGTGCCTGATCCATAAGTAGTAATAATCGTGTTTGCAGTTACTCCAGCACCTTGAATGGTTTGACCATTATAAATAGTGCCACTTGTTGCAGTAACAGTTAAAGTTGTGCCTGACATCGATGCAGTAAGAGTTGATGCTACTGCTGCCGAGTTCATTTGTTCTGTGGCAATCGTTAATGAAGTATTAATCGTGTATGTACCAACTCCACCTGTTCCTGAGCCTAATGCAGTGATTACCACTTCATTGCCGATACCTAAACCAAATAATGATTGACCTACTGCGATAGTGCCTGATTGCATTAATGTAACAGTTAAAGTTGTTCCACTGATCGAACCTCTAAATATAGCCGATGCAGGATTACTAATTCGCCAAGTATAACGATAAGTACCATCAACAATATAGACGTTTTGACCATTGTCGGTAATTCCTACAATACCTGATGAGGTATTTAATTGACCTACTAATGTTGGGGTTAGATTAGACGTTAAAACATAAACATAAGGCCCACAAACTGCAACAGCATATTGCCCACCACTAACAGTTCTCATTCCTCGCACTTCAGCCATTGCTGACAAAACTGCTTTAGCAGATAAACCTGGCGTTGGATATAAGGCCACTACACCATTTTGACCTGCTTGTTTTGTAATATCTATTTCTGTACGAAAATTGATGCAATCTTCGCCATTGACGTAAATGGACTGAGCAACATAAGTAGGGCCAACAAAGCCAAAATCTGCCATTAAATAACTCCTTTATATCGTTCACCACGCCATATTTTATGTATGGTATTTTTGTGAACATTAAATTTATTACCTAATTCAATATGAGTCATAATCCCTTTGTTGGCTCGAACAAATCTTACTTCGTCATCTGTTAATTTTGCAGTATTCTTGTTTCCAAGCAATCCTTTGCTAATTGCTTCACAATGTGATTCTGTTAATGGTTTTCCAATTCTGGCAATACTTATTTTTTCTTTGGTTTCATCTGTTAATTTAACCCCTTTACGAGGGCTTTGAACACCTTTACGCATTACACTCCATTTGCGTTTTTGGTATTCAGAATGACTCATTGAATAGCCAGAACAACCTTCACCACCATTTGTTAAATTAATTAATTTGATACCACGCTTTTTATAAACATCAATACATTCCATTTCAGCTAAAAAAGCCAATTCTTCATCTAAATTATCTTTAATTATTTCAGATACAAATCCATGCTTCGCAACATAAAATTTCCAATATCTACCTCTTTTATTTGTATCAGAGTGACGCTTGTCTTTACCTTTTCCAACATAAAAGATATTGTTAGTGTCTAATGCTCGATGTTGATAGATGTAATATTGCATAAGTATATGATTCTTAACGAAAAAATCCGCCTGCGAGAACCCAACCAGCATCTTTCTGTCTACTACTTAATAACGCATCAGCAAACCTTGCATTCTGTACCGGCTTCATGTTTGTACGTTTAATAGTGCTTTTAGATTGTGCTGCGTAACTCTGAATTAAACCAATTTGCGTTGGTGAGGCTTTGCCATACATCGGCATTAAACGCTCTGCTAAGCACCATCTAAGGCACATATTGTAGCCTTGAGGTAAATTGATTACATCATTCTGATTAACGAATCTTGCTAGAATAGTATTTGCAAATAGATGCATTTCACCTTGTGATGGATTGGGCCACACAAAGATATTACCGAGTGTTTCTGTTGGCTGATAATAAATTGCTTTAGGCCAAGGACCAGATAAAGTTTTTAAACCAATCATTTCATAATTTTCAACGCTCAATATTGCGCAAGGATAATCTAAGCCACCATTTAATATTGGCTGACCATTACTGTTTGTATTGACTCGAACAAAGGCAGTATCAATTACTAGTGGTCTTTGGTAATAAGAGTTGATTGTTGTAGAAGATGCAGTTTGACTTATATTAACTGTATATGTGCCTGCTTCGTTAATGTTGCCACCAGCACCAGTTCCAAAGCCTACGATAGTTGTGCCACTAGAAACACCTGTTCCTGATAGCGTCTGACCTAATGCAATTGCACCACTCTGAATCGCAGTAATGGTTAAGGTTGTGCCAGAGATTGAGCCAGTAAAGACTGCACCAATCTGCCCACCTGGTCCAATCGTGTATTGTGTTTGCCCTGGTGTGACTGGAAAGATAATTTCAGTCTTATAGTAAATCATCATGGATTCATTAGACCATTGATCTAACATATCATTGAGCATATCAAAGGCATCTTGTGCATCTTCAGGAGCAGGAGTTTCTCCGGCAGCCAAAGCACCAATGTCCTTTAATGCTCTGCTGATAATGTCAATTGGCTGTGTCATATCTTTATCCTAAAAATATTAGGTTTCCAAGGAAGTCCTGTTTCTTTGTGTTCTAAAGCCTCAAACTGTCTTTCGATTCCACTCTTTACATGGCTTTGACCATCTCGATCTGTTTCCTTTTCAAGCCAATCAATGCAGTTCATCTCTGTCACATCCTCTAAAGGGATACCCATCTCTGGATCAGTAAAGAACATTGTTCCTTCAGAATCTATGCTCATTTTCCCATTAAATCCTGTGCAAAGATACTTTATGCCAGTAATTAACTCGCCTTTAGTATATAAATTTAAGACTTTCCAAGTATATGAAATCATGCCCACACCCTAATAGGATCTGTTAGATAAACAATATATGGCTTTAATGGTTCAATATCCTCATCATCCAATAACCGAATATTAACCCCATAATTAGGAGGAGGATAAGGAATAGGCACATAGTCCTTAGGAGTTGGGATTGGCGGTCTTTGATAGACTGTACCAATCACATCAATGTTTTGGTAATTAGATACATACACATCTTTTGTGCCTGTTTCAACATATTCTGTTGCTTGAACTTCTTTAGTTTTAATTAAAGTTAGTGGGACAACTTCACCTTCTTCAAAAGAAGCGTTGTCATCACTATTTAATTCTGTCATCACTTTTTCTGACCACCATTCTTCAGTTTGTCCTGTTGATGGGTTTACAAAACTATAAGTGTATTCAGTAATAAATTTACCTTCAATTGGTACTCGACCATAAACAGGTTCTTGCACAACTGTATAAAGAATCGGTAAGGATTCGGCTTCGTCTGTAAAGGATAGGCATAAGTCTTGCATATTAAGTTCCTGTGAGGGCTTGGAGTTGAGTTGAGGTTACTGCTTGTGGGTAATAGGCTAATTTTTTAATGTAGCCTGTCATTGGGCTTGAACTGTTTTCACCTAAACCAATAAATAAAGCATTCGGATTAACTTGAGTTGCGTAATAACTACTAACTGTTGAACCTAATGTCCCACTTTCAGCACCAAAAATTGTTGGTGTAGTTGTAACGACAATACCCATTTTATAAGAGCCTGTTGGCTGTCCTGTGCTTCCAATAATTGTCAAATTAGGGTTAAATGCACCATTCAATCTCATGAAATAATTAGGTCTCCCATTACTATTCCAATTTAAACCAATTCCTGTATTTGTTCCATTATTTAAAACAAGAGTTGCTATTGCTAGATAATTTGAAGGTGTTGTTATATTTGCTTCAACATATAAAGTGCTTTGACTAATGTTATACCAACTACTAAAGTTAGTTCCTGTCATTGATGCGTTATCACTAGCCCTTGTTACTTGGGCAGAAGTAGTAGGGATATACGAGGTAGGAAATGCGAGGGCTTCAAACTGATTACCCCATACATAAGCACCGTTATATCCATTTCCTGTGTAAGAAGCACCGCCATCGCCAGTTGCTAAAAATACTCCACCAATTGTTGTAGTTGTAGTTACAGTTGCAGTATATGTTGCAGTGCATCTATACCACCCATTCCCTACTAAAGTAATTGTTGCGGTGCAATTTGTTAAAGTTCCTATTGCACCTGTTCCTAAATTAAAATAAGCTAAAGCACTAGGATTACCATTTGAAGGTTGCAAAACTATCCAAGTTCTTTCTTTTGCTTTTAAATAAACGGATTGAGTATAGTTTTGTCCGTTTGTTTGTGAATAACTAGCACTTAAATAAAATCCGTGACTAGATGTTGATGTATTTTCAACTAATAACTGTGCAGTCTGTGTTCCATCAGGAGCAATATCAGCAGTAGCAATAATTGTTGCGTTAGATTTAGTCCATACTGCATTACTAAAATCTTGGCTATAAGTCAGTAAATTAGTCGAACTCTGCTCAATCAATAAACCTAATGATTCCCCTGTTGTTGGATTAAAATCAAATCTCGGTGCGTTAATAGGTGCTGTTAGTAGTTGAGGGATGTAGTTCGTTATTGCTGTGGTAGTTGTTGCATTGTAGGCAGTTACGGATGAGCGTTGTTCTAGTTGAACACCCCAAATCCATAGTTCTTGTCCTGCTGTTGGCGTTGGTCCAAAATTAAATAAATAAATATTTTGTGTTCCTGCACTCAATGTTCCTGTTGCTGTAAACCTTTGCCAAGTTGTCGTTGCTGTTCCTGCTATGCTTAAAGTGCCTCCTGAAAATGCTTGTGTGCCTGTGGGAACGGATGCATAAAAAGATAATGTGTAAGTTCCTGCTGTGGGGACACTTACAGATTGCGACATATTTGGATAAGGTGAACTTGTTGTTACAAATCGCATTGCAGTTGTTGTTCCATCAGGAGCAACTGCATAATTATCTGTTCTTGTTGATGCACCACCTGAATCCACTCCCCAATTGGCAGCCATACCTGTGCCTTGAGAATATCTAACCAAATTCTGCTCAGCCAACACGCTTGTCTTACCATCATAGTAAGGTGCAGTAGTTGACCGAGAAAAAGTGATTCTGCTATCCAATACTTGTGAATTCGCAAAATCAGCTAAAAAGCTGGGCTTCAAATTTGGGAAATTGGCTGAAATACTCATTCTATTTCAATCCCAAGTTCTTTAAACAAATTTAAAAGTTGGTCGCCAACTGCATATTCACAAACACCTATTTTCCCATTAAAATCTGATTCATTATCATAGGTAAGTAATCCATAATCTTCATCAGTAAACCCTACTTTATGTGATGCTTCAATAAGTTGTTTTTTTGTAATTTTCATAGGCTTTTCCAATTATGAAAGATGACTGCTAAATAAATAATGATTAAGACTACTAATAAAAGAGGATATTCAAGTCCAATGAAATAGCCTAAAACGCCCAATAGAACCGACTTGATTGCTAAGGCTACATCAACATTTAAGTATTTAAATACAAATGCCATGACAGGATTTTGCTCATAGCCACCATTTTTTAAGATAGTACGAGTGGTATACCAATCGAGCAATTGGAGAATAAAGAATGTAAGGGAGAGGATATATATCATGCTATGCGATAAGTAACAAATGTGTTAGTAGCAGTTTTAACTGTTTGGAACTGAGCTGAGGTATTAATTGCGACTGTAGCATTACCGACATAGGTGTGGCCTGTTCCAGCAGTCATTGTAATTGCACCTGAAGCTGAACCTGTGTTGATTACAATCCATAGAAATGAGTTATTGACCACGCTGAGACCATTTAACACTCCAGCGTCTGTTAATGTGCCTGTTGGTAATGTTAATGCTACAGCAGTTGCAGAAGTAACTTGCACAATGTAAGTAAGCAATTGAGCAATTGTAAGCGTTGTTGTAGCAGTTAATGCAGTAATAGTTGGTTGAATCTGATAACCACTCGTGCCAACTAAGTTTGTAGTTGAGCCACCACCAATCTGAACTGCTTTAGCATCTTGATAGGCCATTGTGCCTAAGTATTGATTCAAAGGAATTTGATTCGCACCAGTTCCCACATCTTTTTGACTAACAATGTTGTAGCCATTTTCGATAAAAGATGTAACACTTAATGCACCTGTTGATGGATTAAATGTGTAGTTTGGATTGGTGTACTCAGTAGTTGCAGTACCTGTTTGAGCAGTAAAATAAGTAGGGTAGTAAGTGGCATTTGTCGAGTTTGTAGAGATACCAATCGTTGATGCCGATGTGCTAATTGCTGACCATACAGGAGCTCCTGCACCATTGGATTGCAAGAAGTTACCTGCTGTACCTACCGTAGAAAAAGCGTATGCAGTTCCTGTGCCATAACCCACACCACCTGCTGTTGGTGTTGCTGATGAGTTTGTACCACCATTGGCAATCGGTAATATGCCTGTTACCCCTGTTGTTAAGGGTAAGCCTGTTGAACTTGCTAAACTACCCACCAAGTTTGTGCCTGTTACAGTAGTTGCGTTTAATGATACTAATCCTGCAATAGTACCTGTAATGCCACCTAGTGCTATAGAAGTGCTACCTATTGTTACCGAGTTATTCGTTAAAGCACTATTCGGTATGTTGGTTAAAGACGCACCTGAGCCACTAAATAAGGTTGCAGTAAACTTTCCTGTTGATGGCTGATATTGTAGTTTAGTAGAGGAAGTTTCAACAATATTGGTTGATCCAGAGGTCGCACTATAAAATAATGGGTAATAAGTGGATGTATCAGTAGTTTGATCAGAAATTGTTACTGAAGTTGCAACAGTTGACCAAGATGGTGCTGATGTACCATTACTTAATAAGAATTGCCCAGTAGATCCTGCTGCTAAATAAGCAGTTGAGTTTAAAGCATTTTGATAAACAATCTGCCCAGCACCACCACCACTTAAATTATTAGCAGTATTGGCAGTTCCGTTCAGGGTGCCAAAGAATGTAGGAGCAGAAAATACCCCTGTGCCTGGATTCCATGTCAAACTTGGTGAGGCAATTGCTAAACCCGTTACTTGCCCACTTGTTGCACTTGTAAACGTAGGATAAAGCGTTGCATTAACATTTGTGTTAACAATCCCAATCGATTCAGTCGCAGTAATTACAAATGGTTGACCTTGGCCGATAAAGGTATTAAACGTGCCATCAAGGTTAAAGTATGCTTGAACTGGCAGTATATTTTGATCTACTGTTAAAGCCGGGCCGGGCATAAAAACTCCTTAGTTTTGGTCTACCATTGGCATTACATAAAGCGTTGTTCCTGATGTACCAATAGCAGTAATTGCAAAACTTGGTGGAACTGCAATAACTGTTGGCTGACTCATGCTAACACCTAATACAAAACTCTGGCTTGTATTGCCACCAGTCGGTAATACCGCAGGATTAGCAGTTGTGGTTGTGCCTGCGATGGCCGGAGCAATTGTAATTGCTACAGGATTAGCTGAAGTATTCAAGAAACCACAAAAGTTGACTTGATCATTACCATTTGGAGTGATCGTTACTGATGTGGAAGAAGTGCCTGTAACTGCAATCGCAGTTGTAGGTCCTACAAAACGATATGCTGATACGTTAGCCATAATTTAAACCATATTTAGAGGTAAAGGTCCATCAGTTCTTGTTACTGAGAAAACATAAGTTCCCGCAGCAGGTGTAACTGAAGCATTTGTTGTATTAGCGAATTGAACTGTCAAAACGCCATTTGTTAATACATCGCACTCAGCAATAATAATACCTGCTGTTTGATTACCATTTAAACCAACTGCGCTAACTTGGTCAGTAATTTGTAAGCCTGCGATATTAAAATTTTGTGCTGCTGAAGTATAAGACGCTACTGCAACAGGTGTTAAAGATGGTCCAATAAAAGTCGTGGATAAAACATTACCACGAGTGATTGTTGTAGATGGCATGATTATTCCTTTATAAGAAGTAACTTTAATTATAAAACAAGTAATAAAAAACCCCTAATTAAAGGGGTTTTTTATGCTCAATTAAGAGTAAGTGCTGAAATCATAGCCATAAACGTATACGTCCATTGTAGCCGCTGCACCTTGTGCAGTTCCTACGTTGAGGTATAAATTTTGACCTGATAATGTTGCTGTTGATGCAACAGTTCTCTGGCTTACTACTGTTGAGCCTGTTAATGCGGATAAAGCAGCATTAGCAACAACACCAGTCCCACCGGCAGATGGAGCAGTAAATAGACCTGCTGCGGCTGTTGTGAGGGAAGTTGATGCGTTGGTAAATACTACGTTAGAAACAGAGTAGTTAATAGAGTTGATGATAGGCAATACTGCTTGATCACCTGTTGCGTTGACGTTTACACCTGTTGCGACTGCTAACAAACGAATTGCTTGGTTTGATAGTACGCCTTGTGGATGAATCGTTTGTACTGATGCTGGTCCTGGATTAGACATTTTATTTTCTCCTTAAAATTAAGCTGCGATACGGCAAGCGAGTTCAGGATAGAGCGGGGCCCATCCGTACAATACATCTAAACGAGTAGGAATACTGTCGTTGTTAATTGTGTATTGACGAACAATACGCATACTTAAACCGATTTCCTTATCAGAGGCACGACCTGCGAAATGAACACCTTCAGGGAGCTCTAAATCTGCTACTGCGAGCGAAAAAGAATTTCTATGCATGATTATATTCTGTGGAGATACTGCACCAGTTGAATTGAACTGAGTTACCGCAGCAGAAGATGATGGTGAAGGAATCGATACGTTTTGGAACTGGCCAGCAGTAATAACCGCAGGAGATACCACAACAGAAACGCTTGAACCTGAAGCAATCGTAACAGCAGACTTAACCACAAAGTTACGGAGCTTGTTTGAACCATACGCTTGACGATTCTGTGGGTTAACTGCGTAAACACCAGCGATCGTGAATGTATCACCGGCATTTAATACTAAGTTACCAGTATTGGCAGCAGTCAAAGTGATTGTTGAGCTTGATGCCCAGCCACTTGTTAAGAAACCAGTTGCAGTTGTAGTTGCTACAGATGCAGTCACAGTAGTTGTGCTGTTATTACCGAATACTTGAGACTGAATATTTTGGTCTAATTTCCAGTTCATCCCCGCGGAATCGCGACCCATAAGTCCTTTGCGATACTGTTCGCCAATTGCTTCTTGAGGTACGAATAAACCTTTTAAAGAATCAACAATCGTTGCAGATGTGAATGGCTCAACGATGCATGATCTGCGACCATCTCTAGGAGCACCTTCAGAATCAAGGTAAGCACCAGCAGTTAGATAAGTAATCAAACCAGTTGGAGGAGTACCAGCAACACCTACAATGTTTGCAGTATTGAGGGTAGCCATTGCCAATCCATCTCTGTCAATTTTGTTTGCAATCGCAGCGACTGCAGGCTTCAAAACTCTATCGCTGAACATATCTAAAGATAATGCTAAGTCGGTCGTTGTAAACTGTGTGTCAACGTGGAACTGCGTTGACAAAGTAATAGGTACAGATGATTCGTTAAAATCTTCTACGTTCAGGGCTGGCCCTGTTGATCCAATAAAGCGTCCAGGTCTCATTCTGTTACTTTCAGTCTTACGACCTACTGACCATTTCTGGCGGTGCAATTTCTTCGAATCGCACTCTAAGGCTTCTTTAGTTATACCTTAGTTCAGACTATCGCATCTACTTTCGTAGGCTTCTCACTTAGTCGTTCAGGCTGCTTTCGCTTGCCCCTTGTTACCCACTTCTGGGACTCCAAGTCAATCAGAGAAACTTTTTCGTCCGCACACCTAGTTCTTTTTACGGACGTTTACTGTGTTACCAATCTTACCACCTCAAATGCAAGATTCACAGTAAAAACTGAGGCAGGCTTTATACCACAGCGAATTGATCGTCATAATTACGATCTACTTCAGAAGTGAATGTTAATTCGTTCTCCAAGACCATCAACGCTTCGTTGGTGATCTTAGAAATGGTTAGCAAGTTATTTGCCATGATATTTCCTTTATAAAATAAATTAAGTTTTTACCTAATCCTTTTAGCTTGTCTCATTGCTTTGTACTGCGAGTAAGTCATCTTATCTGTATCAGTAATAATGGCTTGCTCACTTGTACCAGCTTTGATTGGACTAATCGGGGCAGGTGCTTTGGACTTCTGGGCAACAGATTTAACAGGTTCAGTCTTTTCAAACTTTGCCTCCAATTTACCTATTTCTCTTAAAGCAGAACTTAGACTTGATTTAGATATTTTCTCTGCTAGTTCTTGGTTTTCAGCCAAATGATAAAGAATTCTAGGACCAACATCTGATTCTAAAATTGCATCTCTCACTTGATCGCTTACCACAACATCAGAGGAAGCTACCATATCATCAAAATCAGGCAATTCAGATTTAGTTGCTTCAAGTTTCTTGTTCCAAGTATCAATAACTTTGGCACGTTCCGCTTGTTTCATTTTTTCTACATCTTCTTGCCTTGCTCTCATTACAGCGTTTTCAGCACTCCAATCAGCCAATGCTTCAGCGTATTCAAACGCATCAACAAATTGATCTGGTCTTGGTTTCTCATCTCTGCTCTGCTCTTTTGGTGCAGCCTGTGACTTGATTGCCTTTAACTCTTGCTCTAATTCTTGTGTTCTGATTCTTGCTTGTTCAGCTTCCTGTTTAGCAAGGTCACGTTGCTTTGTGACTTCATCAAAACGCATCTTTACTTTAGGTTTTGGTTCTTCTGTTGCTTTTTCCTCGTTCTCGACAACTGGTTCACTCTGTTCAATTTCAGCAACTGGCTCTGTTTCTACAGCCTCAGTCGGAGAATCTTCAGCTAAACCTAATTTATTTGCGTAAAACTCGGCACTATTTTCACTTGTTAAAACATTGGCCATCTTTCGAAGCTCCTCAGTAATTTCCGATTAAACGAATCGGTACGTTTGAATCTTATTACTTTAAATAATTATTGACAATATTATTTATTTTTTTTGTGTTTTCTTAACATGATTGGTTCATTGGCTTGATTTCCTTTTTCCCCAGTTATTTCATAGCCATGTTTTTTATAAAAATCAACTAAATTATTAAGTTTTGTTTCTTTATCTAATGGAGATGCTAATAATTTTGTGTCATACCCTAATTCATCTGCTTTTTCATGAATATGTTTCATAATTTCTGAACCATGCCCTTGCCCTCTGTGAGCTTTAGGTGTTCTAACACTATTTATATCAATGTATTTTTTATTATGATTAATTTGGTAAATAGCAGTAGATTTTCCTAATTTTGTTTCCATTATTGGATTTTTTTCATCACTTCCTAATTTTTTTTCTTTAGGTTCAGATAATTTTTTTTCGTTATATTCTTCACGATTTTCAGAAGTAACAATTTCTCTAGGCATTAAATACCCCTTTCGACAGCTTCAGCTTCTGCTTCTCTAGCTGATGTTCTGTTCATATTTGCCAATAAAAGTGCTAATTGCGCCTTCATTTGCTCAATTTCTTTTTGCGTTTCAGTCTTGACCACAGTTTCTTGCATTGCAGACTGCACACGCATTTCAGTATCGTGTCCCTTAGTTGTCTGACGCATGAGTTCGCGTTTAGTTTCGTTATCTTGTTTGACTTGCTCAATATCTTGACGTTGTTGAATCATCATTTGAGCTTGTTGTAACTGCTGAGTTAACTGTTGAACTTGTGCTTCACCTTGCTTGAGCTTCATTTGAATTGCAGGTGGTATATCTGACATATCATCAATCTGAGCTAATGGGTTATTAATTGCCATACGATCAGCAATAACATCAGCACCAGGGAAGTCCATATTTCTGACAAGTAAATCACCAGCAACTTGTACAAGTGATGGCTCTGCTTGGAATAATGCCATCATCGCTTCTACTGATTCTTGACGCTTCGAGTTATAGCCTGGTCCTGTATCCATCACAATGTCATATTCACCTACGCTCATGTCGTTCAAAATACGCTCAATGCCAGATTCATCCATCTTGCGTTCATTAATCGTCATAATCTCAGGCTTACCATCATCGCCAATGATTCGCATGGCTCTTTCGGTGTCATAAATATGAGGGATTAAATCAAGGATTATTCTACCGACTTGTCGAATACTGCGAGTTAAATTGTCGTAGTAATGCATATTAGTCATATCAGCCTGCATCTGCTGACCTTGAATGGCCTTGCCTGACTGAATACCTTGTGGTAACTGATTCGGATCGTAAATACCAATAACTGCTTGTAAATCTAAATTCATTGACTGCATTGCAGCCATTACTCCAGTTGGTGGTTGCTCTGGTGATTGTCTTACTGGTGGTGGAGCTGGTCTGCCATCGATGTCTGTCTGCTTGTAACGTAAATAAGGCTTACTTGCATTGTTCGCCTCAGCCCATTCTTGCTCATGTCCTTCGTCTTGTCCTTCAGCCAATATCCATTTTGCTTTAGGTGCAAGTGCTACTGTTTCAGTCAGAGCAGTTGACCAATAGTTATACATCCTTTGCGGATCTTTGGCCATGCGAACTAAACCAAACCGCTTATGTTTGCCTTGAACTATGGTGCTTTGACCATATACAGGGATAATTGGAATATATCGACCTGCCCATTCGCCCTCTTCAAGCACTTGCATTGCAGTTACTTTAGCCCATTTAATCTTTTTACGAATAGTTGATCGTTGATTAATGACTTCAACACCTAATTTTTCCATTAACTTTTCATCGACTTCATCAGCGTAAATGCTTGAGCCATCACTTAACTGTAATAATTCAACAGATTCTCTGACTGTGTACCAATACTCAGCAATTCTAATTTCTTCTTTTTGTACCCAATCACCCATCACATCGCCAGTACCACGACTAACAAAACCTTGGTCTATTTCAGCATCAGGATACATTGCACTAAATGATTTCTTACTCATTAAGGTAGTGATAAGGCAGCGCTCAGCATCTGATCCATCAGCCATAATGGAATTGGGATCAAAATACACAGTAAAAGGATTTTCAATTGGTCGAATATAAATTTCTTGGTCAAAGCTATCATCCTTTACATAATCGGTATGGACTCGGATATATCCCCAGCCCATGCGAACCGCATAATCGACTGCATTAATATAAGCCTGGTCAGCGTCAGACTGCAATTCAATGTGTCTGCAAATGCCTGTAATAATCTGCGCCTGCTTCTCATCTGTTTGAGTATTCATGCCATGCGCTTTAATTCTAGGTCGTTGCTCACGAATCTGATTCACAATTTGCCGGCAATACGCATCGACTTTATTAATGGTCAAGCATGGTCTGGCTTCTAATAAACGACTGTTCTGCACATCCACAGGCCATTGATCGCCATTGCTAAAAAGCACATCATCTAAAGCCTCAGCACGATTATTGGAGTCCACATCATTCACTTGACGTAAAAACTCCATTGCTTGATAGATTCTGTCATCTTGCTCAATGATTTCTTCGGCCATAATTTACCCTTGTAATTTTTGCAATTTTAACTCATCCATGAGCCACGTTCAATATTAACTGGTCTTTTTACTGTTTTCTTTGGCTCATTTACTAAAAGACCTAGCATCCTAAATGCATCTGCACCATGGGAATATTGGTCATGCAATGGTTTCTGTGACCATGCACCACTCTCATCGACATCATACCGATAGTGTCTAAGACATTGCAGGCCATCGCCACAGTTCTCACGATCAAACACGCATTTATTAAAAATAGTTCTGGCTGCGTTGATGGAGTCAGTCACCGGCACTCTTGGCAATATCTGAACTTTGTACCCAGCACTACGCACAATTTCCTCAATCGATCGCCCTGAGCCTAAACTTTTAGCAGCTGCATCATGTGGCAGCCACAGCGTATCAAAGTGATAACCAAACTTTTGCATCTCAGCCAAATACCAACTAATCGTCTGTTGATTGGCCTGCATATATCGAATTAATCGGATTTCTAAACCAATAAACTGCACAAACCAAATGGCAGTATGATCAGCCCAGCCAAGGTCAAAGACTGCATGAACTGGCTTAATGGCATCGTATGGCACCCTGGTGATTCTGTTCTCCATCTCAGCCTGTTGCATCTCCTTGGCAAAAATAGCACCATCAACAGTAACTCGGCACATTCCTTCCCAGACTGTATTGTAGGACTCAGGATCGCGATTCTTTAAAGATATACGCTCAAGGTTCAATGTTTCCGGAAACCAAGGATTATCGGACCAATTAATCTTTTGGATAATTGCGTTCTCAGGTGGATGCATCACAAAACGCTGATAAGTTTCATCGGTTTCCAGCTCTGGATTGAATGAAACCCATATTTCAGAGTTTTCTTTACGAATGGTTGGAATCAATATATTCCATGAGGATTTGGTCACAGACTGTGCTTCCTCTATCCAGCAATAGTCCACACCTTCGTAAGATTTGATATTGGCAGTATTGTTTTTCAGGCCTACAAAACTAAACTCTGTACCATTCTTGCCCTTAATATTGGCTTGTAGAATTTCATAAAAGGAGTTTAATCCCAACAATTCAATCTGATCACTTAATAATTTATGCACCGAATCACGCATCGATGTCATGTATTCCCTGGCACATAAAATGCGAATAGGTGACTTAGCACCTAAAATAAGTAATGCTTTAGCTACTGAATGGGATTTTCCTGCACCACGTCCACCCCAGTAAACCTTGTAACGTGATTTGTCGAACAAGGTCGACATCTTAAATGGGAATTCAGCCTTAGCAATTGCTCCATCAACTTCACTCATTTGGCTTTACAAATGCAACGTGAATACTGTTAACTACTTGGCCATCGGTTGTGATATCTGTAGACTGGATAGCCTTACCATCGACACGATCCATGACAGTATTTACTGCCCATGCCTCGCCTTCTTGTGCTTTCTCAAGCAAGGCATCAACAATTTTAGCCAATTTGTGCGGATTCTGTGTAAGTTCTAAACGCAAACGATCATAGAACAACTTATTTTTTGTTCCATTTTTGTTGCCTAGCATTGCTTCAGCTATTTTTGCGTTTTTATCTGAGGCAGTTTCCATGTCTTTGATTTTTAAAAATTAATGGTTAAGCTACTGGTTCTTCAGCCGGAACAAATTGAACTTGAATTTCATCCGTTGTAGACTCTTGTTTTTCCTCAACATTTTGAGGCTGAGGAGGCTGCGGTGCTACCTGTTTATTAACATGAGCTTGAATGTATTCAATAAGTCCTCTTGCATATTTATGAGGAACTTCATCCAAATACTTCATCATTTCGTTGATTTGATCGATGTGAAAATTAATAATCATTTCTTTTTACCTTTCTTTGCTTCACGTTGGACATTGAGTGCAATGGCTACTGCTTGTTTCTGTGGTTTACCTGCTTCTATCTCTTTTTTGATGTTTTTAGGCACAACTTTTTCTGATTTAGATTTAATTAATGGCATTTACATTCTCCTGTTCAAAGCAAATATCCGACCAACTCATAACCAGATAACGCTCATTGTTTTCAAAGTATTCAGTATATTTTAAATATTCGTCTTTGCCCATTGTGCCAAATCTGACAAATGATCCGACTAAAACCGGCATTTCTTCTCTACGACCATTGGGTAATTTCTTGCCTGGTCCGACTGCGACCACAGTTCCCATGTTGTCTTTCTCATCCATAATCACATGAATCAAAGACGATTTAACTCGTTCAATGGGTTTGACTACAATTTTATCGTGTAAAGGTTTAAGCAACATTTCTTTTGGGCCTTCCTGCTTTTGGCTTCATGGCAGCGACTTCTGCTTGGATAGATTCTTTGGTCACTGCTTGAACGATGTTGTCCAGAGCGCCAAATGTTGAACTTTGAGCGTATTCGCCACAAGTATCATTGAAATGCCTATTTTGATAGGTAGGATACCTTCTGCACGAACCTAATATGTTTTGAGGTTCACTGAAATGTTTACATGATTTACAACAGTTTTTATAATCATTGTCAGACATTAAATAATTATCCTATTTGATGTTAGAAACCCCTAACACTCTACAAAGTTTTAGGGGTTTTGTTTATTTAGTCTTGTGGATGAGCAATACGCTTGTGATTGTAAACTACTTTTTCAGAGCTTCCACCCTTCATTTCGCCTAACATACCATCGTTTTTACCCATGTGACTAGCATCTCTTGCACCAATGCCATCAGCCTTGCCCATTGCAACGCCACCAACTAATTTGGCTCTGCGCTCACCTGATGTATCTGATGCAGTTGCACCTTTAGGAATCATTTCGCCTGATTCGCCTTTAGTACCTTTAGTGCTGTTTGGACCAGATTCTGATCCCTTTTTCATGCCTGTTTTGTCGCTAGATACTACACCTTTAGGCATTTTTTCGCCACTTGCTGGTTTACCATAATTCATTTTTAATTTTCCTTTGCAAAGAAATCTCACCATGAGATGACTCATTTTATAACAAAACTTTTATTTTGTGGGAAACAAAATTTAATCCCAAAATATTTCTTCAACAACAACTTTTTTTTCTTGATACTTGGTGCATCGATTTTTTAAATCTGGAGTCCACCAAGGATCACCAGCCTTGCATTGCCCTTTCCAAGTTTTGTATTCACCATTGGCCAATTCATTCGGCATTGACACACAATTTTTGCAATAAACTCGATCATCCATTTTCTTCTCCGTTTTAAGTGATTTTTAGGGGGTGACACACTAGGCACACTGAACACACTTTTCTATATACTTTCCACAATATGTATATTTACCCTAAAATACCTATATTTTTAATATTAATAATAAATATATAAAAAGGTGTGTCAGGTGTGTCAACATATTGATTGATAAAATATTTTTTTTAAAAAAGGTGAGTCATTAAAGTATGTCGTTTTTTAAAAGGTATGTCATTTTTTGACTAGAAAAAAGACACACCATTTTTGAAAGGTGTGTCATTTTTGAGCTTTTTGCCACACCATCGTTCTTGCCGATCCAATTCTTTTTTTGTCATATCCAAGGTGTTTTAGCATTCTTGCCACTGCCATTTGCTCTCCTTTTGTTGCCTTATGAAATGGATTATCTTGGATGGCTTTGCATACTTCTCCGATGCGATATGACTCTTGATAATTCAAACTTAAGTAGTTCATAATCTGTTCTTGGAGTATTTCATCGATAACTGAATAGGTATCATTCACCTCTTTTTGATACTTCTCAGCATCCCTAAATAAGACTCCAGACTTCCTAAAAAGTTCAATGGACTCTGCCCAAATCTGATTTCTGTCGGCAATTAATGCCTCAATATTAGCTTGATTGACAACATCGAGTGGCAGCCACCTTCGATTATTTTCGCCAATACTTAAGAACTCATCATTGTTTGATGTGCCAATAAATGCACATCGCCTGGGGATTCTGACATTCAATTTAGCAAATGGTGGCCGATATTCCTCCACTTGTCTTACTACCCATGCCTTAATCATTTCTGCCTCTTTGGACCTTAATCCTTGCAATTCTGCAAGCTCGCCAATGAGTTTTCCATTGAGAAGCATTTTGCTATCTTTATGATGAATATCTGAAAAATTAAGCTCTGCGTAAGTGTCTTGTATTGGTGCTAGGGCATTCACTGCGGATGACTTCCTCATGCCTTCTTTACCAATTAAAACTATCACCATGTCGGCTTTTATGCCAGGCACAAGTAATCTGCCGGCCATTGCTGTGGAGAAATATTGCGAATAAGCCATTTCTCGATGAGATTGCTCAACACCAAAATAATTACTAAAAAGATGATCAATTCGGCTGATGCCATCCCACTTCAGAGAATTAGCCCAGTCGATCGCTGAATCGAATCGTTGATCGTGAGCCACTTTATAGACGCAATCTGCTAAATTGGTCTTGGATGGAGTTGCAAAGCCATGTTTTTCAAGCTGGATGGATAAACTGAAGAAGTCGGTTTCTCGGATTGCCCTAAACTCGTTTTTGTCGTAGAGCATAATCTGCTGGGTAAACTCATCATATTTGAGTTGTAATTGATTTAAGGCAGCATAGAGATTATCGTTTGTATTAGTAATCTGCCCTTTCTTTGTCATTTCTAAATTAGTAATATCAAATTGCAGGCAATCAATATCTTGGATTACTTCACCATCAGCATTGACTTGAAAATCTTGATTCGGCAAAGAGATCTTAGGTAAAAACTCATAATTCGATACGGTCTTTAGAATCGTTGCCCTGATTTCATGCTCAGTAAGTGGTGGCTTACATACTCGATTATTCTCCTCCAAAATGGCCTGTAGTAATATATATTCGCTAGAAATAACATTTCTTGCCTTCGATGCAAACTTAAATAAATAGTTATTTCGGTTCGTATCTACATAAAACTCTTGATTACTATTCGGTGCTGGAATGGCTGCCACTACTTGCTGTGGTTTAATCTGATTCGCCAAACTATTAAAGTTCGGCATCTTTTGGATGCCCTTATCCTTAATTACATCTCCAGTAATGGTTAAGTATCTGCCGGTTGAGTACATCTCCACCTGTAAGGTATTAAATGAGCCATTGATGCCCTTTGTGAGCGGTTCTGCGTAACCTAATGCCCTTAGACCTTTGCGACTTGGAGAATACTCACAGTAACTTGGCTGGAGCTTTTTAAGAAAGTCGATTGCCTCTGGTGAGATTGTTCCTTTCTCATCTACGCAGTTATCAAGGTCCACACCGACTAGGCCATCATTATTGAGAACAAAGCCAATACCAGCTCGATCGCCTTCCTCAAATGAGGTTAATGCCTTCTCAAAAGATGACCAGGTATCCGGATCATTGGACTTACCATACTGATCTAATAAGTTTGGATCATAAAGAACCTTCCGAGGTTTATCGCCATTATTCGCGACTGCCTTCCATGTCACCCACCTTGGAATATCCTTTAAAACTTGTGGGATTCTATCTGGATTGGGTAGGTAATAGGTATATCCATCAACAGTTATCGATGGTTTTTGCTGTAGATTTATGTTATTATTCATATAGGTGAGAAGTAAAGTTTAGGAAAAGAAAGCCATGATTGAGAGTCATGGCTTTTTACTTTAAGGATTTAGTTTAGCATTATTTTTATCGTCTATTCTCCCTAAAAATAATATTCATTATTTAGACCTCTTTAATGATGGTGCTGACAAGGTTTCATCAATCAGATCAGCCGGCACATCAAAGCCAGACTTCTTAAGTGCAGTAATGGATTTCAATTCAAAAATAGCTGGGTTACTATTAAATAACTCAATGACTGCCTGTGCATCCTTAATCTTTTGCATCTTCCGACCTTTAGACATGGACCAGCCAGCCACGAAGCCACCAGTATTCATTATGTCCTTAGCTGCCTCTCTTACTGCATCAATCCATGTTTCTAAGAGTTCAGCAGTATCAAGCAGTTCCGGTAAATCAGCCAAATGCTCTTCCGGCTTAAATTCCTGTTTAGCCACTTCAATTGCTTTATCTTTAATCGATGGGCAAGTAATTCGAGCTGGGCAATACTTGCATTGTTCGTAACCTGGTGTCGGATCTTGGAATGGATCTTCAGCCTTTTCTGCAAGTGCTTTTAATTCAATTTCAAATGCCACCATGTCATCATAAGAATATTGTGCCGGCAGCTGCTGGGCATAATGCGGTTGAAAGATGTGAGCATAAATAGTTACATATGGCCTACCTAATTTAATCCAGGCACCCAGAGCATAGGTTTTTAATTGAATTGAATTGGTCTTAACCACTCCTCTGCCGGTTTTCAAATCAACAATATGTAATTCTTGATCAGTGGTAATAATCGCATCACCAGTGCCACCTAAAAGAGGATGCACAGTCTTTAATGGTTCTGTTAAATTAACTTCTAATGAGGCTTCACCATCTTTTGTTGAATACAAAATTCCTTCAACATAATCAATGTAATCTTTTGCCCATTGTAAGCCTTCTTGATCGTCTGTAATAACTTTTATTTTTTTCCAAAGGTTTTCAGCCATTTCATGAATCCGAGTGCCTCGTTCAGCTGCTGGATTGGATTTATTGGGGATGCCAATACTCATACGATATGAGGCTGGGCAAAGTGCAATGCGAGGTAAAGAGCTTGCTGAGAGTGGTGAGTGGTGAGCCATGATTATTCGTATTCCTGTTCGATTTGATAGATTGGATTCATATACAGCTTTGGGTTATTAAAATTTGGTAATGCTAGTTCTGGCCTTAAATCTTCCGGCTTAATTCTGCCTTCCGTTAATTCTTCAATCTTCTTTAGGTATCTTGTAGGCACTCGGTCCAGCTTGGCCCACATATAGACTGATTGCACCGATACATTCAAATCGATGGCAACAGCTTTGGCAGTTCCAAACTCCAACAATAATTTATTAAAGTTTCTAGGTTGTTTCATGTAATTCCTTTCTTTAGAAATTACAGTTTAGCATTTAATTTTAAATAATTACAAAATATTTATTAAAAAAGTATTGTTTTGTTATAAAAAGTAGTTTAAAGTTACTTCATGCAGTTAAATTTAATTAGAGAAAAGGAAGAGAAATGAAAACACCATTAATTGATTACTTCATCGTAATAGTTTTCGGAATTGCTTTAGGTTATGGCTTAGCAGTTTGGTTTACCGGTTATTAATTAGTACCAGTCCGGAGCATCTGGATAAAATGCTCCAATTTTGTGAAAAGAGTGAAAAATGAAAGTAGTTACCAACAAAGTTCGTGCATCCTATTTAGCCTGGCATACTCCAAGAGAAGGCCTTGATGGCAAGATGTCTTACTCAGTAGAGTTGTTGATTCCAAAGACTGATGTCGATGGCATTACCAAAATCAAGGCAGCCATGAAAGCAGCACTCGAAAAGAAGTTCGGAGATCTCTCCAAAGTAAAAGGACTTAAAAATCCTCTTAAAGATGGTGATGGCAATAAACAAGATGGCACTCCACATTCTGAGGAATATCATGGCCATTTCTATCTACGTTGTAAATCCACAGAGAAGCCTGGAGTAATTGATTTGAAAGGCAAAGAGATAATCAACAGCACAGAATTTGTGTCTGGTGACTATTGCAGAGCCTCCATTATGGCATCAGCCTATGATTCCAACATGGCCAAGGGAGTTACCTTTTACCTAAACAATCTTCAGAAAGTTGCTGATGGTGAGGCATTAGGTGGTGGTAAGACCACTGCTGCGGAGGACTTTGGAGTTCAAAATAGTGCTAACGCTGATTTTAGCGATACACCGGCTCAAAATAGTGAAATCCCATTCTGAGGTAACTCTTGATTGGTTGCTGGAGGATTATAAATATAGTCCTCCAGCAGTTAGCCTATTTCCTAAAGAATGGACCATCTTTGATATTGATGATTCCGACTTTAAGACTGCCAAGGTAAAAATGGACAGTAAGGCCGATAAAGAAAAGAAAGCCAAAATGAAAAAACAAATTAAAGCACTAAAGGAAATGAAGAAATGATTTCTTATATGTTATTCCCAGCACCACCTAGCAACAATGTTTACTATCGCAGATCTGGCCATCATATGCACATCAGTGCCAAAGGAAAGCAATACAAACAAAAAGTTTGTGAAATAGTTGCAACATATCATCCAATAAAATTTGGTTGTGCTCCTTTAAAGGTACATATTGATTACCATCCAGCCACGCGCAGAAAAGATGATTTAGATAATCGATTTAAAGCTATTTTGGATTCATTGACTGCTGCCGGTGTTTGGGATGACGATTCACAGATTGATGAGCTGAGCATTTTAAGAAAGCCAGTAATGAAAGGTGGAAAGATTGTTGTAACTGTCGAGGCCATTCATGGATGATTACCAAGTTTCAATCTTTGGTAAAGATTGCCTAGTATCGTTCAAGAATGAACCAGACCTAGAATCCATTGATGTAGTGCGAGAAATATTAAATAATTTAACAGATCAAATAATTAAGGAGCAATTAAATGGTAATCAATCTTAAAGTAGTACAAAAAGATTATTTAGGATGGGTAGTTGAGTTCCCACCCACTTTTGATGCATTAAAGCCACAGCAGAAATTGGATTTAATCCAAGATGCGTTATACGACCTTAATGTTAAGTTTAAGGATGTAAATGAAAACTATTAATAAATTAAATTTAGATTTAGTTGCAACTTTTCCAATGATTGCACAAGAGCTTGGAGAAAATGAAAGTGCTGTTTTTGAATGTTATAAAAGAGCTTTAGTTAAGCTGCAAGTAGCACTTCGGAGAAAAGGTTATCAGCTGGATGATTTCTTTGGGTATGTAAAAAATGAACATTAATGGAGCAAAATATATGAAAGCATTTCCACATGAAGAAAAAGTAATTAATCCTTTAACTGACAATTTAATGATTATTAAACATCCAGGCATGGATCTAATAGATTATTTTGCTGCTAAAGCAATGCAAGGATTATTGGCAACAATACCTTATGAAAATAGTTGTATTCCTGATTATGAAATTGCGGAACAATCTTATAAAATTGCTGCCGCAATGATGGAGGCTAGAAAGAAATGAATCAATTAACTTTAAGCGAGTGGATTAGCATTGACGATCAGCTACCAAAAGTTGCCGAAGATGTCATTGTTTTTAGTGAAGATAAATATCAAATTGATATT